>LSQX01286113.1_pt1 | contig 11641 bp, 9 predicted proteins | sample 654561 | NCBI WGS metagenome assembly LSQX01 (sample SAMN04489861, study PRJNA283612) | anaerobic digester metagenome | isolation source: 4 biogas reactors fed with cattle manure at either 37C or 55C with and... | place: Denmark: Kongens Lyngby | collected 2014 | reverse complement strand
AGATGTGTATAAGAGACAGGCCTAGGGAAGGCCCTTAGTAAAAGAGGGATTATATATCACAGAGACAGCGTTCAAGCCTTTGGAAAAATCCCTGTGAATGTCAAAGCCCAGGGTATTGACCTTGCCAGTTTTAGTTCTCATAAACTGGGAGGACTTAAAGGCCTAGGTATTTTGTATTGTAGAAAAAGCCTTGGTATTCACCCCTTGTTTTTTGGTGGAGGCCAGGAGAAGGGTCTTCGGCCTGGAACTGAAAACACTCTAGGTATTTTAGCCCTAGGTAAGGTTCTTGAGGAGAGAAACCTCTCTAGTGACTACCTCTATGTAAAAGACATAAACGCTCGCCTTAGAACTGGTTTTGAGCAGCTTGGAGGTAGCCTGCTTTCAACGCCGCAAGCCAGTCCCTACATTCTGGCTGTAAGTTTTCCCATTCCCTCGGAGGTTCTTCTTACGGCACTTTCTTTAAAGGGAGTGTATGTTTCGGCGGGAAGCGCTTGTCACGCAAATAGCGGGAAAGAAGCTAGAATAGTGCCCTTTCTTGAAAATAAAGAGCTTGGTCGGGGAATGCTGCGTTTTTCTATTTCTACCGATACTAGCTTGAAAGAGGTGGAAGATATGCTAGAAATCCTATCCGCCACACTAAAGGAGTTAATAAGATACCTATGAAATTATTATTGATTAAATACGGCGAAATTGGCCTTAAGGGAAAAAACCGTCATTTGTTTGAAAATCGGCTAATACAAAATATACGAAGCCGCCTAAAGGAGTATCCTGCCCAAGTCAAACTAGATTCGGGTAGAATATATGTTGAATATGAAGACCCTGAAGTCCCGCAGATAGTAAGAGATACCTTTGGACTGGTCGAAGTCTGCCTTTGTGAAAAAGTACCTCTAGAGTTAAAGTTCTTGGAAGATAAAATCGAGCAGATGCTCCAGGGCTATAATCTCCTTGGAAAAAGCTTTAAGATTGAGACCAAGCGCCCCAATAAAAGTTATCCAAGGACTTCTCCGGAACTCAGCCGATATGTTGGAGGTTTTGTTCTAAGCAAGTTTCCCGAACTCCGGGTAGATGTTCATCACCCAGATCTTCTTATCGAAGTAGAGGTAAGAGAAAGTTTCTATATTTATATTGAGCGGTATCCCGCGGTAGGTGGGATGCCTTATTCCAGCGCAGGAAGAGCCGTACTTCTTATGAGTGGGGGCATCGATTCTCCCGTAGCAGGCTATCAAATGGCAAGAAGGGGAACAAAGATTTTACCTCTGCATTTTCATGCCCAGCCCTTTACCAGTCTCGAATCTTTAGAAAAGGTAAGAAATTTAGTTCGTAGAATGAGCTACTATATGGGGCCAATGAATTTTTACCACATGAACTTACTTGAAAGTCAGCAACTTATCCGAGAAAGTTGCAATGAAAAACACTTTACAATTCTTCAAAGAAGACTGATGACAAAGCTTGCTTCAGAGCTGGCTAAAAAAGAAGGAGCCCTGGCCCTAATCACCGGCGAAAGCCTTGCTCAGGTAGCTTCACAGACCATGGAGGGGATTAGTTGTACCAATAACGCCAGTAACCGGGTAATATTCAGGCCTCTTATTAGCTTTGACAAAGAAGACATAGTAACCATTTCCAAGGCCATCGGGACCTATGAAATATCTATCTTGCCCTTTGATGATGCCTGTACAGTTTTTTTGCCCTCTAGGGTGGAAACCAGTCCCACTCTTGGTTCCATTCTTAGAGAAGAAGAAAAGATGGATTTAGATGAGCTTTTTAATCTTGCCTGGAAGACTTTAGTAAAAGAAAAAATATAGATAAGAGAATTGACTTTAGTCTGGACTGATTCTAAAGTATTGGATTTTAACTGGTACAAAAATTCGGCGTTTTAAGAATAAGAAGAACTGTTGTGTAAAACCTTTATTTAATTCAGCATAAAAAATAGAGTAGAGACATATGCCTCTACTCTATTTTTATATCTATTGAAACTCTAGGGCCAAAAGGGGAAGCTAAAGCCGGGTTTTGCAGGCTCTGCAGGATCAGCAGGATTAGCAGGATCGGTAGGGTTCGTAGGATCGGTTGTATTTCCGTCTTTGTCCTTATCTTTTTCAGCTTCTTCTTTTTCCTTGGCTTCCAGTTCACAGATTTCACATTCATCTTCCGGATCAAATACTTGATCTCTATCGGATTCTGTAATAGCAAATTCCTTTTTAAGGAAGACTTTTTCTTCGGTCTCTTCACAAAACTCCGTGGGAGCTTTTCCTGATTTTTTACATACAAGATGCATCTCGTAGGAATTGTCGACTTCAGAAGGTGCAGTTCCTAGAATAAACAGCTCTGTAATGGTGTTTTTTGAATAGAGTCCTGGAAGCTTACCACTTCTAGCATCAACGGTTAGCCAGCCAACGCCATCGGGCTGAGCAGCAAAATAGCGGCTAGGTAAATCGTAGTGGTAATTTTTCATAATATTGCCCCAGTAACTGGCGGCATAGTAGGATCCTTCGGTTAGGGAGATATTCCTATCGGTACCTACCCAGACGCTGCAAGCTACATAGGGTGTAACGCCGACAAACCATGTATCGGTATTGGCTTTTCTAGCCCCGGTGGTTCCGGTTTTTCCAATAACAGGAATCCCTCCGCCTATAATGGCTTCATAGGCATATTTGGTCACAACATCGTTGAGAAGGTCAGTCATAATATAGTTTGCTTCTACACTGAAAACGCGGTTGCCTTCTTGGTCTCTATTATCAAGGATTATATTTCCCTTATCGTCTTCTACATGGGTGTAGGAAATCCAGGGCATGTGAACCCCTTCATTTCCAAAGGTCCCATAGGCTGAAGCCATTTCAACCGGGGAAATCCCGTAGGTTAGAGCGCCAAGGCAAAGAGCCGAGTAATTCAGGTCATTGTAGGAGCCCTCTTTTTCCAAGGTGCTAATGCCATTGGCTTCAAGATAATCCGCCATAAGATCCACACCAATCATGGAACCATAGGTAACGGCGGGAACATTTTGTGAAGCGATAATGGATTTCCGAACCGTCATAGGTCCATTGTAGCTATTATCAAAGTTCACTGGCCAGGGTTCACTGGAACCGGGGTTAAACTGATAACTGGGTTTATCCATGGCTACGGTTGCTGCAGTAAGGATGCCAGAGTCAATTCCCGGACCATATACGGCAATGGGCTTAATAGAAGAACCAACCTGGGTGGGAGAGGTGGCTCTGTTAAAGAGATAACGCCCTATAACTCCTCGGCCTCCGAAAATAGCCTTTAGATGTCCTGTGCTTTCATCAATGATAGATGAGGCACTTTGGGGCTGCACCACAGGCATATCCGTTGTGTAAACATATTTTTCCGATACGGCCAGTTCACCATATTCATTGATAAATATTACGTCATCATCAAAGGCCGAGCGGCTGATGATAAGTTCCTCGCCGGATACGGCCAAATAATCGTTGGGGATGGCTAAGGATCCATTCTCAAAGAGAAGGAAATAGGGGATGGTATAGATACCATCGAATTTATAATCTCTATCCTGTGGGTTGGAACCATAGTGGTACATATCACCAAGGCCCAGATAAACATAGCCACCTTCGGTTTCTTGGAATTTTAGAAGACCGTTATCGGGAACGCGAACGTCACCGTCTTCGGTTTGATAAAAATAATCCGGGGGGAGAAGGAAGTTCTTCTCTTCATCGAAACTACTCTTATAGTCATAGAGGTAGCCGTCACTGAGAACAATGCGGCCATAACTAAAGGTTGGATCAAGATAGCTAATCCAAGGATGAATGGCAGCGTAGCCCTCTTGGGCCAAAGCCTTTTTAAGGTCGGGAATATAGCGGTTTTCCTCGCCTTCAGCAAGTTCTGCTCTACTGATGCTTGATGGGAAGTAGCCTTTATCAATGAGAAGCTGCCATGTTTCATCATTCATAACGCCGTCGTCATAAAGACCTTCATTGGATTGAAACTGAGAGAGGCTCGAGGTTAGGGCTGAGTTAAAGTACTCCTCGGATCCCTCTTCCATATATTGGCGTTGCAGGAATTGCTGCTCGCTTGCAATAAGGGTTGAATGGATTGTGTACCCCGAAGTCAAAAGAAGGTTATTGGCTTGTTCTAAGGAAATTCCCTTTTGTTCCATAAGATCTTCAAGAACTTGATTTTGGCAGGTTTCTACAAAAAAATTGTTGATACTGTCGTTATAGAACTTACCGGGGTTTAGCTTTGTCTTAAGATCCGTGGCAAGCCCGGCATTATACTCTTGTTCGTTGATAAAGCCTTGTTCATACATAAGCTTAAGAACAAAAGTGTAGCGTTCTTCAATATTGGGATTGTAAATATAAATATACTGACTGTCTCGTTCACCGATGATGATGTCTTCGGCGGAGATCTGTTTACGCTCTATAGGAACCATTGGCGAGTAGTTTGTTGGGGCACTGGGCAAGGCAGCTAAAACGGCTCCCTCAATATAGTCCAGCTCAGCGGCGGTTTTATTAAAGTAAATGGTAGCTGCAGCTTCGATTCCTTCAGCGGAAGCGCCGAGGAAAATAGTGTTTAAATAGGTTTCTAGGATTTTTTCCTTAGAAAGAGTATCCTCTATAATCATAGAGTAATAGGCTTCTTGAATCTTTCTTACAGGAGAATAGTCAAGACGAGTCTCGGTGAGAAAAAGATTTCTAGCCAGCTGCTGAGTAATAGTGGAGGTTCCACTTACATCGCCCTGGCTAAGAAGGGCTTCTTTAACAGCTCCTACCATACGAATATAGTTAAAGCCGCTATGCTCCCAGAAAGTTTTGTCCTCGACGGCAATAAAGGCATTGATGGCATCTTCACTGATTTGATCAAATCCTATAACCGTTCGCAGGCTATTGCCGTAGACTCTGGAGAGAAGCTCTCCCTCGGCATCCAAAATAACGGAGTTTTGATCTAAAATTACATTCTCAGGATCGATTTCAGGCAATTTGCTGATAGAATCCTGTACAATGTAATAGACAACCCCTGAACCGATCAATAAAGAAAGGATTAGGGTAACAATGAAAATATTAAAAAGCGTCACAAAGAACCGACGTTTTGGCTTTGATTTTTTATGTACTCTTGGCATAAGTACCTCCTTAACATGGGTATTATACCATAGATAGAAAATTCTAGCGATAGAAAGGTGAGAGAATGGAAAAGGTACTTATTATGGGCTTGGCTCTTAAAAGCCAAGAGGAGGCCGAGGATTCCTTGGTAGAACTTAAGGGTCTTGTGGAGGCTTTGGGCGCCGAGGTTGTTTTAGAACTTATTCAAAGTAGACAACAGCCCGATGGTAGAACCTATTTTGGAAAAGGAAAAGTGGAAGAAATAAAGCTTCTCTGTGAAGAAAAAGAAATCACCCTGGCGGTAGTGGACGATGAGCTTGGTGGTTCCCATCTGCGAAATTTAGCCGAGCTCCTGCCGGTACCGCTAATGGATAGAACAACCCTTATTCTGGATATCTTTGCCCAGCGCTCAAGAACCAAGCTCGCCCATTACCAGGTGGAAATGGCCCAACTTCGCTATAACCGCACCCACTTAGTGGGCGTTGGAAAATTTCTTTCCCAGCAGGGAGCCGGAATAGGTACCCGGGGTCCCGGGGAGACGAAGCTCGAACTTGACCGAAGAAAAATTGACACGCGAATTAGTGAACTCAAAGCAAAAATAGAAGAACAAAAGTCTGTTCTAGCAACTCAGCGTAAAAAAAGAATGGACAGAGAACTTCCCATTCTGGCCCTAGTAGGGTATACCAATGCAGGAAAATCCTCTCTAATGAATTGGTTTATAAGAAACTACGAAGCTCCCGGTGGGGAAGTCTATGTAGAAGACATGCTCTTTGCTACGTTAGATACCTTTGTAAGAAAAATTCGCTTGGAAGACGGTATGGAGTTTTTTCTGATTGACACCGTTGGTTTTATTAGAAAACTTCCCGAGCTTTTAGTGGACGCCTTTCAAAGTACCCTAGAGGAAGTAAGCTATGCCGATTTAATCCTCCATGTTTTAGATGGCTCTCGAGATGATGTTGCTGAGCAGGAACAAGCTACCACCGAAGTGCTGGCTCGCATTGGTGCGGGTCATATTCCTCGTATGGAACTATTAAATAAGAAGGATTTGGGGGAAAGCCTACTAATGAAGGGTATTCCCATATCGGTTAAGACCGGTGAGAACATGGATCTTCTTATAGAAAAAATCAAAGACGAACTCTTTTCTCGCCATCACCTATGTAGTTTTCTGTTTTCATATACTGCAGGTGCTGTTCTTTCTCGTTTTCTAGAGCAAAATACACCACTGGAAAAAGAATACAAAGGAGAGGGCACTTGGATTCTTGCCAAGGTTAGTCCTAGGCAGCTGGAGGAGTTTAGAGAGTATCTTGACCATGAAATTAATTAAAAAAAATTCTAACATTGAATTTGTAGAAAAAAAGAGTCGTTTTATCGGCTACGCTTTTTATGTGGAGTCAAAGGAAGAAGTCGAGGACATTCTCTCGGATCTTTGGAAGCAGCACCGCAAGTGTAGCCATATCTGTACCGCTAGTCAAATTGGTCTTGGAGAAAAACGGGGAGAATTTGATGATAATGGTGAGCCCAGCCTTACGGGGGGTTACCCCATGCTTCAAATCCTTGAAACCCAGGATATACGTCAGGTACTGCTTTGTGCTGTACGCTATTTTGGCGGGATTAAACTTGGCAAGGGGGGACTAATTCGGGCCTATACCCGAACAGCCCAGCTCAGTTTAGAAGCAGCTGGACTAAGAGAAGTTCTTCAAGTGGATAAGTGGCACCTAAGCTATGACTATTCCCATCACGGTTCCGTAGAATATATTTTGGCAAAGGAAAAGATTCTTGGGCTGGAACCTCTTTATACAGAGATTGTCGAAAGACAAATCTACTTAGAAGATCCCCTAGTGCTTGATGAGCTAGTTGAAATTAGCGATGGAAAGATTACCCTTCAATTTGAAGGACGCTATTATCTTGACTTTATAAAGGGGCCTGTGGAGCTGGAAAAAATAAAATAAAAAAACCAGGATATTATTCCTGGTTTTCGTTTCTTTCTGCAAAGAACTCCCTAAGCTTTTGAAGCCGTTCAAGTTCTTGAAGTTTTAAATCCTCTTCACTGATTCCAGTAGTATCTTTTTTCTTTAGTTCATCGGGAAGTTCTAGGATAAGGGTTTTATCATCGGGTGCTACGCCTTTTTGCTTTATGGGTACTTCGGCTCTTTTTTTGTTGGGCTTATCTAGAAAAGAGCGTCTATTGATTTCTTCACTGATCTCGGGTTCTTGGCTAAGCAAGGGGCCAGTAATGACGGTTTTATCTTCAGAAGAAGCACTGCTTTTTATTCGGGAAAAAAAAGAATCCTTTTCGGTTTTGTCTTTAAAGATACTTCCCGAGAGGAAAGTGGTTTTTTCTCCATCGATTTTTCCCTCACCTTCTATAGTATTGTCTCTTTGAAATTCTACAGGCTCTTCTCCAATAAAGTTCTTTTCGCCCGCTACTTTCATTTCATTCTCATCAAGGGTTTCGCTGGAGGAAGCTTCGATTTCATCTTTGGTCAGGCTATTAAGGGGAAGAATAGTGGTTTCTTCTTCTGCAATAAAGCTTTTCCATGAAGCAGCTTTTTCTTCGTCTTTGGAAAAGCTATCTTTTGGAAGAACTGTTGTTTCCTCTTTAGTAGTAAAGATTTCCCAGGAAGAGTGGCTAGCCTCTTGTTGAACAAAGGTATCTTTAGGAAGAACTGTGGTTTCTTCCTTTGTGGATATTGGAGTTTCTTCTGTTAGAAGTAGGGCTTTTTCTCTAAGTTCATCTCTATAAACGGGAGACAGTGGAGCAGTATCTTCTGTTGCCAGTCTTTGAGAAAGAGGAAGGATATCATTGCCTTCGCTTTTTCGAAGCCCTTTGTTTCCGTAGATTTTATTGTTAAAATCTGCAAAGCTTGCTTCGAAATCCAAAGGATCCATACTGGTGGCTTTAAATTGTAGTGGAATGATTTGCCCTAGATCATCGAAATAGGATATTTTTAACATATAGTCATTTACTTTAAAGATATAATTTATAATGCGACGTAGAAAGGGAATTTTGCTCCGGGAAACATAATCAAAGGCAGCAATATCCGTAAAGTCTAAGGCAAGACCCTCGGCAAAGGCACCCTGTCGCATCTTAGAATAGGTATTAGGTAGACCTAGCGATGAGATAACAATTTGGTTATCATCGAGGAAAATGGTGGCCCTTCCTCTAGAAGCCCTATCGGTTATGTTGCGAAGCCCGTTCCAAATAAAACGATCTTTACTTTTAATGAGTCGAGCCAATCTCTTTCCTATTAGTATTAAGTAAAGATAGTAAAATAGTATAATAAAGCCGCTAAACAGCAATATAAAAAGTCCAAGTAATTTCATAAATCCTCCTTATCTTTCTCAAATGAGTATAACTTAAAAATACCCAAAAAGGAAGACCTTTTTATCCTGTGGCTTCGTCGACCTTCGTTGACGGCTCATTGTACATTGGGTATACTTTACTCAGTGAATAAAAACTGATAGGGGGCTTGCCTCCTAATCGAAATAAAAATAAAGGACGGCCTATGCTATCATTTATCCGAGGAAAAATTGTACATATAGAAATAGACCATGTGGTAGTAGATCATGGGGGACTTGGTCTTAAAATCTTTTTAAGCCAGCGCGACATTGCAGGCTTGTCCCTTGAAAACACCATGATTTATACCGAGCTTGTTGTTCGTGAAGATGACATTAGTCTCTATGGTTTTATCGAACCCTTGGACCGCGAGATCTTTCAGAGACTTCAAAAGGTAAGCGGTATAGGTGTAAAAACGGCCCTTGGCATTTTGAATATATTTAGCGGAAGAGAAATGATTAATTTCATCATTGAAGAAAATATGGCCCTTTTGACCCGGGCACCGGGTATCGGTAGAAAAACGGCCTCTCGTATGATTCTAGAGCTCAAGGACAATTTTACCAAAGACTATAGTCTTATGGAAATAGAAAGCGGCGGCCTGCACGAAACAAAACAAGAGCTTCGAGAAGCCCTTTTGAGTCTGGGTTATGGAGGAGGAGAAATACAAAGAGCTCTTACTCAGTTGGACCTCTCCAAACCTATTGAAGTATTGCTTCGTGAAGCCCTAGGCCTCTTGGTGGTTTAAATGACAAACAAACGAATTATAACGCCGGAAATTCTGCTAGAAGAAAATAGAGAGCCCAGTCTACGCCCTCGTCATCTTGAAGAGTATATCGGCCAAACAAAAAATGTTGAACAATTAAAAATATTTATAGAAGCGGCAAAAATCAGAGAAGAACATCTTGACCATGTGCTTCTCTATGGCCCTCCAGGGCTGGGGAAGACCACTCTTGCCACCATTATAGCCAACGAGCTGGGAGTGGGCATAAAAATCACCAGTGGTCCTGCCATCGAGCGGCCCGGGGATCTTGCTGCCATCCTTTCGGGACTCAAAGAAAATGATGTCTTTTTTATCGATGAGATTCATCGCTTAAATCCCGCCATAGAAGAAGTTCTATATCCAGCTATGGAAGACTATGCTCTGGATATACTTATCGGAAAAGGTCCCTCGGCTAGAAGTGTTCGCCTTGAGCTTGCACCCTTTACTCTGGTGGGAGCAACTACCCGGGCCGGTGATCTTAGTAGTCCTTTAAGAGACCGCTTTGGAGTACTGATGCGTCTAGAGCTTTATAGTGAAGCAGAGTTGGAGCAAATATTAGAACGCAGCGCCAGAGTTCTGGGCGTTGAACTCAAAGCCTCTTCGAGAAAAGAAATTGCTCGCCGTAGCCGCGGGACTCCTAGGATAACCAATCGCCTTCTAAAGCGAGTCAGTGACTTTGCTTTGGTTCATAATCATGGTATTATTTGTGATGATATAGCCCGGGAGGCCCTACATTTATTTGAAGTTGATGAACTGGGTCTTGACAAAACCGATTTGAATCTTATACGAACCATGGCCACTCTTTTCGATGGAGGTCCCGTAGGTCTGGACAATTTAGCCGCTTCAACGGGGGAGGAAAGTTCAACCATTGAAGATGTTTATGAGCCCTATTTGATGCAGATTGGATTTATAAAGCGCACAGCCCGGGGTAGAATCCTACTGCCCCGTGCCTATGAGCACCTAGGCCTTTCCTTTGTAAAAGGTATAACTTTATTTGATGAGGTGAACAGTGAAGACATCTGATTTTAATTATGACCTCCCCGAGGAGTTAATAGCCCAGTCACCACTGGAAAAGCGCAGTGAAAGTCGTCTACTTTTACTTGGACGCAGCAGTGGAAAGATAAAAGAGGGTCATTTTTATGATATTGTGGATTATCTCCACCCAGGCGACGTGCTAGTACTGAATGATACCAAGGTTTTACCGGCCCGGGTTTATGGCGTAAAAAGCACTGGAGCTCGAGTGGAGTTTCTTTTTCTTGAACGACTGGATGAAAAACAGTGGAGCGTTTTAGTAAAACCTGGACGCCGAGCTAGGGTAGGAGATTGTTTTATTCTTTCGGATAAACTAAGTCTGGAAATTCTAGAGATACTTGAGGATGGTCTTCGGCGTGTTAAATTATTTTATGAAGGAATATTCGAAGAAGTTTTGGAAGAAATTGGCACTATGCCACTGCCACCCTATATTCATGAAGTACTTGATGATCAGGGCCGTTACCAGACCGTTTACGCTATGGTTACAGGCTCCAGCGCCGCTCCTACGGCGGGTCTACATTTTACCGATGAACTCCTAAAGAAAATTGCAGACAAGGGAGTGAAGATTGCCCGAATTACTTTGCATGTAGGATTGGGTACTTTTCGGCCGGTAAAGAGCCAACGCATTGAAGAGCATATTATGCACGAAGAAAGCTATCGTCTCGATGAAAAAGATTCCCAGCTGATTTGCGGGGCAAAAAGAGTCATAGCCGTAGGAACAACTAGTGTTAGAACTCTAGAGAGTATTTATGCTAAATACGGCAAAATTCAAGCCGATGAAGGAAGAACGTCAATATTTATCTATCCTGGATTTACCTATAGGGTAGTGGACGTTCTTATTACAAACTTTCATCTTCCTGGTTCGACCCTTGTCATGCTGGTTAGTGCGTTTTCAACCAAAAATAATATTTTAAACAGCTATAATTATGCGATAAAAAATAAATTTCGTTTTTTCAGTTTTGGCGACGCCATGATGATTACGGAGGAACTTGATGTTTGAATTTGAACTAGAACATGTGGATAAATATACAGGAGCCAGAGCGGGGAAGTTTCACACCCCCCATGGAATTATTGAAACACCGGTTTTTATGCCTGTTGGAACCCAAGCGACTGTAAAGGCTGTGAGCACTGATTCTTTAAGAGATATGGGTGCTCAAATCATTTTAAGTAATACCTATCATCTCAATCTTCGTCCTGGAAGTGAGCTTATTAAGGCAGCCGGTGGACTGCATAAATTTATGAATTGGCATGGGCCGATTCTAACGGATAGTGGGGGTTTTCAGGTTTTTAGTCTTAGCGGTCTAAGAAAAATCACTGAAGAAGGGGTGACCTTTCAAAGCCATCTCGACGGTTCTAAGATTTTTATGAGCCCTGAGAGTTCGGTGCAAATACAAGAGAATCTAGGGGCTGATATTATTATGGCCTTTGATGAATGTGCTCCTTATCCAG
>LSQX01031131.1_pt3 | contig 11641 bp, 8 predicted proteins | sample 654561 | NCBI WGS metagenome assembly LSQX01 (sample SAMN04489861, study PRJNA283612) | anaerobic digester metagenome | isolation source: 4 biogas reactors fed with cattle manure at either 37C or 55C with and... | place: Denmark: Kongens Lyngby | collected 2014 | reverse complement strand
GTCAATGATCTCGGTCATTTCGGGGGTCATCATTGTAAAGTTATGTCAAAGGTACCCCGGTAAGACAGTTTTTGAATTTAGCTCAGAAGTAGTCGGATTTTTTTTGGGGAAGGTAATAAGTGTTCTACTGTCTATCTATTTTGTGTTCCTTGCAGCGTATGAGGCAAGGATCATGGCCGAGCTTGTCTCAACCTATCTTCTACAGGAAACACCCATGAAAATCATGGTTGTGTTATTTTTATGGGTATGCTCATATCTCGTTGTCGGGGGGATAAACCCGATCCTCAAATCATTCGAGTACTTTTTCCCGGTAATCATTTTTCTTATTGTAGCCATACTGGGCCTCTGCCTAACCAAGTTTGACATTGATAATTTACGCCCGGTGTTAGGTAAAGGGATCATGCCGATGCTGAAGGGAGTCAGCAGCTCCCTGTTGTCGACTGCGGGTTTTGAGATTTTACTGGTAATTATAGCATTCATGAAAAAGCCGGAGAAAGCAATGGGCTCAATGCTTATAGGAATAACTGTTGTCGCTGTGATAAACATAGCTTCGGTAGTGGTCTCTATCGGTGTGCTGTCTATTGAGGAGATTAGGAATCTTACATGGCCTTTGGCTGAGCTTGTGAGTGCCATAATATTGCCCGAAGCGACCCTTGAGGATTTCAGTATCTTTTTCGTGGTAATTTGGCTGTTATCTATTTTTACGACTTGTGCCGCTGCGAGCTATATCGGAGGTCTTGGGATCAGTCAGACATTTTCGCTCGACTTCAAAACAACCATATATGTTCTACTGCCCATTATATATGTGTTATCTGTTCTTCCGGAGGACCTTGTGGATGTATTCGCCGCGGGCGATATAATTGGTATGCTGTGGCCGGCTGTGGGCATTGCAATTCCAGTGGTGCTTCTTATCGTGTCATCAATAAGAGGGAAAAGAAGAAAGGTAGGAGACAACTGAGATCCCGGTCGGTTGGTGCTGTGATTCCCTGATCTGAGGTGTTTTACAAGGCGGTGAGAGAGATGGTCAAAAGAACAAAAACTGTAAATGCACGCATTAGGCATATATCCGTACTGGTTTTTTGCCTGATACTCTTAGTCACGACCCCCGGTTGTTGGGATAGGAGGGAGGTCGAGGATTTGGGAATCGTCCTGGGATTAGCAATAGACATTGATCCCGAAAGTGAAGATGAGAATACGTTAAAAATTACTGCGCAGTTTGTAAGTCCACATGGGCTGGGTAGATCAAATTCAATGGAGAAACAGGGCTCAAAGCCCTTTTATAACCTTAATAGATCGGGTGAAAACATAATTAAGATATTGAGTGATTTCAATGTTGTAAGCAGCCGTGTACCTAACTATGAGCATCTGAAGATAATAATAATAGGCAGGGAGGTTGCGGAGGAAAACAGCCTGTATGAACTGATGCACACGTTACTAGCCTTCCAGGAAATACCTCGGAACACATTTGTTGTTGTATCAGATTGTGAGGCAGCAAGCCTTTTAGAAGAGGAATCTGAGCTTGAGTCGATGCCGGCATATGAGATCGATAACCTCCTAAGGCACAATCAGGCTACATCCAAAAAGCTTTACAGGCAGTCTATTGGAGATCTTTTTAAGGAGTTTTCCGCCGGAAGAAGCTTTGCAGTACAGAGAATAATCAGGGAGGATACGATAGTGATGGAGGGTGCTGCTGTTTTTCGTGGAGAGGACAACAAGATGGCAGGTTTCCTCGACGCATTGGAGACAGAGGGGTTGAACTGGCTTACCGGTGAGGCAAAGTTTGCTGCAGTACAGATAAAGGATGAAGAGCAGGGGGGGAACTTGACTTGCACAATGTCGATATCAAAGCATCAGATCAAGGCAATGACCGAGGATGGCGACTTATCATTCAGAGTTAATATATGGGCAGAGGGACTGCTTATGGAGTCGTGGACGCTAAATCAAAACATAGAGGACCCTGAGATCCTTAAGGAAATTGAGAGTCGGATCTCAGAGCAGATCAAGTTGGCGATAGAAACCGCACTCCGGGTTTTGCAGAAGGAGTATAAGGCAGATGTTGCGGGATTTTGCAAAGAACTCCGTATTGAGGATATCCATCTGTGGGAGGAGTTAATGGATGATTGGGATAACACATTCAGCGAGACACCCATAGAGGTGGTTGTTGATTATCATATCACCGGTTACCAGAGAAGGACATCAAGATAAGGAGCTTGTAGGTACAGAAAAACCCGCCTTTACCATTATGGCAAGTGGCGGGTTGGACTCTGTTTATATGGTATTCTTCTTAACCGAGCCGTTTTTAATAACTAGTTTAACATGTTCTGCTGAGGTGAGACATCCGATATCCTCCAATGGGTTGCCTTTGACTACAACGACATCTGCGAGTTTCCCCTTATCGAGTGAACCGATAGAATCCTGCATCATCATAAGATGGGCGGCATTAATAGTACCTGCCTTGATTGCCTCCATCGGAGTCATACCCGCTCGAACCATAGCATCAAACTCTCTGCCGTTTTCAAGGTAGGGCGTATTCTTGGAATTGGAGTAGTCTGTTCCGAAAGCGATTCTGATACCCGCTTTTCGTGCCATCTCGATGGTTTTCACGTTGGCTTCGGCGCAACGTTTTGCCTTCTCGGCCATCCAGTCGGGAAGTCCGGGTATGTTTGCTACTCCGAGAGATACCGAAAGTGTGGTCACTAGAGTAACGTCTTTTTTTGCCATGAGATCGATCTCGCGCTGTGTAAGCATAACTCCGTGTTCGATACAGTCGACACCTGCAAGCAGTGCCTGGTACGCACCTTCGTTGCCTGTACAGTGGGCTGCAACATATGAATGATGCCTCTTCGTCTCATCTACGATTGCGCGCAGCTCCTCGGGCGAGAATTGTGTATCATCCACCCTGTCTGTCGGAGAGGAGACGCCTCCGGTTGCACATATTTTAATGAACTTTGCGCCCTTGCGAAACTGTTCGCGGACGCCCAATACACAGTCGTCAGCCCCATCCACAAGACGGCTGAGGGGGTCTGTCATATTTGAAAACTCTTTGGAAAAGTGCGGGTTTAGGTCCACATGACCCGATGTGATACCGAGAATCCTCCCACCTGGCATGATTCTCGGGCCCCTTAGAATCCCCCTGTCTACTGCTCTTGAGAGGTACAGGCCAGCTTCGCTCATATCGCGTAGACCGGTAAACCCAGCATCGAGCAGTAGTCCAACTTGATAAGCGGCACCTAATAGCTGGTCACCGAAAAATGTTCCGCCACAAAAACTACCGGCGTCCTCCTGACCTGTCAAGTGTATGTGACAGTCGATAAAACCCGGCATAATTGTGCCGTTATCTACTGATAGGACCTCGGCGTCTTTACCGTAGGAAAGTCCTGCAGCTGGTCCAACATAAGTAATTTTGTTGTCCTTTATCTCTACTGCACTATTCTCAAGTGCCGAGTCGGAGACAGAATCAATTACGCGTCCGAGCAAAACTAAATGTCCCATATTAACCTCCATTTAGGTAATGGTTTTCGAGATTATATCAAAATGTTTGTTTTGTTGTCAATGTCAATGGAGGGATCTGCTTAAACAATTTGTATATATTTGCTTCAATAAAGTTTAGGACTAGAAGAATAAATTTTACAAATCTGTGCCATATGTTGGATTGAAGTAGCTGTGGTTGTAATGTTTGGCCGGTTAAGCTATAGTCTTTACACGAAGATTACATAGCCGAGTAATACTTGACAAAGTGTAAACCTTGCTGCACTATTTTAGCAACCTAAAGTGGCAAACAATTAAATTGAATAATTATGCATATGTATGGAGGTACTTATGAAAAAGCTTCGCAATCTGCTGCTTGTGCTTTTAGTCGCAGTCCTGTTAGTCGGGACGATATCAGGATGCGATACATATTCAGGCGGAAGCACCAGCACCCCCGACCAGTCTACTGCACCGACGAGTTCAGAAAAGGATAATGAAGACGGCGAAAACGGCGATGAAACCGAAGAACCTACGGCCAAGGAGACCACGTTTACTTTCGTGGGAGACCAGCCCAACACATTGAATATGATACTCAGTGTGTCAAATATCGATTCGCATATATTCTACCTCACATCTGCAATGCTGTTCAGGCCATATGATGGCGTATCTTACCCTGAAGTGTGTGAGGACTTTACGGTAAGTGAGGATAAAACTGTTTACACATACAAGCTTCGTGATGCTATGTACTCCGACGGAACTCCTATTACAGCTGAGCATTTTGCATACTATTTGCTTGCACGTCTCGACCCCGAAATGGGCTCTCCGATGGCAGCAGATTTGATCAACACCTATGGGTTCTTGAATGCAGCGGCATATAACGCCGGTGAGTGCTCAAGAGAAGATGTCGGAATTAAGGCTCTGGATGAGAAGACTCTTGAGATTACATTGGAAAGACCTATCGCAACATTTGACGGGAAGCTGGATATATATCCACTGCGCGAGGAGTTTGTAAAGGAGAAGGGTGAGGCTCTCGGAGGCACACCTGATGACCTTGAATATAGCGGACCATATATACTTAAAGAGTGGGTATTGGATGGCTATATGGACTTTGTTAAGAACCCGACTTATATTGATGCCGATAAGAGCTTCCCCACTACAAATATTAGAATGGTAATATCCTCCGACCACAATACCAGAGTTACTATGTTCGAAAACGGTGAAGTCGATTGTCTGATGAATGTCGGCAATGATTACCTTGACATTCTGAAGGACTACATCGAGCATAACCCAGGTGGTGGGCATCAGGCGATACAGTTTAACCGCCTGAATCAGGATTCCGCAAAGGCAGCGATCCTTGGAAACAAGAATTTCCGTAAAGCACTCAGCTATGCGCTGAACAGAGAAGCAATCGTTGCCGCAACCAATCCATCTTCGGCTCCGCTTACCCGTTTGGTTAGCTCAAACCATGCTGGTATTAGGGAAGATAGCCTGTTCACTGAAGACTTCACACCAAATACTGTTCCTGCCGCAGGAGACGTTAACAAGGCCAAGGAATATTTGGATGCAGCACTTCAGGAACTTGGATACTCATCTGTGTCCGAACTACCAACGCTTGAATACTTAACATTTGAGGTACCAACATATCGTCTGATTGCGGAAACCGTCATAGACCAGTGGAAGCAGCTCTTAGGACTTGAGAATATAAGCATACTGCTTCTGCCCGTACCACAGGCGATCCAGGCGATGATGACATATGACTATGACATCTATTACACATCACTCTCGTCTGGCGATGATCCGATTGAGATTCTAAGTATGTGGGTTACAGGCGGTACCGTAAACGACATAACGGGCTCGGGTAGGAATCTGTTTGAGAACGAAAAGTATGATGAGCTCGTAGCTGAGGCGATAGTAACATTTGACCGTCAAAAGCGCATGGAACTCCTAGCTGAGGCGGAGCAGATAATACTTGAAGAAGGACCAATTGAGCCGCTTATAGTCGACGGAATCTACTACGCTGTTGCACCCTATGTAGAGGGCTTTGTATACAGTTCCGATTACTACCAGTTCAATTATCTTGTAGTTAACAAGTAGGGCTAATACTTTGGCTCATGCCGGTGTGGTGGCTTTCTGTGCCTCCAGCACCGGCATGACCACATTATCAAGGGAGGGCCGAGGATGAGAAGATATATCGTCCGGCGATTTTTCATATCGGTTGTAACTGTTTGGACGATTGCAACAGTTTGCTTTTTTCTGCTTCGTCTTCTGCCGGGTAACCCATTCCTGTCAACCACTATCATGAAACAGGATATGGTAGACAAAATGATGCGTTACTACGGCCTGGACAAGCCACTGTGGCAGCAGTACATAACATATATGGGGAATCTTCTGCGAGGTGATTTCGGGTATTCGCTAAAATACGCCGGAAGGTCTGTCAACTATGTTATTAAGAGTACATTTCCAACTTCAGCTCAGTTAGGAATGCAGGCGCTCTTCTTCGGGATACCGACCGGAACTCTGCTTGGAATTATCTCAGCAAAACGACGTGGAAAGGAACTTGACTACGCGTTCAACGCTCTTTCGGTCATAGGCATCTCTGTTCCGAGCTTTATTATTGCGGCACTACTGCAGTACATATTGGGGCTTAAGCTGGGATGGTTTCCTGTGGCACAGTGGAAGAGCTTTAGTCATACGATCCTTCCGACTTTGACACTGAGTTTTGGCATTATTGCGTCACACTGCCGCTCAATGAGGACACTGATGTTGGAGGTCGACCAACAGGATTATCTGAAAACTGCCAGGGCGAAAGGTCTCGGCGAGACCAGAATAGTGTTCTTCCACCAGATTCGTAACGCGATCATACCCATGATTACCGGACTTGGTACAGAGATTGCAGGCTTGCTGATGGGATCATATGTTGTTGAAAAGATTTTTTCGATCCCGGGTATGGGCTCCTACTTTGTTACATCAATACAGGGCCTTGACTATACCATGGTATTGGGACTTGTAGTGTTTCAAGGAACATTTGTAGTGTTTGCAAACTTCTTAGTTGACATATTGTATGTGATCGTCGATCCTCGTATCAGGATATCGTGAGGAAGAGATATGATTAGAGATAATGACATCAAAAATACTGATTTCAAATTTATAGATATCGGGAGCATGGATACCGAATCCATAGTTCGTCCGAGTACAAGCTATTGGCCGGATGTCTGGATGCGACTGAGACGAAACAGACTAGCAATGACTTGCCTGACCATAATTGCTGTATTGACCCTCTTGGCAATATTTGCACCGATACTTTCCGATTATGAGTACGATGCTACCAACTTGTCCAAGGCGAATCTTCCACCTTGTGCAGAGCACTGGTTTGGTACCGACTCTGTAGGACGTGATTTGTGGACACGCGTCTGGGTTGGCGCCCGTGTATCACTCATGGTTGGGTTGGTGGGCGCAATTATTCCCTTTGTTATTGGAACGATCGTTGGTGCTATTGCAGGATGGTTCGGTGGCTGGATCGACATGATTATAATGAGGATCATAGATGTAGGCCTCTGTATTCCTTCAATGATATACGTAATACTGATTATCCTCTACCTTGGAGGTGGTGCAAAATCATTGATTGTTGCAATGGCAATAATGGGTTGGATGGGATCTGCGAGAGGATTTCGCGCCAGGGTCCTCCAGTTCAAAAATCGTGAGTTTGCACTGGCAGCAAAAACACTCGGTGCAAGCCCGAAACGTATTGTGTTCCGCCATATATTACCCAACATATTAGGGAATATTGCTGTAGGCCTTGCAAGTTTTATTCCGTCGGTGATATTTATGGAGGCAGGACTCAGTTTCATCGGTCTAGGTATCGCACCTCCCATGACCTCCTTAGGACAGCTGGCTTCCGACGGCGCAGGAAAATATCGTACATTCTTCTACCAGTTTGCTATACCGTCGCTTGTTATTAGCATAATAATATTTGCATTTTTTATGTTCGGAAACTGTCTGAGGGACTCCCTTGACCCGAAACTGCGCGATCAGATGCTTATAAACGGCAGGAGAGGTAGGAAGGACATGGCGGGAAAGAAGGTGAGTGCAGATGAGTAAGCACCTTCTTGAGGTAAAGGATCTCTATGTATCCTTTGATACATATGCCGGAGAGGTTCAGGCAGTTCGTGGTGTTGACTTCACTCTCGATGGCGGTGAGACACTTGCAATTGTAGGGGAGAGTGGCTGCGGCAAAAGTGTTACTGTTCAAACAATAATGAAACTCAACCCCGAGCCCCCTTCCAGAATCAAGGGCGGTAGTATCCTCTACCGAGGGGAAGAACTCATAAACAAGACGAACAGAGAGATGCAGGCATATCGGGGGAAAGAGTTCTCCATGATATTTCAGGACTCGATGACGTCTTTGAACCCCACTATGAGGGTTGGACGGCAGATATCGGAAGCTATTTTGAAGCACAGAAAAATGGACAGAAAAGAAGCTAAGAAACTGGCAGTGGAGATGCTGGCCAAGGTAGGGCTCCCGAACCCTTACAAGTGCTATCGCCAGTACCCTCACACCTTAAGTGGAGGAATGCGCCAGCGCGTTATGATTGCAATGGCTCTCAGCTGTGAGCCTGCAATTCTCTTAGCGGACGAGCCTACAACTGCGCTGGATGTTACGACCCAGGCGCAGATCCTTGAGCTTATGAAGGAGATCAAGGAAAGAACCGGTACTTCGATCATACTTATTACCCATAACCTTGGAGTTGTGTCAAGGATGGCTGACAGAATTGCGATCATGTACGCAGGAAAGATTGTTGAGAGAGGCCTGCCTGACGATATATTTTATCGCCCTAAACATCCATATACCTGGGGACTTCTCGGCTCGATGCCGGATATGAGTCTGCGCACCGACAGGAAACTGACCAGCATTCCCGGAACACCACCCGACTTATTTGCTACTCCGGAGGGGTGTGCATTTGCATCCCGTTGCCCTTACTGCATGCATGTATGTCTAAAGCATGAACCACCTGTATTTGACATGAGTGAAGAACATCAATCTGCCTGCTGGTTGATTGACAGCAGGGCGGAAATGGTTGTGCCGCCCCTTGGCGAGGATAAAACGTTGAGAGTCAAAGGGAGGGGTGGACATGTTGTCTGAGCAGATTCTGGAGGTAAAGAATCTAAAGAAGTATTTCGATGTAGGACCAAGACAGGTGCTTAAGGCTGTTGATGACATATCCTTCAGCATTAAGAGGGGCAGTACACTCGGTCTTGTCGGTGAGTCCGGATGTGGAAAGACAACAGTCGGAAGAACGCTTGTAAGCCTCTATGAGGCGGACGGTGGCGAGATAATTTTCGACGGTAAAGATATTATGTCTGCCAATAAAAAGGAGCTAAAGCAGCTGACCCGCCGAATGCAGATGATCTATCAAGACCCCTATGCATCGCTAAACCCGTTTTTCACTGTGGGGGAGATAATCTCAGAGGGGCTTATTATCCATAAGATTGGCGCGAATAAGAAAGAGCGTATGGAGATAGTCTATGAACTCCTTGAGCTAGTAGGGCTCCATAGAGAGCATGCAAACAGGTTTCCACATGAGTTTTCGGGAGGCCAACGCCAGCGTGTGGGCATCGCCAGGTCTTTGGCAGTTGAGCCCGAGTTTATCGTATGTGATGAGGCTATTTCTGCTCTGGATGTTTCAATACAGGCTCAGATAATAAATCTGATGCTTGACCTGCAGGAGGAGCGCGGACTTGCGTACATGTTCATAACGCATGATCTGTCAGTTGTAAAATATATTTCTGATGACATCATGGTCATGTATTTGGGCCAGATGGTGGAAAAAGCGTCTGCAGACGATCTGTTTAAAAACCCGCTGCACCCTTACACTCAGGCGCTGCTTTCAGCGATACCGGTTCCGAGTATTGACCATCGGAAGAAACGGATAATAATACAGGGCGAGATCACATCGCCGATAAACCCGAAGCCGGGGTGCCGGTTTATGGACAGATGCCGTTTTGTGTCTGAGGAGTGTTCACTGCCTCAGGTGGTTACGGAGCCCGCACCCAATCACTTTGTTGCCTGCTGCAAGAGCAGTCAAATACAACCTTAAAATATTGGAGGGAAAAAAGATGAAGCTAAAAAAACTAGTAGTAATTCTCTTGTGCCTGGTGATGATATTGCCGATATTGTTTGCCTGTAACGGAACTACGGACAATACGCCAAGCACTACGGCGTCGCCCGGCGCGCCCACATCCGCCCCCGAGCAGCCCTCGTCGGATATTAAACCGCCGGCAACCGAAGTCACGAGGGATACATTGACCATCGCTGTTGATAACGATGACGGGTCTCTCAGCCCGGCTCATTTGACGGGCGGCCTGTACACGGCAATGGAGTGCATCTTTGAGCCGCTGTGGGATTTTACCGAGGATGGCGAATTGATTCCGGTTTTGATGGAGAGCTATGAAGTCACCGCTGAAGATTGCTGGAGAATTAAGCTCAGACAGGGTGTAACATTCTCAAACGGCAACGTGTTCAACGCAGATGATGTCATATTCTCTCTCAAGTTTTGGAAGACCGTCGGTGTCAACGCGGTCCGCGTGCAGTCAATTGACGATACCAGAACTGTGAAGATTGATGATTATACGATCGATCTGTACCAGCCGTACTTTTATGTCATGCATAATACCGCTGCCAGCATGTTTATGATTTATGACGAAGAGTCGTTTGACGAGAACAAGTTTGCGCTCAATCCCATTGGCACGGGCCCGTATGTTGTAAAGGACTACGTTACGAACAGCCACCTTTTCCTTGAGAGGCGTGACGATTATTGGGGCACAGCTCCCGATGTGCAATTCCTCAATTTCAGAGTCATGGCTGAACCGGCTCAGGTGGTCAACGGGCTTAGCACCAATGATCTGGACGTGGGCAGAATTCAGCTTTCGGACTATGCGTACATAGACTCCCTTGACGGATTCAACATCCACAGTCAGGCTCGCGGCGGCGGCGTACAGCTGTGGTTTAACTCCGGTCACAAGGGCGCCTTTACCTTTATTGATAAGGATCCTCAAAAGGTCCGCGAGATGAGATATGCCATTTTTCACGCTATCGATCCTCAGGCTATAATTGATCTCCTCTACGAGGGCAGAGGCCGACTGATGTACTGCCAAGCTCCTGATTTCTGTCAGGATTTTGAGCCGGCGTTCAATAAATTGACATCGACCTATGCGGAGGGATACAATGTTGAGTTAGCCCAACAGTATGCGGATAGCTCAGGGCTTACAGGCGCTACAGTTACGATGATGACAAACGGTCTGCCGACGATGGTAAATCTTGCAGAAATCCTTCAGAACATGCTTGATAAAATCGGAGTGACAGTAGTGATTAATAACACTGACCCCGCCACCTTTAATACAGAGCAGTACAGTAAAGAAGCCGAGTATGACATCAGAGTCGGCGAGGGGATCGCGCCCAACTGGAGAGTTGCCGATGCTCTGGTCAATGGCGTTCGCTACTCAGAGGCTCTGACCGTACCCGGGGCGTTCCCGGACAACGACTACTATCTGGAGCTCGCGCCGAAAACTATAAGCACATTCGACGATGCACAACGCCGCGAGTATCTTCTGGAGACGCTGACAAAGTTCCAGGAAGAGGCTATCGGATATTCACTGTGCATGTATGATACATCGTACACAGTTACAAGCGATGTTGATTTCAACTCAATCAGATTCAACCTGTGCTCAGGGTATATACGCTACAAAGACATTAAGTGGGCGTCATAACCGGCAATTAGATTGAACCGTTACCGCCTGAAAGGCGGTGGGCAGTCTGTCGAAAAAGTCTCGGGGTACCGGGACTTTTTCGCGCAGATATAACGAGAAAGATTTTGGAGAATTGGACAAATCCCGACGGGAGGACATGATACTTGGTCAACTTCGTTGAAGTTCTACAATGACTGTGTAAAGGATTGGTATAAGAACTATGCTTACTAAAAAACAAAATTTACTTGAGACAATTCACGGGGGCAAACCCGATCGCTATGTCAATCAATTCGAGGCGCTGGAATTTATATTGACAACGCCGTACACCAAGGCGGGAAAAATCCCTGCGCCGGGGCAGGAGTGGGTGAACCAGTGGGGCGTTACAATTCGCTGGCAAGAGGACACGCCCGGGCCGTTCCCTGTGCACGAC
>LSQX01359530.1_pt1 | contig 11643 bp, 10 predicted proteins | sample 654561 | NCBI WGS metagenome assembly LSQX01 (sample SAMN04489861, study PRJNA283612) | anaerobic digester metagenome | isolation source: 4 biogas reactors fed with cattle manure at either 37C or 55C with and... | place: Denmark: Kongens Lyngby | collected 2014 | reverse complement strand
TTCATTTTAGTAATCAAGCCACTAAGTAATAACTCTACCCTCATGGAATTTCTCTACAATTGTTAAGTTTGAAACAAATATGCTAGACCAGAAGAACTTTTTCGCAAACGTACCAAGAAAAAATGATACAATCAACATAGCAAGTAAACTAGATAATATTGTCCAGTCCTTTAATTGTAGCGCCTTCTTAATTATAATCGCTATAAATACCAAAAACATTGTGATACCTACGAGCCCCAATTCACACAACAAGGATATATACAAGTTATGGGCACCTTTAAAAAACCCATAGTTAATGTACATCATATCTCCAAAAGTATTTAACCCGTATCCGAACAACGGTGCATTGAAAAACTGGTCAATAGCATTTTTCCAAATAGTCAATCTACTACTACCTTGATCCTGAACAGCCGCAGAAATTTGTATTCTGTTTGCAATATTTTCTGGCAAATATACAACAAGGTTTAAACTCAATATTAGTAGCATTACGACAATTGCAAACTTATATACAATACGTATCCTGCTTTGGAATAGCAGGGGTACAAGGACACCTAAAGCGAAGCCTACTAACCCGGTTCTTGAACCGGTTAACAGCATCCCGAACAATACCACTGCGACAAAGGAAGTGTACATGACGCCTCGTAAGAATTGTTTGTTCTTGAAATGCTGAATGGTATAATCCACACAAAAAGTAATCGGCATAAGCCAAGATGCAGCCAGATTATTAGCATCTGTTGACTTATCTGCAATCATAAGTGTTAACCTTGATTCCGCAAAATCCATATTTCTAAGTGCCAAAACCACAGACACGATCCCGCCACACATTATTGCTTTTTTCAGAAAATCAAAATCATCGTATGTAAATTCCATCGAACTAATAAGTATGTATAACACAAAAGTGTTAATTAGCCAAATAAACGAATTAAACGTATTCTGTTCATTTAAAGACCAAAAATACGAACTGCCCCCAATGAAGACCCAAGCTGCGAACGAACATGTAGCTTTGTCTATTTTCAACGGCTTTCTTTTTACGAGCAAAGCAAAACCATAGCTTAAGGTAACTAAAAGGCCCGCATATCTTCCAATTGTTCCGTATCCGAAATTGGTTATCATATCAAAAGGTATTGAAAAAAAGTAAATCGCTAAAAACACTGTCGTTGCCTTTGGGAATTTTTCAGTTGGATTTCGTTTGTAAAAAATACCACTTCTCACCCTAATAGCATCTCCTTCCTTGGCATAACACTAAAAATGCCCTGTATTCATCAATAACATGTTCTGATACTCGGAGACACTAGTCTTTATGTCAAAACCCGCCTCGACTAGTTTTCGGTTATCAACTCGCCTGTCGCGATGCGACAAAAGAATGTTTTCGATTCTTTCTGCCCACTCATTCGGCGAATGATCAATACTATCAAAATAACAATTGTCCTTCATCTTAACTTCGTTAGTAATTCTGTCAGATGCCAAAATCGGAACTCCGTTTGCCTGCGCTTCAACTAATGTTAGTGGCAGACCCTCGTACAGCGAAGGAAATACAAATATATCCATCGCATGCAACAATTCAGGGACATCGGACCGCGTACCAGCAAATACTACATCATTGAGTAAATTGTAATCTCTGGCCTTTTCCTTTACATGGTCATATAGATTACCATCCCCAACGAGCAATAGTACTGCTGTTTTCTTTCGTTCGCGATAAGCCTTAAATACATCGATAAGATAATCATGGTTCTTAACGCGAATGAATTTTCCTACATGGCCGATAACCTCTTTGCCCGATAATCCTAAATCCTGGCGCACTTTGCGGCGAACTTCCTCCTTATACGTAAATTGGTCTAAGTCAATTCCGTTTTTCAGTATTTTAATATTTCTACATTCGAATGCTTTTTGTCCAAATAACCAATGGGCCGCACGATGTGAACACGCATACAGTACGTTTGCATATCTTGAGATCCCGACTCTATGACAATAGTGCATCAAATCATGAATAATTTGCATGTTCCCCTTATAGGCGTATGTGCTATGCGAATGAACTATAATTATTTTCACTCCATACCTAGATGCCATTTTCAACGCTGTTATATTTGCCAATGAATTCGTATGAAAGTGGAAGGCGTCGTATCTATGAACGTTATCATTCCAAAATCGATCCCAGCTATCGATATATGCGATTGGATTTTTTCTTAAAATAGGAAAACAGAAGATATTCCCCCCAAGTGCCTTAATCTCGTCGTCATAAGCTCCTTTTTCCGAAGTGTGGACAGCAAAGTCAAATTGAATTCTTGACCGGTCAACATTTCTATACAAGTTCATGATGAACGTTTCCATTCCGCCTCTATCCATCTTACCGACATAGTGTAAAACTCTAATCACCATCAATTCCCCTTTGCTGGCACCTTATTGAAATATTTGCCAAAGATTCTTGAGCACCGTTTTCACCTAAAGGTAGCCTCTCTATAATAACTTGGGGCGTTCAGGCAACGTTCACAATATATTTCGACCACCGACAAAAATATGCGTCATGTCGCCCACGACCTACAACCCAGAAATACATAAGCATTGCTTATATGTCGAACCCACACGCCTGATTTTTCACAAATCTAGTAATCAGGTGTGAAGCATACCTAATTACCAAGACTGGATTTAACTTAAATAACATACGCAACACGTTTAAATAAGCCCTTTTAGTCACCGAATAGCGCAACTCGTTTAAGCGAAAAAAGTTATCGAGATTACGTCTGTCGTCGTCATCAAGCATATCAATATAGAGTTTAAATCTTTCCCTGTAGTGTTCATCAATTTTCTTTTCTTGATGAAATGTAGTTCCTGATGTTTTTCTTTCGTAATGAATTAATAATAGATCCTCGTCGAGATATGCGAGCTTGTAATTAATAAGAATTCGAAGTAAAAACTCAAGATCTTGATTCCGTGAAAATGTTTCATCAAATCCACCTACCTCTTTAACAATATTGCTCCTGACAAATAAGTTTGAACCGGAACCCAGAAAAAGATTTCGCATAAGCGCTCGCAAAAATGCGTTACCTTCTACTTTCTCCACTCCAACATAATACTTATCCGGTGACTTGTACTTCATAAATGAGGTGTAACATACTCCGTAGGAATGATCCAGGCTTTCCATTTTTTCGACAAGTCTACTTATTCTATGAGGTCTGTATTCATCATCATCATCAAGAAAACTAATATATTTTCCTAGTGACGCTTTGATGCCAGTATTTCTTGCAGCCGCACCATTTTTGTTCGTATCATGCTTAATATACCTAACATTTGGATAAACGCAAAATCCGCTCATGGCTTCTTCTGTTTGTTTTCGTTCTACCGAATCAGGGAAATTGTCGTCGACAACAATTAGCTCTATTTTTTTATAATCCTGATTCAGCACACTCAAAACTGCTCTTCTTAGCTCTTGTGGCCTTTTATAAGTGGGAATAATCACAGTTACCAAGATTTCGCTCATATGACCATCTCCCTTCGACTAATGTAAAATACAACGGTTAGAATCTAGAAGATCAACACACTCTTCCTAATCTATAAATTATCCCCATTTGCTTTGGGCTCGCCATCTCTAACAATATTGAACGAACACACACGCATTCCCTAGCAGCATCCTATGCGACGGAAACAATTTATTACCTTCCTGAACTTTTCGCGCAATGCAAAAGAAAAAATGGGAATTTCCCCCCTTATACTTGTAAGCGTGGCACCCAATTTAGGCTACCCACCCAAGGACTTATAGGCAATATAACCTGAGATTCCATTCTCTTCCTCAGATTAGCCTAACCAACAAGTCTATTCGGTAACTGCACCTGTCGGCATGCAGTAACTCAAATATGCTAATAGTTACGTCTCCCTTCGACTAAAAGAGGTATTTCCCCATTTGTCCATTATGTTATGCTTACATACACAACTTCATTATTACGTTTATAAATATCAATTTTTTTGCCTTGATATATTGCATCTAATACCGATTTCCTAAACTCCGTTGAATAACTCCGCAAAGTCGAATAACCAAATTTGTCTTTGGTTAGCCCTTCAGACTCCAGTAAATCGTGATTAATTATCTGCGGGTCTGATAGCCTCTTGGATTCAAAACCCTCTTTGCTCCGTCGAGAGCTTAATCCATTGATTCTGCCCAACTTCTGTTTTATTATTCTTAAAATTCCTTTATTGCGGAAATAACTTTTCACTTTGTAGGGATACACCAGGCATTTCTGTTTGATATTAGAAACTAGGCTACTATGAAACGTCCTCACAAACATATGGTTTTCTGTTAAATCAGTTGCCCATCGATCCTTATATAAGCCTCCGCCTTTTGAAAAATCAAGTGCCTTGTATGCAGGTGATCCGCACAGGTATTGAACCAGCATCATAAGATGAACTGTCCCCAGAGAATACTTCGAAAAGGCAGGATCGAAAGCTGGCATCCAATCCATTACTATCCCATCTGAAATCAAAGTATATAAAAATGACACTACGACTTCATCAATCAACAGCATGGACAGCAAAACCCTATTCCCATCGGCAAGACTTTCAAGCAAATCCGTATAATACTTTTGATTTTGATGTAAGCAAAACTCTGTTGGAATGTATACATCACTAAATCTTTCACGATGAATTTGATAGATTTGGGGTATATACTTCTTGTTTTCCTTAAAGGTACTGTGATCTACAATGTTGACAAATCTTACCTCCCCGACTAGATCTAGTTTTCTTCTAAACTTCCTAAGCTCCGTCCTTTTCTTAGAAGGCGTTATTTTTTCTTCAAATAGCTTCTCGAAATCTTGCTCAACATCCACATAAGGACAGATATACAAAGGAATGTTGATAGCTTTCGTATCTTCACTTAAAATGTCGTAAAGAGCTGTTGCATTATTTATGTCATAATAAGTAATTATTGCGTTTTTATCCTTTGTCATAAAGTAATGTACGATTTCTGAATCTACAAATTCAACATCCTCATCTCTACATATATAACCTAAATAATTGGATGCCTTATGACCGTATATGGAGTATGAAAGCCCATGCTTTTGCAAAGGTAATATGCCTTTTAAAGTATTTTCTCGGTCATATACAAGAAGGCAGAAAAAACCTCTAGGTCTATTGTATTCACTGAATACACGATAATACTCATAAGACATGAATGAATTGTCAGCTACGTTAAAGCTCTTTAGCTCATTTAAAAACTCCTGAACATCCTTCGTGATTCGTATCATATTGACTTACACACCCTCAATTCTTATTGCCACAATCATGGGCTAGACAAGCGCACTCTTCCATAGAGTAACTTGCAAATCCATATTTTTCCTTTAGTCGACTATAATGAAGAAAGATCTTTTCTAATTGTCGCATATTAAATTCCACATTGGTTGCGAAGTTATGTGGGTGCCACCATAGATGATATACTTTCCCTTTCTCAGCGGCCGTGGTCATCTCTCTTAACACTCTCCTGATTTTCAGTTCTTCTAGAAACCTAAGCCTTTTGAAATAAGTCCTCAAAAACCTGGAAGCCCGTACGTTAAACATACCGTTATTATAAACGTCGCTTAAATAATAAGAATTTTCACCACAAACTGGTAAGTAAGCATCTATAAACCTCATTAAACGTGAAAATCTAGTGTTCGAGTTGAATCTGTCCGACTGCTGTTTTCCTCGATAGATGTTTAGTCCAGTGTCTTTCATGGTTGCCAGCGCCTCTTCGTTAATTTGATTTTTGGGGAAAATGACTGTTCGTAATGGATGAAAGAAATGATCTAACACTAGCATGGAATTCCTAATTTCAGCCTTGAGCTTTTCGCTGCTACTGTCGTGTTCATAAACATAGAAATGGCTAAATGTATGACTTCCAACAAACTGTCCTTTAGTGTTTGCAATGCGGCTTATGCTGGGCGGCGAATAATAGCACTCATCATCGGTCGTTCTATTGATAACGTCCACTAACGTTTCGCCAGAATAGGGATCTGTAATTTTGGTGCAAGCAAGCTGTTGAGCTTCCAACTTATTATTGCAGCCGATAGCTCCAACTACTGCCCATGTTGCATGGATTCCATATTTGCTGAATAAATCTAGTAGTCGGGGAATTATCGCTTTCACTAACGGAACACGTTCCTCATATCCATTACGTACTGACTCATTAAAAATAGCTCCCCACATTAGCTCATAATCCAACGAAACCACCAATATTCCGTTATTTTTACCCATTTTTTCACCTCTAACTATATCCCGAAACGAAAGACCTTAACTAATTGATGATGCTAATAGTATAAAAACAAACTTGCACTTGCTGGGAATTCAAACTACAAACAAAATGGGACCACTATTGGCAGTTTCCCATACGAGGTTCTACATGCACTTTAAAGACCGAACCCTTCCTCTGCGGGAACGAACTCTGTAACGTAATACAAAACTCAGTTCGATCAATTATAGTCTACTGCTTTTTGATAGACCAACTATTCCCCGAAACGTAGGATACTGTGGTGCTGAGATTTATATTATCACATAGCTTTGGACCAACCTCCGTTGGGGCTTATAAATATCCACGCAAGCGGTCCTCACATGACCCACAGAACCCTTTGGGACCTATGCCTAAAAGTGAATCCGATCAAATCAGCTACGTCGAGGAACTGCCTTAAGTACTCCATTATAACTCGGTTTTAAGTCAAAATCGGCCCCCGAAATCCAAACACTAACCTGGCAACTCTATTAGTTGGTGTCAAGTATCGCATAAACCTTTTTCCTGGGCATGGGACTGTGTACGCAAGAATAATCGCCATTTTTGTTGTAGGTTGAGAACAAGATTCTTTTCCCGCATAAAGAAGGAACCACGTCAAAACCCCTTAGCACGACTTACTCAGCACCTCTACCACACAGAATGGAATGGTCAGGTAATACTGATGTCAACTAAGACAAAACTTACTATGTGTCTCTTATTTAATGGCATAAACTCTCGCCAGGTCGCCGAGGACATTTCCCCTCGAATATCTCCCTATTTTTGTCTTATTTATCTCTCCAAATTTTCTTCGTAATTCACTCGACAAGAGGAGTCTTTGAAGTGCATTGGCAAAACCATCGAAGTCCTCAGGCTTTAGTAAAAAGCCACCTCTTTGGTCTTCAATTAGATCTACATTCCCTCTTATAGCAGTACACACCACCGGCAACCCAGCCGCCATAGCTTCCATTAGTGCTACTGACAGCCCTTCTCTAAACGAAGGGAACACAAAAACGTCTGATGCTTTGCATATTTCCGCTATATCGTATCTCAAGCCCAAAAAATGGACGTTCTCTGCAATTTCCAATTTTCTGGCTAGTTCTTTCAGGTACCTGTCCAAAGGTCCCCTGCCGCATATTACATAATGGACTTTGGGATCACTTAACTGTGATAATGCCCTAATAATAGCCTCGTGGTTCTTGTTCCGATTTAGTTCACCAACCGAAAGAACGAGAGATGCATCTTCAGGCACTCCGAGTTCACGACGCTTTTCATTTTTATCGACGACAGTATTTGCAAACCGTTTGACGTCTAACCCCACTCCTGGTAGATATTCTACCCGTTTCGCTCTAAACGAACCTTTTGCTCTATTATAGTCCTCTTTATTGATCGTTATTAACGTATCTGTGTAACGCGACAGCCACTTTTCTATGGGATAGAACGCTAACCAGTTCTTAATTGGAGCTCCTTTATAGAAATGAAACCCGTGAGCAGTGTAAAATACCCTAATGTCTTTTAAACCCTTACATGCGAGTCTTACATATGCGGACGCTACTGGTGTATGCGTGTGAACTAAATCATATTTTTCACTTCGAAGAATTCCTGCCAAAACTCTGCAAGCGACCAGATTGTGTCTGCTGATCGGAGATCTTTGGAACGGCACAACATGAACTTTACATCCCATATCAAGTATCTCTTGACGTGGCTCCTTGTCAATATTGAATGCCACATCTACTTTATGCCCATCATTAACCAACATTTGGATATGGGGAATAAGAAATGCGTTTACGGTATTTGACAATGTTGCGACATATAGTATCCTCATCTCATTCACCTTTGCGCTTTGATTTCCTAATTATCTTAACTTCGTTATATTTCATCATATAGACATCCTCGTCATAGTCGCCGAAGTTCCCTCTATTCTTTATACTCATAATGTTATTTATAATCATCCCAGGTACATTAACTCCACACTCATATGCGTGAGGATACCCTCCACCAAAACGTGGATTAACTTCGGAAATGTAATATTCACCATTGACTTTGAAAATATCAATATCTATAATTCCTCTAAAGCCAGCAATCTTAACAAATCTCTTAATCAAATCAAAAAGCTTTTCATCTTTCATGGAAACTGCTTTATCAGTCTCGCCAGCTCTCATTTTGATCTTTTCTTTAGTAAAAACAGCGACAGGTTCACCAGATATCATATCTATATAGACATCCGCACCGTATTCCGTTCCATCCATGAACTCTTGAATCATGAGATTATCATATCTACCAAATAAAATTTCAATCTCGTCTCGTGAACTCACTTTATTGATGTTAATACTGGCGCTACCTTTTACGGGCTTAACAAACACGGGGTAGTCAATAACTCCAGCATCTACATCACTATAGAATAGTTCCTTATCTACATAGCTTCTAATAGTCTGGAATCCATTTTGAATTAGGAATTGATACATACGATATTTATCAAAACACATCTCAATTATTCCGTAGTCGGAGACAATAGGCGTTGTCCCTATGTCCAAGAATTCATGCTTATGCTCTGCTAACAAGCTCAATTCAGGATCAATGAGTGATAGGACTGCTTTTATGCCATGCTCCTTACATATGGAGAGTATGACGTCTATATAACCCTCTTCATCCATCTTCGGGACGATAAAATGCTTGTCTGCCTCATAAAGTGCAGGAGCAAGTTCGCTACAATCTGTTGCCATAACTAAGCCTTTTCCCGCCAATTCTCTTTTGAAGTACTGTACAATTTTGTTTCTTGTTCCACAGCTTAGGATTAAAACGTTTGTCTCCTCACTCATTCGCCATTTCCTCCAAATTTCGGAACTAGTTTTCCTGAACACAGATGAACTTTTCCATTATGGTAAGATTCCTATACGCGCCTTTTATAAAGCGTTCAGCAATATGCTCGCCAACCTTTTTGTACCCCAAGGACTGCCACATACGAACAGCTGCTACGTTGTCAGAAACGACACTCAACTTGATCTTTCGTAAATTAAGATACTCCTTAGCGAACTGTTCCAGTAATTGACAAGCTTCTTTTCCATACCCTTTCCCTCTTGCCTTTTCGTTTCCAATATAAATTCCAATCTCGCACGTACGGTGGATCCAGTTTATAGCGTAGAGACCAACCATTCCTACGGGATCCTCGTCCTTATCACAAATCAAAAAGCGCTTATTTGCGCCAGTGGTATCAATCAAAGAATCCATCCATTTTTCTTGCTGATCTATAGAGGTTGGCATATAACCGCCACCTAGGTATTGATAGGTTTCTTCATCGTTTTTCCATTCATTCAAATAAGAAAGGTCGCTTCTTAGAATTGGTCGAAGATGGACCTTCTCGCCCTGAATCACGCTATCACCTCTTCTGAGCCGACTTTGCATCGGTGTACCAATTTTGGTTATCAGCTTCCATGTATATGTTTTCAGACTTAAAAAGCTTGTAAACAGTTCTAAACAAGATTTTGATATCAAGGCAAATAGTAAAATAATTTACGTATTGATTATCCACTTTAATTCTCTCATCCCAGCTTACTGAATTCCTGACCGTAACTTGTGTTAGACCTGTCACACCTGGGCACATAGTAAATCGCTTTTTAGCCCAATTAGGATAGTTTTTGTATCCATCATAGGGATGGTAGGTAACTGGAGGGCGTGGACCCACTAAGCTCATCTGCCCTAAAATAACATTAAATAACTGGGGTAATTCGTCAAGACTTGTTGCTCTGAGGAATTTACCCACCTTAGTTATACGATCATCATTTTCGCTTTTGATAGAGAGGCCATCACCAATTTTCTCAGCATTCACTACCATGGTCCTGAACTTCAGAATTTTAAAGACTTTGCCATTTTTCCCGAGCCGTTCTTGCTTGAAAAACACCGGCCCCTTTGAGGTAAACTTAATACAAAGAGCTATAATGGCTAGAATAGGAGAAATAACAATAAGGCCTATCAAACTACCAAAAAAGTCGATTAAACGCTTAATGAATAAGTTTATAGCTCTCATCTACACCCACAACCCTTTAATAATGTCACATACTCTACGCAAATCATCATCGGTTATCTTAGTGTCAGATGGTAGGCAAACCCCGCTGTTAAAGATGTCTTCAGACACACTCACTTGCTTCGAACAGCCATCGCCAACACCATCTTCACTAGTAGCCGCAACCAATGCACTAGCATCATCCTCAGAACACGAAATAAAATCAAACTTCTCATAGAACGGCTGCAAGTGCATGGGTTTCCAAATCGGCCTAGATTCGATGTTCTCTTCTTCAAGCGCAACCATCACATCCAACGGCTTAACCTTTCCACTTAATGTGATACAGCTCAACCAGCAGTTAGGCTCATTCCAATCATTGATAGGCATGAATCCAACACCATGAAGCCCGCCAAGCTCTCTCTTGTAAAACTCATAGATATATCTCTTCTTTGCAACCCTCTTGCCTAAGACCTTAAGCTGACCTCTACCAATCCCAGCAACAACATTGCTCATGCGGTAATTGAAGCCCAATTCGCTATGTTGATAGTGCCTTGCTGGATCTCTGGATTGGGTGGCCCAAAACCTTACCTTACTTACACGCTCCTCATTATTAGAAACCAGCATCCCACCACCTGAAGTGGTAATAATCTTGTTGCCATTAAAACTGAAGATTCCGTAATCACCAAACGTACCGGTGTGTTTACCTTTATAGTAAGTGCCTAAAGACTCGGCAGCATCTTCAATCAAAGTAACACCATACTGATTACACAGATCCAAAATCTTGTCCATATCAGCAGATAGGCCATAGAGATGTACAACAATGACTGCCTTTGGAAGCTTGTCCATCATTGTATATTTCTTAAAAGCTCTCTCCAAGGCTACAGGACTCATGTTCCAAGTCTCATAGTCACTATCAATAAACACTGGAGTAGCATTTTGATAAATAATCGGGTTAGCAGAAGCAGAAAATGTTAGCGACTGGCAGAATACGATATCCCCTTCACCAACCCCAGCAGCCTTAAGTGCCATGTGAATTGCACTTGTCCCGGAAGCAAGCGCTGCGGCAGCTTTTGAGCCAACCTTGGCAGCCAGTTCCTTTTCAAATTCATTCACGTTCTTCCCCAGGGGTGCAATCCAATTAGTATCGAAGGCCTCTTGAACAAATTGTTGCTCGTAACCCTCATCACTCATGTGTGGTGAAGAGAGGTATATCCTATCTGCCATTGCTAAGACTTCCTTCCTTTAGACAATCGGTCTATATACATATAATAAAATCTATGAATAATACCTGTTGGCTTGCTATCAAAGTCAACTCAACCTATAATTACCAGAATCTTGCACTCTATCTGTCCCGAACTGGGCTTTTACCCTATTTAATCCTTTTGATATACTCACGTCCCACTGGCCGATTTTGGTGGAG
>LSQX01303966.1_pt1 | contig 11643 bp, 12 predicted proteins | sample 654561 | NCBI WGS metagenome assembly LSQX01 (sample SAMN04489861, study PRJNA283612) | anaerobic digester metagenome | isolation source: 4 biogas reactors fed with cattle manure at either 37C or 55C with and... | place: Denmark: Kongens Lyngby | collected 2014 | reverse complement strand
GGACGTCCTTGCGCAGGGCGCGGATATCCTTAAGAGATTGAGTTAATGCATTTCTTCGAGATCACTTTCAAACAAAATCAATGCATGTAGGACTTTCTGCTTGATTATTTCAAAATCACTAATCGCATCGGCACCACTCAATCCCAAGCCCCTATAGGCAGCCATAGAATCACTGTTTTCACGATGAGCTACCCCACCCCGCGATCTCACAGCTTGCAAACCGTGAAGGACCTCATGAAGGTCCATCGAACATGAGCGCTCCTCACAAAACTGCTTGAGAAGTTGAAGGCCTCTTGAATTCGGGTGAACTTCTCCAACCAATGCACCTTTTAAAACCCTAACATCAAGCCCGTCTACCAGCCACTTGGTGAGGATCAACACAGGATCATCCAATGAAGTTGGATGCGCCGATCTGGGGCCAACCAACACTCCTAGCCGAGCACTAAGCCGCTCCCCAGGTTCCTTCCAAAGGCATCCAATTCCCTGAGAAACAGAAACCTCGTTTATTGAACCAATCCGGTTCTCAACATCTCTCACAAAATCAGGCGAAGAAGCCCACTGTCCCAGCAAATCTCGGCGTATCTTGCCAGGTTCCAGCAGTCCTTCACGGTAGGTGTTGTACATCTTCCAATGGGCACGCTCTCGACTAGGAAGCCGTTTTCCAAGATCTCCCAGGTAGAGCCAAATCTGTCCGGTTGAGGTCTTGGAGAAATCTATTGCCCACAGGTTATAACAGCTTAGGGAGGTTTCTGTCACGCGATAGCGCTGTGGATCGCTACAGTACTTGTCGAGGACGGTTGGCGCGAAGAAAACCAGATCCAGATACCCTGGACCTCCCTCTTTCTCCGACTCACTCAGTACGACTGGATCACAGGAAGCAAGCTCCTCAATCAGCGTTTCAGGATCTAGTCCAATAACAAACTCCGGATAATCATCCTCATCGCCGTCCCCGCTAAGCAAACGCGGCTTACGACGATTTTCCACACCATGAATGAGCTGATAGCCCATAAGGTATAGACAGGGAAGATCTTCCAGAATCCGAATAGTCAGTCAGTACTACCGAGTATACGCCTTCTCCTACACGCTTTTTGCTGTCAATTCTCCCCCGAAAATCAAGGTCGCTGACCAAAAAATACTCGAACTGCTTAACCAACGTTCGCCCTGTCGTGGCAAGGTATTGCTTTAGCTCCAACACCCGCACTTCCACATACCTGTCTCCATCTAAAGACCATCGCATTAGTGGGCGTGTTTCACCCTCGGCATCGACATAGTTATAGCCGTCGACAGTTGGAAACGCATCCCAGAATCTCAGGAATCCAAGATCAACTTCAACATGGACCGCGTCACTCCCTAGAGGCTCTTTGAGATCAACAAAAAATAGACGTTTTGTCCACCGAAGTCTGTCACGCTTCCATCGTGACAATCTTCAGGGTTTATTGTCCCCATCCCGTCGATCCAGAACTCGCCAAGGTCTCGACCAATCCAGGTTCCAACTTCAACCTGAGAATCGTCAAAACCAGAGTCAACTAGGACACTACCGATTCCTCCATGCCCATTTTCGGTGAATTCCCGGGACTCGCATATACGAAGCCAATCAGCCGGAGACCGTACAAGAAGACCTATTTCATCGGATTGCCACAAGGGGCCAGGAACCTGCAGGTCAGATTGCCACTCCTTGAACCACTCCTCTTGCCGCACTTTGCCGAACCAGCTCCTATTCGCCGTCGGTCGACAGCGCCGCGACGAAGGCCTCCTGCGGCACGGAGACGGAACCGATGTTCTTCATGCGCTTCTTACCGGCCTTCTGCTTCTCCAGGAGCTTGCGCTTACGGGAGATGTCACCGCCGTAGCACTTGGCCAGGACGTCCTTGCGCAGGGCACGGATGTTCTCACGCGCGATGACGCGGGAACCGATCGCCGCCTGGACGGGCACCTCGAACTGCTGGCGGGGGATGAGCTCCTTGAGCTTCACGGTCATCTTGTTGCCGTACCACTGGGCGTTGTCCTTGTGGACGATCGCCGAGAACGCGTCCACCGGCTCACCCTGCAGCAGGATGTCGACCTTGACCAGGTCGGCGGTCTGCTCGCCGGCCTCCTCGTAGTTGAGGGAGGCGTAACCCTTGGTGCGGGACTTGAGCATGTCGAAGAAGTCGAAGATGATCTCGCCCAGCGGCATGAGGTAACGCAGCTCGACGCGGTCCTCGGACAGGTAGTCCATGTTCTTCATCTCGCCGCGCTTGGCCTGGCACAGCTCCATGGTGGAGCCGACGAACTCGGAGGGCACGATGATGGTGACGTTGACCATCGGCTCGTAGATCTCCTGCAGCTTGCCGCCCGGCCAGTCGGAGGGGTTGTGCACATGGTGCTCCGTGCCGTCCTCCGCGATGACGCGGTAGTCCACCGACGGGGAGGTGGAGATGAGGTCGAGGTCGAACTCGCGCTCCAGGCGGTCACGGGTGATCTCCATGTGGAGCAGGCCGAGGAAGCCGCAGCGGAAACCGAAGCCCAGGGCCACGGAGGTCTCCGGCTCCCAGGTGAGGGAGGCGTCGTTGAGCTGCAGCTTCTCCAGGGCCTCACGCAGGGCCGGGAAATCGGCCTGGGAGATCGGGAACAGACCCGAGTAGACCATCGGCTTCGGCTCGGCGTAGCCCTGCAGCGGCTCGGTGGCGCCCTTCTCCGCCCAGGTGACGGTGTCACCGACCTTCGACTGACGCACGTCCTTCACGCCGGTGATGAGGTAGCCGACCTCGCCCGGGCCGAGGCCCGCGCACTTCTTCGGCGTCGGGGAGACGATGCCGATCTCGAGGAGCTCGTGGTTCGCACCCGTGGACATCATGGTCAGGCGCTGACGCGGGGTCAGCTTGCCGTCCATCATGCGGATGTAGGTGACCACGCCGCGGTAAGTGTCGTAGACGGAGTCGAAGATCATGGCACGCGCCGGGGCGTCGGGGCCGTTCTCCGAGGTCGGGGCCGGAATGAGCTCCGCGACCTTGTCCAGCAGCTCCGGCACGCCCTGGCCGGTCTTGCCGGACACGCGCAGCACGTCCTCCGGCTCGCAGCCGATGATGTTGGCGACCTCGAGGGCGTACTTCTCCGGGTCCGCCGCCGGCAGGTCGATCTTGTTGAGGACCGGGATGATCTCCAGGTCCTTGTCCATCGCCATGTAGAGGTTCGCGAGGGTCTGCGCCTCGATGCCCTGGGCGGCGTCGACAAGCAGNNCCACGGCAGACGCACGTTCTGCGCCTTGATGGTGATGCCGCGCTCCCGCTCGATGTCCATGTTGTCGAGGTACTGGTCACGCATGTCGCGTGCCTCGACGACGTTGGACAGCTGCAGGATTCGGTCGGCGAGCGTGGACTTGCCGTGGTCGATGTGCGCGATGATGCAGAAATTACGGATCCGGGAGGGATCGGTGAACGTCTGCTCCGCAAAGTTCTTCGCCATGTGTGGTGGAGGTTCCCTTCTGGTATGACTCCCCCACTCTACCGAAGTCGCGCCCATTACTTAAGTGGCCTAGCCGCGGAGGACTTTCCCCCGATACACTGGGACAACAATCCACCACCCGGCACGGAAGGAGCGACAGACACATGGGCACCAACAGCAACGGCTCACGGGGAGTCCACCGGCCCACGCTGCCCCAGTCCGACCGCCCCTCCCTGCTCGACCGCGTCCGCTCGGCGCTGATCGGACCGACCGCCTCCCCCCTCGACTCCGGGCTGGCCCGCATCAACGAACGCCTCGGCCTCAACACCGGCCTCAAACCCGAGGCCGTGCGCGCCGCCGCCGCGAACATCCGCGTCGAGGCCACCGAACGGATGAGCCGCAACATCTACTACGCCCCCGACATGGACGGCCAGGCCGAACCCGGGGAGGTCGTGTGGATCTGGGCCCCCTCCGACGGCCCCGACCTGCCGCCGCGGGAACGCGCCATGCTCGTCATCGGCCGCGACCGCCACACCATCCTCGGCCTGCTCATCTCCCCCAACCCGAAGCACGCGGGCGCGGAGACGTGGCTCGACATCGGGGCCGGCGAGTGGGACGCCTCCGGCCGGCAGTGCTGGATCCGCCTCGACCGGGTGCTCGAGGTCTCCGAGCAGGGCGTCCGCCGGCAGGGGGCGCTGTTCCCGCAGCGCCGATTCGAGCGCATCGCCAACCGCCTGCGCAACCACTACCACTGGGGATAGCGGTTTGGGTTTCCGCTGGTCGGACTGCTAGTATTTCCGCTGTTATTCACTTCCGGGCGCGCCGGTCGGGACGGGCAGGACCTTGGGTCCGTTCATCGAACACCGACGCCGAGCGATCACTGCTGGTCAGCAGGTCGCGGGACATGTCCGCTGGTGGGTTACCGACACCATTTCTTCGAATCCCAAGAGGTATCTTCATGGCAAACATCAAGTCCCAGATCAAGCGCAACATCACCAACGAGAAGGCACGCGTCCGCAACCAGACCGTCCGCTCCGCCGTGCGCACCGAGATCCGCAAGTTCCGCGAGACCATCGAGGCCGGCGACAAGGCTGCAGCCGAGGCTCAGCTGCGCGTCGCCTCCCGCGCTCTGGACAAGGCTGTGACCAAGGGCGTGTTCCACCGCAACAACGCCGCCAACAAGAAGTCCGCCATGGCCCTGGCCTTCAACAAGCTCGGCTAAAGCACTTCTGAGAAAGACCCGGTCCTCGGACCGGGTTTTTTGTTGTCGATCGCCGGTGAACATCGTGCTTCTCGACGCCCCCGGGGCGCGATCCTCACCGGCGATCTACCTCTGCAGATCCTCCATGCCGTTCCACACGAGCACCAGGCCGGCGACGAGGAAGAACACCCCGGAGATCACGTCGATCCACGGCCCAGCGCGCAGGAGCTTCTGCCGCATCGCCGGGGTGGACACCAGCAGGGCCATGCCGAGCTGCAGGATGACCGAGGAGATCGAGAGCATCGCCACCACGCCGATCGCCAGCCACACCGACGGTGACGCCGGCAGCAGCGGGGCGATGAGCGCGGAGAGGAACAGCACGATCTTCGGGTTCGACAGGTTGGTGGTCAGCCCGTGGAGGAAGGCGTGACGCAGCCTGCCGAGGCGGGCCTGGGCCTCCTCGAGGTCGGCGGGCGGGGACTTCCGTTCGCTCAGGCCGCCGGACACCATGCCGTAGCCCATCCACACCAGCCAGGCGCCGCCGATGAGCTGGAGGAATCCCAGGATCGCCGGGAACGCCGTCAGCAGGGCCGCGAAACCGAGGACGGTGAGGGTGCACCAGAACAGGACCCCGACCTGGATGCCCAGGACCGTGGCCACGGCGTGCCGACGCGAGCGGATGGCCGTCCGCGTGATGAGCAGGATGTCAGGCCCGGGTGACGCTGCGCCCGCGATGTTCAGGATGAGGAGTGCGCCCCACTGCGCGGGGCTCACTCCGGGGCGCCGAGGCGGACCAGTGCGTCGTGCATCTGGAACAGTCGGGCGGTCTCCACGGCGGAGGGCGCACCCGCCTGCGGATCGGCTCCCGCAGCCACGAGCGTGTCGACGACCTCGTCGTACTTCTTGAACACCGCGCCCGCCAGCGGGGTCTGTCCGCGGTTGTTCTGCTTGTCGACGTCCGCCCCGCGCTCCACCAGCGCCTGCACGATGCCGTTGTGGCCGGCGTAGGCGGCGAGCATGAGGAGGGTGTTGCCGTCCTGGTTGGCCAGGTCCGGGCTGACGCCGTTGTCGAGGTACTCGATGAGGGCGTCGTCACCGGCGCGGGCCATGTCGAAGAGACGCGTGGCGAACTCGCGCACGTCGTCGGGGATCTCGGTCATGGGCTCAATTCTAGCCAGCGAGTTCGGAGACGCGTCGCACGGCGTGCTCGATCGCGAACTCCGGGTCGCCGCCCTGTCCCTTGACCTCCGCGTCGAGCTCCGCCATGAGGATGACAGCCTTGGAGACGTTGTCCCCGGTCCAGCGGCGGGCCACCCGGGAGGTCTTCTCCGCCAGCCAGGGCGGCATGCCGACCTGCCCGGCCAGCGCGTTGAAGTTGGTGGTACGGGTCGAGTACAGGCGGGCGATGCCGGCGACCTTCATGCTCAGGGCGGTGGCCAGGGCGACCGGGTGCATGCCCAGCTGGAGGGCACGTCGGCAGCTGGCGACCGCCCGGGCGGTCTGCCCGGTGACGGCGAGGTCGGCGATGTCGAAGCCCGACACCTCGGCGACGCCCTCGTAGTAGTTGCGGACCGTCTCGACGGTCACCTCCCCGTCGGTGTCCGAGACCAGCTGCGACACCGCGGAGGCGAGCTCCCGCAGGTCCGAGCCGACGCCCTCGAGCAGGGCGTGGATGACGTCCGGGGTGGGGCGCACGCCGTGGGAGCGGAACTCGTTGGTCACCCAGGCGGGGCGGTCGCCGGGTTTGAGAGGGTTCGCCTCATGGACCTCGGCGAGCTTCCGGTACTTGGCCACCATCGCCTTCTGCCGGCCACCGCCGGTGTGGTGGATGATGATCGTGATGCCCGGCGCGACGTTCCTGCAGGTGGCCAGCAGCAGCTCGTTGGGTTCCTTGCCGGCGACCTCTGTGTGGGTGATGATCACGGCGCGGTCCTCGCCGAACAGGGAGGGGCTGGTGGCGTCGATGAGCTCGGGCCCGCTGACCTCCGAGGCACGCATGACGGTCAGTTCGAGGTCGGGGGCCTGCGCTCGCAGCTGATCGAGGATCGAACGGCGGATGCGTTCGCCGATGAAGTCCTCTTCGCCGAGGATGAGATGGACGGGCGCGACTGTCATGGGAACCACCTTAGAACCTCCCGTCGCGGGCGTGCTGCGAGCCGTCCGTGTGGAGGGTGACCTCGCCGTCGCGGTGCGGGAACAGGACGGGCACCCCATCACGGGTGACGGTGGGCCGGGTGGCCGGACTGCCGGCGGGGTCGAGCACGACGATCACCTGGGTTCCGGCGGGGGTGCGCTCCACTTCCCCGAGCTTCTCGACGACGTGCACCACCAGGCCGTCCAACGGGACCTCCGGCGGCGGGCGGGAGAGGTCGGCGTTCCACGCCCACCACGCGGCCACGATGAGGAGGGTCGTCCAGGGGCGGCCCGCGAGCAGCCCGGCGAGGATCCAGCCGTAGGCGAGCAGCACCCACACGGGTCCGGCGGGCACGGTCGACACCGGCAGTCCGGCGCACCAGGTGGCGACCGTGTGGATCCACCACGTGCACGGCTCGAGAATTGTCAGCGGGAGCCAGGCCAGTGGTCCGGGAATGAGTGCCAGACCGGCGGCGAGGAGCCCAAGCACGGTCACGGGTGCGACCGCCGGGGCGACGAGCACGTTGGCCAGCACGGAGACCACCGACACCTCCCCGGCCATCAGCGCGATGAGCGGGAGGGTGACCAGGTCCGCCGCGATCGCCACCGCCAGTGCCCGGACGAGGATGTCCGGCAGCCGGGTGCGGGCCAGGGCCGGGTAGAGCAGCGGGTGCAGGGCGATGATCCCCGCGGTCGCCGCGACGGAGAGCGCGAAGCCGTAGCTGACGGCCAGGTCGGGGTCCCACAGGACGAGCCCGATGACCGCCAGGCAGAGTCCGTGGATCGGCTCCAGACGGGTGGAGCCCAGGACCGCGAGCAGGCCGACGAGCCCGGTGACGGAGGCCCGCAGCACCGAGGGCTCCGTGCCCACCAGACCGACGAAGACCGTCAGGGACAGGACCGCCGCCCCCACCTGGACACGGGGCCCGAGGGTGAGCAGCCGGCAGGCCAGCACGGCGGCGGTGGTGACGATGGCGACGTTGGCGCCCGACACCGCACTGAGGTGCGAGAGACCCGTGTCGGTGTACAGCTGCTGTTCCGCCCCGGACTGGGCGGAGACGTCACCGAGCACCATCCCGGGGATGAGACCCCGCGAGGACTCCCCCACCGTCGCGTCGACGGCCGCCCTGAGCGACGCCCGGACCGTCGCCGCCATCCCCGTCGGTTCCGCCAGCACCGTGAGATCGCCGTTGCCCACCACCTCTGCGAGGCCGGGGCGGCGGGAGGGGGACCAGGTGGCGTGGACGGACACGAGCGACCCCTGCTCGGCCGTGTCCGGGGTGAAGACCGTGAGCAGCGCTGGGTGGTCGGGGGTGCGGATGCGCACGAGGCCGGGGCCGGTGTTCACCACGCGGCCGGTGAACTCCTCCGGCGCGGTCCACGCCGCCGCCAGGCGCTGCCGCCACCACGTCGCGCCGGCGGCCAGCCCGCCGAGCACCACGGTGAACAGCGCCTGCCCTGCCTGCCTCCCGAGGAGCAGCCCGGCGGGGACGACGAGGAGGAGAAGGGTGAGGAGGGGGACGTCGAGAAGCAGCGTCAGCGCGACCGCCCACACCACCACCGCGGCGGGCAGCAGGCGGAGTTCGCTCACAGGGTGACCTGGTCTCGGAGGGACTCGAACTTGGCGGGTCCGATGCCGCGGACGTCGAGAAGCTGCTCGACGCTGCCGAAACCGCCCGTGGACTCGCGGTGGGCGACGATGGCGGCAGCGGTGGCGGGGCCGACGCCGGGCAGCGCGGTGAGCTCGGACTCGGTGGCGGAGTTGAGAGACACTCCCGAGGACACGTCCGTGGGAGCCTCCCCCGCCACCGGGACGACCAGCTGCTGGCCGTCCGTGAGTTTCTGGGCGAGGTTGAGGGAGGTGAGGTCGGCGTCGGGGAGCGGGCTGACCTGCTGCAACGCGTCGTGTACCCGCGCGCCGGGGGCGAGGGTGAGCAGACCGGGCTCCACCACCGCGCCGACGACGGAGACCACCAGCTCCTCCTGGTCCGCAGGTGGGGCCTCCACGACGGGGGCCTCGAAGGCCACGGGTTCGGGAGTACGGGACTGGGCGACGAGGAGCACGCCGACGACCACGACGACGCTCAGGGCGGCGAGGACGGCGTGACGGACGCTGAGATGCAGGCGTGGGGTGGGGTAGGCGACGTCGAGAAGATCCTCCTGCCCCGTGGGGCGGGTGAGGTCCTTGAGGCGGTCGAGCGGGCTCATGGCCCCGACGTTAGGAGGCCGGCACCACCTGTGGAAGGCAAGCGACCGGAACCTGTGGACAACTTTGTCCGGATGTCACCTATCTGGGGACAAGATCCTCCGGCTGCGACATGAACACCGCGGAGACCCCGATCGCGCCGGCGCCCGTGTGCACCGCGAGGGTCCGCTCCATCGGCAGGGTCATGAGGCTGGAACCGTCGGGCAGCACCTGCTCGAGCATCGACTCGAGGTGGGCGGCGGCCTCGGCGGCGTCGTTGTGCTGGATGGCGACGAACACGGGGCGGCCGTCGGCACGCTCGATGACCAGCTCCACCAGGCGGGTGAAGGCCTTCTCCTGGGTCCGGGTCTTGCCGACGAGCTCGAGACGACCGTCCGTGATCGACATGATCGGCTTCGTGGCCAGCAGCGTCGCCGACAGCGCCGTGCCGGTGGAGATACGCCCCGACCTCCGGATGTCCTCGATGCCGTGGAGGTAGACCCACGTGGCGGAACGCGCCAGGGTGTCCTCCGCGATGTCCTGGCAGGTCTGCAGGTCAGCCCCCTCGGAGGCGAGCTTCGCGGCGGTCATCGCCGCCGCCCCCACCGCCATGCCGACGGAACCCGTCTCGATGACGCGGACCTGCTCCTCGGGGAAGACCGCCGCCGCCTGCGCCGCCGCCGACCACGTGGAGGACAGCTCCTTGGCCAGGTGCAGCGCCAGCACGCCCTCATCACCGCCGCGTTCCAGCTGGCGGGCGTACGCCGCGACCAGTTCCAGGGAGGACAGACCGGCCGTGGAGGAACCGTCACCGTCGGACATGACATGCAGGTCGACGACGGTGATGCCCAGCTCCTCGACGACGTCGGCGGGCAGCCCGGAGGACGAGTCGGTGACAATACGGACCGGCATTTATCCCATGTTCCATCCGTCGAGGTACCACTGGGCATCCCCGACGGTCTCCGGGGTGAAACGCGGCGCACCCGCCTGGGTGCCGCCGTTGCCGGACTCCACGCCGTGGGAGACGTCATCCAGTGCGTCACTGCTGCCCGGCCTGTAGCGCGGACGGGCGGTGAGCTCGGAACGACGGGTGTTCTTCAGACCCGAGAGCATCGGGTACATGCCCACGTCGAGGCCCAGCAGGCTGGAGGTCAGGGCGGAGATGGTGCCGCCGTGCGCGACGATGAGGACGGCGTGGGAGTCCCAGTCGTCGTAGTCGCGCATGAGCTCCTCGATGACGGGGCGGGCACGACCCGCCACCTGCACGCGGGACTCACCCCCGGGTGGGGCCCACGTGGCGTCGTGACGCCACGCCGCACGCGCACCCGGCAGCTCCTCGTCGACCTCCGCGGAGGTGCGGGACTGCCACTCCCCCAGGTGCGTCTCCCGGAGACGGGCATCCGTCTGCACCTCGAGGCCGAGCTGCCCGGCGATGATCTGCGCGGTGTCGAAGGCGCGCGTCAGATCGGAGGAGATGATGCGGGTGATCGGTGCGTCACTGAGCGCACGCCCCGCACGGGCCGCCTGTTCCCGGCCGAGATCGGACAGGTGGGTGTCCAGCTGACCCTGCATACGACGGGTCGCGTTGTAGTCGGTCTGACCGTGACGGATCAGAATCAGGCGGCGGGTCATGGTGTCAGTACTCCTCGTCGGCGTCGCCCGGAGCCTCCGCGGCGAGCGGGATCTCATCGATGGAGGCCACGGCGCGGGTGTCCACGTCGTCCTCGGTCCAGGACCCCGGACGCTCCGGCGGCTCGAGGCCCTCGACCTCGATGAGCGGGCAGTCACGGTACAGGCGGTCCAGGCCGTAGAACTCCCGCTCCGCGTCGCGCTGCACGTGGACGACGATCCCGCCGTAGTCGAGCAGCACCCAACGGTTCTCGCGGTTGCCCTCCCGGCGCAGCGGCTCCACGCCGGCCTTGGTGAGCTCATCCTCGACCTCTTCGACGATGGCGCCGACCTGGCGCTCATTATCCGCCGAGGCCACGACGAAGATGTCGCTGATCGCCATGACGTCGGAGACGTCAATGACGGCGATGTTGCGGGCCAGCTTCTCGTCGGCGGCGAGAGCCGCAATGGTGGCCAGTCGGCGGGATTCGTCAGAAACAGTCACAGATGTCCTTCATGGTTCAGCGTTGATGTGCCTTAAATCGCGTTCAGTTTCCCACGAAACCGGCGCTTTTCCTAGTCTACGCGGCCTCCCGCGCCGCCGAGATCAGTACAGATCATTCTTCGCGATGTACTGCACCACCCCGTCCGGCACCAGATACCAGACGGGACGCCCCTGCGAGGCCCGCTCGCGGCAGTCCGTCGAGGAGATCGCCATGGCGGGGACGTCGATGAGGTGCACCCGTTCCTGGCGGGCCTCCGGCAGCATCTCCTCGGTGAGCTCATAGCCCGGGCGGGTGACTCCGACGAACTGCGCGAGGTCGAACATCTTGTCCCAGTCACGCCAGGTCAGGATGGACTGCAGGGCGTCCGCGCCGGTGATGAAGAACAGCTCCGCGTCCGGGTACTGCGCCCGCAGGTCCGTGAGCGTGTCGACGGTGTACGTGTTCCCCCCGCGGTCGATGTCCACGCGGCTGACGTGGAACCGCGGGTTGGAGGCGGTGGCGATGACCGTCATCAGGTAGCGGTCCTCCGCCGGGGAGACCTTCTTCCGCGCCTTCTGCCACGGCTGCCCGGTGGGCACGAAGATCAC
>LSQX01241991.1_pt1 | contig 11643 bp, 12 predicted proteins | sample 654561 | NCBI WGS metagenome assembly LSQX01 (sample SAMN04489861, study PRJNA283612) | anaerobic digester metagenome | isolation source: 4 biogas reactors fed with cattle manure at either 37C or 55C with and... | place: Denmark: Kongens Lyngby | collected 2014 | reverse complement strand
TCAGGAGATACTGGGGCAGGATATGCGTGAAGGATTGAAGATACTGGAGAATGAATATAATAATTAGTTGATATGTTTCCATCAACTAGAGCCATCCTGCGCACAGGAACATATCAGTATCTGCTGTGGAAAAGTCTTTACCCTCATAATCATCGTTACACCAGCATACACAATAATGTTCCCCGTACATTTTATGATATAATGAATGGTGATAAGACGATTTCTGAAGAAATAAAACTGGTGGTGATCAAAATCCTGAAGAAAAAGCTAACCCCAAAATGGATAACCGCTATTCTTATTGTAGTGATATTGGGTATCGTATGTTCAATTGCTTACAACAGATTGTATCCTAAGGAAAAATTGCTCAACGACAACGAAATAAATAGCTTTGTGCAGGAAAAAGACATTGAACCGGTATTAATCCAACAGGTAGGAGAATCGTTTACTGCAATCGTATATAGAGATAAGGAATCCAATGAAGAAATGCTCTATTGTCTGTATAAAAACCGTAAAGGCAGGTTGGAGACACAAAAAAATTTGTTCATGCCTTTCACTGCACAAGAAGCGGATGAAAAAGTCTACATATCGGGCACCTCCGCTCCCAGTGCAAGTATTGAGCCATATTTATCGATTGTCATTAGAGACAGAGAGATATATGAAAATGCCTATAAGGTCACGGTACTATATAATAATGGAAATGAGGAGACAGCATTGTGCGGAGATAACAACAGAGTCATTTTGCCTGCCACCAGGAATTATTTCTGGCAAAAGCCAATATTCAGAGTCATTACGATTTCCGGGAAAAATGATGAGATTCTATATAAATGCACTACTTCACCCGACTTACCATAGCTACACCCTCAATAACAGATTGTCAAACCGGAATAAGAATTTTTACAGTGGCAACACCGCATTCTAAGCTTTCAAACTTAAGTACATGATCAGGTCCGTAGTGTTGAATCAGTCTACTCCTGGTTGATGGTACCGACCCATATTCACTATATGAATCACTGCCTGCATCAAATCCTTTTCCATTGTCTGATATGGATATTTCCGCATATTCATTTTTCCTTTGAACTGAAACCTGTATGAAAAAAACCCCTTCCCTTTTGTCAAATGAATTGTAAATTGATTCATCAACAAAAGTTAAAATGGTATAGTGAGGTATATATGTGTCAACGCAGGCTTGGTCAATATCAATCTCGTAGGTCAGAACATCTCCGTAGCGAACCTTAAACATTTCCAGCAGGTTTTTTGCAGCTTCCAGTTCCTCAGTTATTTTTACAATTTGATTTTCTCTGCAATACCTGTATCTTAAATTATCTATAACCTGCTTGGTAAATAATTGCGTTTTATCGGCATTTTCCATAGCCGCTATCCGTGAAACGCAGTTAAGCTGCGAAACAACAATATTAAAAAAACGTCTTTTAATATTTCTCACCCCCACAGGTTTATTTAAAACAAGGCAGAAGATGTTCTCCACCTCTATAGGCAGAGAGCGCCTATTAGCAAAACCAGGTGTAGAGTTAAAACGTTACAGGGCAACCATTGCCGGATATTGTTTAAGAGACCCGGCAACGAACCGCCCATTACACAAATAGTCCACAGCCTATTAAGGCAAGCTTTCTGGTACAATTTAACAATTATATTATAACATATTTTCTGTTCCAATATCATCCTGTTTAAGAGCATTTTGCGATATAAACACAGACAAATTTGCTATTCTTTTTAACATGATATCTTGTTATTGCGCCATAAACCTTGGTAGAAAAAGTACTAATTCAGGGATGAAAGTTATCAGTATCAATACAATGACCATGGCTACGTAAAAAGGCAGCAAACCCTTCGTTGCCTTTTCAATTGAAATTTTCCCGACAGCGCAGCCAACAAACAATGCCGAGCCAACAGGAGGCGTACACAAACCTATGGCGAGGTTCAATATCAGCATAACTCCGAAATGTACCGGATCGACACCCATACTCGTCATTACAGGCAATAAAATAGGAGTTACAATCAAAATAAGCGGCGCCATATCCATAATACACCCTAACCCTAATAACAGAAAATTGATTAGAAGCAGCAAGATGTATTTGTTTTGCGTTACTGACAGCAAAGCAGTGGTCGCAAGTGCAGGAACCTTAAGATAAGCAAGCAGCCATCCAAATGCGCTGGCAGAAGCTATAAGACTCATTACCATAGCAAGCGTTTTCAATGCATTAAACAGTATTCCGCTAAATGCTTTTAACGGTATCTCTTTATAGACAAAAAACGTGATTATAAAGGCATATATACAAGCTACAGCCGCAGATTCAGTCGCTGTGAATACACCACTCAAAACACCGCCGATAATAATAACAGCCGTCGCAAGACCAAGGAGGGAATTCCAGGTTATTTTTAATGCTTCTCTAAAAGTAACCTTTTTCTCTTTAGGGTAATTTCTTTTTATGGCAACAATGTAGCTGAGTACTGCTAAAGCCAGGCCAAGGGTGAGTCCGGGCACGAGCCCGCCTAAAAACAAGGCTCCTACCGAAACACCACCGGCAGCGACAGAATAGATAATCATATTGTGGCTCGGTGGAATCAGTAAGCCCTGGCAGGCACTTGTGACAGTGAGAGCCACCGAAAAGTCCTTATCATATCCCTTTTCAACCATCATTGGTATCATAATTGTGCCTAAGGAGGATACATCAGCTACGGCGGAACCGGAAATACCTCCAAAGAACGTACTATCCAATACATTTACCATCGCAAGACCGCCGCGCATACGACCGACAATTACATTCGCAAAATCAACCAAACGTCGGGCTATTCCTCCCTGTCCAATCATCTCGCCGGCAATTATGAAAAACGGAATAGCCAATAGACTAAACGAATTGACACCCTTTACCATCAATAGAAAAATCGACATTAAAGGTACTTTTAGATATATCGCGGTAATTACGGACGAAACTGCAAGAGAGAAGGTTATCGGCACCTTGGCTGCAACCATAACCGCGAAAGAACCTAACAAAATAATAATGGCAACAGTAGTATCAGGCATTATTAACTCCCCCTTCTTCTGATTTTGAAAGCCCAAGCAAATGCGCGAACGATTCATACACAATCATCAAACCTGAGACAACCGGCGCGCCATAATATACCGAGGTAGGAAGATTTGTTGCGGGAAGCGTTGATTTCATACCGTATCCAATCAGTTTATATCCATAGATCAGCATTAGAATACCAAAAATTAACACAAGTAAATCGATTACTTTTGGCAGAATAATTTTACTTAACCTTTTGGGGAGTATGGAGGCAAATACTTCTATGCTGATATGAAGCCTCAGCTTGACTCCCAAAGCCATGCCTATAAAACAGAACCATATCATCAGCACCAATGATACTTCTTCGCTCCAGGGTATGCTCCGATTCAAAACATAACGGCAAAAAACATTTACAAATGTAATTAGGCACATCGCAACAAACTGTATTTTAGCCAGCAGGATCAAGAACCAATAAAAATAATCAAAAACTTTTCTTACTATCATATATAATGCACCCCCCTGTTGTGTTAAAAGGAGCCGGAAAAATCCCAGCTCCCTTTCCGACAACTGAATTCAAATTAGAGAGAGGTAACCCTCAGGAACCGGAAAATTTTATTCTATGGTATGTCTTTTATCCTTTGAATTATGTCGCTATATTCACTATATTCTTCGTATAATGGAGAAACGGCGTCCTGGAACCCCTGAAAAGCTTCGGGCGTTAACTCTGTAATGGTGCAACCCGCCGCACGTACCTTTTCTTCTGATTCCTTCTCTTTTTCCGCCCACAATCTTCTTTGAAGAGCAACGCTGTCTTTTGCAGCCTGCCTGATTATTTCCTGATCTTCCTTAGATAACTTATCCCAAACCATCTTGCTTCCAATCAGTATTTCAGGAACTCTGGTATGCCCGTCAAGGGTATAGTATTTAGCTACTTCATAATGACTTGTGGAATCATAACTGGGAAAGTTATTCTCAGCACCGTCAATAACGCCTGTCTGAAGAGCGCTGTAAACTTCACCAAATGCCATTGGGGTAGGGGAACCACCTAAATAGTTGATAAGATCCATCATCATTTTACTTTCCATAACACGGATTTTCATCCCCTTTAAATCGGCAACAGTTTTGACTTCCTTTTTATTATTGTAAAAATTCCTTGCGCCTGGATCATAATAGCAAAGGCCAACAAAATCTGCTTCCTCTATACTCTCTAGCATCTCTTCGCCGACATCGCCATTTAGAACATTCCACATATGCTCACTGCTGCGGTAAATGTAAGGAAGCTGCAATATGTTTAGTTTATCAACAAATTCGGTAAGGGGCGCTATACTGACACGGGTAAAGTCAATAGCCCCAAACTGCACTTGTTCAATAACAGCTTTCTCTTCTCCTAATTGTGAACCGGGGTAAACTTCGACTTTAATCCTTCCGCTGGTCCTCTCTTCCACAAGTCTGGCGAATTCCATGTCTCCCTTTGTTGTTGGGTAATCAGCCGCATGTGTCTCAGCCAGTCTAAGAACAATCGTATCCGCAGGTTTCTCAGCAGGTTTCACAGCGGGTTTCTCGGATGCTTTTACTGCTGTATCACCAGGTGGCGTGCTCTGCGCAGGCGCAGAAGTACATCCTGAAAAAACAGCCGCAAGCAGCATAACCGCTAAGACAATATACGCAACCTTTCTCACTAAAATCACCCTCCTTTGATTTGATAAGTTACAATAATCGTAACTTAACTAGTAAAAATTATCTCTAAAATTTGTTGCTATTTTCAGAACATTTTTGCCAACAATAAAATATAAATTAATTTTTATTTTTGCATTGTCATTTTATTGTCATAATAGTACTTTCTTGTTCACACTAATAACTCCACTTCATTACTGGCCAAAACAAATGTGCCTATACCTTTGATATCATCAACTACGGCAGGTTCGCTGATATAATATTCAAAAGTAGAGTCTTTATGAGGAGCGTCTCCCAAACTCGCGCTTTTGCATGTTCCTTTTATACTTATCATACCGGAATCATTCGAATCTACCATATGAGTTAACATACCGTTATAAGCTTTATTTAAAGGCGTAAGAAGGCTTTTTCCCAAATAGCCTTTTCTTATGCCTTTTGCAATTGAATAAATAAACAAATTGGATCCGGATGTCTCAAGATAATTTCCTTTCCTGTCGCCTTTGTCTAAAACCTGATACCATAAACCCGTATTAGGATCCTGAACCCTAATTAATCCTTCGATCTGGTTTTTGAAAATCTCTATTATCTTATCTCTTTTTGGATGCGTTTCAGGAAGAAAATCAAGCACATCAATCAGTGCCGTTGAAAACCATCCGTTTGTACGTGACCAGAAACTAAGCGAGCATCCTGTTTGTTTATTGCACCAAAAAATCTCCTTCTTTTCATCCCAGGCCTGATAATGAAGACCGGTATTGGCATCCCTTGTATGGGCTGCGGCAACAATAATCTGGTTGGCAATATCATCAAAAATAGTTGAATCGCCAAATTTTTCAGCATATTCAGCATAAAAAGGAGCCCACATATAAAAACCGTCAAGATAAATCTGATAAGGATAAATCAGCTTGTGCCAAAACACCCCCTCTTTGGTCCTGGGCTGGTTTCTTAACTGATCAGACAGAGTAAGAATAACCTTCTTATACCTTTTGTCACCGCTTATTTCAAATAAAGCAAACAACGCTTTTCCGCTATTAATTGCATCAACCTTAAATTCCCCGGCTTCATAACCCCGGATAATATTTCCTGCTTCATCTATGTTTTTGTCCAGATTTCTTTGAATGTAATTTAAATACATCCTGTTGCCGGTTCTACGCCATAAGCTTTCCATTGCCTTGAATATGACGCCATACTCATGAGACCACCGTTCATACAAGTCAGGATTTGATTTCATATAAAATTGCGCCATTTTTTCAGACCATGCATTTCCCTTTGAATTCATCATACCCCTCCTTATTTCATGTCCCACATCGAAAAGGGTTAGGAGTGTATTGAATCTGTTTGAAGCTAATTCAAACAGATTCTACCCCCACAATAATTGAGTGACTATTGTTGAATCTTTTTTTAGATGTTGGTTAGATTAAAACCTTAATAACAATCTTTTTAACCGCCATCGGCTGATCATATGCTACTCTTGGAACATGACCATCATCAGGGAAAATAATCATAATCGTATCATCCTTAAGAGTTAAATAATCCCCCTCATAATCGGGATCATATAGGAAGCAATCAGTCTTGGTTCTGTACTCAGTCGGTATCATTCCGTCAAGCTGGCGGTAACCGATTTTTTCCACTCCGGAAACAAGATATTGAATATCAATGTGGTATTTATGGGCTTCCCACGGTGGATTAGGGCTGGTAGTATACTCCTGGACCAGCGCTACAATGTCCTTTCCGTCAATTTCATACTCTCCCTCCTTAAGGGATTCCAAATCCTCATTCTTTATAAAGGCAAATGCTTTTTCAAGTCTGGGATTCAGCCCATAGTACTTATAAGCGTTTTTCAACGTATCAATAATCATAACAATCCCCCTCAGATAATTTTTTGATAAATTCATGTTAGCTTATCCGAAAGGAATTATCTCTAAAAAAAATTGTGATTTTAAGAATAATTTTGTGAATACATATGGAGTAACCAGACATGATATTTCAAACATCAATTATTTTGTCATAACAGGACTTTTTTGTTATTATAATCTAATCCTGTAATCTGAAGGAGATATTTTCTCAGTTTTCTTGAAAACTCTGGAAAAGTAATTGGCATCGCTGTATCCGACCATGCTGCTGACCTCGTTTATGCTTAAAGAAGGATTCTTCAACAGTTCTTTTGCTTTTTCAATTCTAATCATGGATAAATAATCTACAAAGTTCATTTTCTTAACCTGCTTAAAGACCTTGCTAAGATAGTACTGGCTAATCCCGGCAACTTCGGCTGCGTCTTCAAGGGTAATATCCTTCGGAAAGTTTTCTCTTACATATTCACAAACCTTGTTTACCAATAAAACCGACCTGCTGGATATTGCGCTCCTAAGCTTATCCATCATTTGCTTAACAATATCATGGGAGTAACCTTTCAGCATCTCCATCGATTTCATTTCCGGTATATTTCCCATAAAATCATCTATGTCACTGAAGCTTAACTTCGTTTCCATTGAAAGAGAACGCTTCAAATAAACCAACATTTCAAAAACCTTGCGACACATTTCCTCCGTGCTTGAATAATTGTTTTGGATCCAGTCTATAAGCTCATTTAGAATTATTCTTACTTCCTTTTCATCCCCGGAAATCATCTTGCGATACAAGTCCTGCTCTTTCATTACTGGGTATTGCTGTTCCATGTCTTGGCGCATTAATTGTGAATAGCAGCTTACACCATAAGGTGTTTTTATCTGATGGAGTGCGATTTTTGCGCGAGTAAACGATGTGTATATATCATCAAGCTCATTGCATTGATTCCCAATACCAGATCTGAGCGGTATATTTAGCTGCATATGCAGCCGCTCGGTTATTTGCCCGACAAGGCGGGCGACATTATCATGATCATGAAGATCTTCCCTGTTATTAAGAAACAGAATCATATAAATGTATTGACCAACTTTGCAAATAGGTGCTTTTATGTTTTCTCTTTCAAACTCAGCCTTTAGCTTTTCCATGCACCTTTTTTTAATCATTTCCTTTTGCAAGGAGGATGTAACAGGTATTTCTCCCGCTGAATAGTTTATTTCGACAACGATAGCAACTGCTTTTTCAATCTGCAGCCCAAGCATATTAAGATATTCTTCAGCCTGAGAAATGTCATTACCCGCCATTGACAGCAATGCAACCAGCTCGGACTCAAAATAATTTGTAACCTGCTCAAGGCGTGTTTTTGCCTCTCTCTCCCTGAACTTTCTCTCTTGATCTTTCTTAAGGTCATCTATTACGTTTTTAAGAGCTTGTATTATCTGATCCTTGGTAGCAGGCTTTACAATAAATCCCTTTGCTCCTACCTTGATAGCTTCCTGAGCATAGTTAAAGTAACTAAAAGCAGTTAGAAATAAAACCTGCAGATCAGGACATGTTTGCTTCATCCGTTTTACCGCCTCAATGCCGTTAATACTTGGCATTTTAATATCAATAAGCACAATATCCGGCTTAAATAGCATAGCTTTCTCGATAGCTTCTCTCCCGCTGCAAGCCTCTTCAATCTCACTTATCTCCAGCTCGCTTTGCTTAATTATGTATTTCAGAGCATCTCTTTCGATTGATTCATCATCAACAATCATTATTTTATACATAGTCGCTTTCTACCTTTCTTTCAGGGATATTAAGCGTTATTACTGTCCCCACTCCGCTTTTGCTTCTGATGCTCAGGCATTTCATATCATTCGTAAAATATTTTAGCCGCGAATACACATTAGAAACCCCAATAGCTGTTGCGTGTCCCTCATGCCTGCCCTTTTGCATATTCAGAAAATCATTCAGCTTATCTTTTGGAAAACCAACTCCGTTATCAATGATTTTAATCTGTACGAATCCAAATCTTTTACGAACACGGATTCGTACATACCCGCCCTCCTCCTTTGGTTCAATTCCGTGAATAATGGCATTCTCAACAAGGGGCTGAAGTGTAAAACATGGTAATGCGACCTCCTCCGTACCAGCTTGACAGTCCAGTTCAAACTGCAAGCGTGATCCGAACCGGTATTGCTGGATATATATATATTGTTCTATGCATTCAAGCTCTTTTTTCAGCGTAACTAACTGACTGGAGTCCATAAGATTATATCTGAACAGATTTGACAGCGTCTGTATCAGCGTTGTTGTATTTGTTGCGTTCTCAAACATCGATGTTCTTGCAATGGCATTTAGCGTATTAAACAAAAAATGTGGATTTATCTGCGATTGAAGAGATAAGAATTCCGATTCCTTTAGAAGCTGATTAATTCTCATGTTCTCCATTTCCTCTTCATGCAGCTTTTTCTCAATTTCGGATTTTTCCTTCAAATCATTAAACATTTTCTTAATATTTTCACTCATCAGGTTGAACGAATTTGCTAATGCGCCAACTTCATCGGCGGAGTTCAACTCAATTGGTCCAACTTCAAGATCTCCATGCGCCATTCGTATCGATGCATTTGCAAGGCTTCTAATTGAACGGGTAAGGTAATTTGAGAATATGAATGAAAACAACAGACAAAGCATTGTCATTGCGGTAATAGCCGCTAAAATAAACATTCTCGACCTCATAGCTCTTTGCGCCAAATCTTCATAATAATAGGAGCTTTGATTTAATCGAGAATATAGCAGTTGGCTGATATATCCTTCTATGTACTCACCAATATGCTGCGCCTTATAATAGTGCAAATAATATGCTGAGGACTCGTCGTTAGTCATCTTTTGGGCAATAGCCATGTCGCATTCCTTGAGATAAACTGTCGTCGCATTTTTGATAGCACGCATTAAAAAATACGTTTCAAGCGAGTTGTCGGATTCTTTATCAACCTTATTAATTAATTCCAGAATACTTTCGACATTTTTGTCGAATTCCTCCTTAAAGTCTTCATCACTTTCCATCTCCTGGTATTTTAGATACCGGTCTATAAATTGGGCGTTGTTTCTTATCTGGATGAATAATTTGTTCACTGTGAAGTAGCTTTGAAGATTACTGCGGAATTCATTAATAAAATAATAGGTTCTAAGATGTAAATAGAAGCTGATGAGACTGATACCTAAAATTATAACCGCAAAAAATAAAATCTGCTTGGTTTTAATTGATAGTTTGTACCAATGCTTTTTTATCATATCATACACCTTATGCCAAACCGTATTTTTATGCGATTTTAGTTTGGCAGAGTAATACGGTATTTTTGCAGATTAATATGGTAACAACAATCCAGTTGAATTGAAATATTAGATATAATTTTGCCCCCTCCACATCATCTCTATAAAGAGTATATCAAATAATTATGTAAAAAAAAAGCAAGGCGGCACTACACCCTCACATCCACACGCTCCGATGCAAAGATACTATCCTCAGTAACGTCACAATCCAGGGCAAGGATATGAACGCCTGCCTGCCAGGCGGACTTAAGGGCCTCGGCAAAAGCGGGATGGGTTGCCCGATTGGGCTCCACATGCCTTATCCCCTTCATCTGGACGACAAATACCATATAAGCGTCATAACCGGCCTCAACACAGGCTGCCAGCTCATTCAGGTGCCTTACGCCACGTTCGGTAGGCGCATCCGGAAATCTGGCAATCCCGTCCTCCTCCAGCGTCACACCCTTGACCTCCAGAAAAGCGCGCCTTCCGTCTGCCTCAATATAAAAGTCAAAACGGGAGCCGCCAAAGCGATGCTCAGGCTTTAATAAGTCAACCTTTTCAAACAAGCCACCGCCATTAACCCACTCCGCAAACACCTTGTTGGGAGCAGATGAGTCAATATTAACAAGCCGCTCCCCTTTCCGGACAGATATAAGATCATATTTGGTTTTTCGTCTATCAGACCCGCACTCCTGAACAAATATATCGGCACGCGGTGTCAGCAGCTCGCGGCATCGGCCGGTATTCTTCACATGGCACACTTCCTGCCTGCCCTTTATTTCTATATTAGCAATAAACCTGTTCGGTCTGTCAAGAAACACCGCAGGCTTTATATTCTCGTAAATCATGATTTTCTCCATTCCGTCATAAAATGAAAGCTCCCTTTAGATTTTAACATACCACAACAACAATAAGTATTTCTCTCAGCAGCGGCACAAAATATTTTACATGGCAAAATGCCCGACATAACAACCCATTTTCCTTAGCCATAAATTCTGCTATATTATATAGTATATTAGCGAATTTATCATAAATAAATCATACTGGTGGGGTGAATGGTTACACCTGCCGATTTGCACAGTAGACGGAGGTAACAGATAAAATGGACGCAGAAAAATATATTAAGAAGGCACTGGAACTGGGAGCAGACCATGCAGTGAAATTTAATATTGATAATATTGTTTTTGACCCGAGAACATTGTTGAAATGCATGTACGGCTGCGGCGATTGGGGCAAGGGCCTCACCTGCCCTTCCAGGCCCGGTTCTCCCACTCCCTGGGAATACGAGAAGATATTTAAAAGATACAGCTGGGGAATCATCATCCACTCAAAAGATAAGAAAGTTTCGCAGGATGTTTCCTTTGCCATAGAGAGCCAGGCCTTTGTGGATGGCTACTATTTTGCCTTTTCACTGAGCGACTGTGCCCTATGCAGTAAATGCAGGGGCTTCGAGGGATGTGCCTGTGCCAATCCCAGAAAAGCGCGCCCTGCATTTCACAGTGTAGGTATTGATGTATTCAAGACTGTGCATCAGTTTAACCTGCCTCTCAACACTCTAAAAGAGCCAAACGATGAGCAGAACTGGTACTCCGCCGTATTTATTGAGTAGCCTGCACAGCTTCACTAATTATTTTCCTTATAACAACTTAGGTCAAATATCTATCATCCTATCCAAACAAGGCAAGTAAAACACCGGCTGCAACAGCAGAGCCGATAACGCCTGCCACGTTCGGTCCCATGGCATGCATCAGCAGATAATTTGACGGATTTGCCTTCTGGCCCTCTACCTGAGATACCCTTGCTGCCA
>LSQX01095912.1_pt1 | contig 11643 bp, 10 predicted proteins | sample 654561 | NCBI WGS metagenome assembly LSQX01 (sample SAMN04489861, study PRJNA283612) | anaerobic digester metagenome | isolation source: 4 biogas reactors fed with cattle manure at either 37C or 55C with and... | place: Denmark: Kongens Lyngby | collected 2014 | reverse complement strand
TCGCTAAGCCACTGCTTTGTTTAAAAGCTCACCCAGGTCTTCATTAAATACATAGGTCGCCATGTAATCATAGGGAGTCGGTTCACGATTGATCAACACCAGGGCTTTTCCACGGAAATATTGCAGCAGCCCTGCTGCTGGATAGACTACCAGTGATGTTCCGCCCACTATCATCAGATCAGCCTCGTGGATAGCGCTCTGCGCTTTCAGCATGACCTTATTGTTCAACATTTCTCCATACAAGACCACATCCGGACGAATCATTCCCTGGCAAGCCGGACAATACGGAACTCCTTCACCCTCCCAAACCAGTTTTGCCGGATAGTCACGCCCACATTTCATGCAATAAAAACGTTCCATACTGCCATGGATCTCCAATACATTTCCAGAGCCAGCTTTTTGGTGAAGTCCGTCAATGTTTTGTGTGATGATCGTCGTGTTGGGTTTTTGTTGTTCAAGACGCGCAAGTGCAAGGTGGGCAGAGTTGGGTTTAGCATCGGGGTAGTGCAGATTTTCGCGCTTGTAAGAATAGAATTCTTCCGGATGACCGACCATGAAGTCGTAACTCAACATAGTTTCAGGTGAATAATCAGTTTTGTTAAGACGATTATATAAACCGGTAGCCGATCGAAAATCCGGGATCCCTGAGCCGGTAGACACACCAGCCCCACCAAAAAAGACGATCTGGTTTGCGTTGTCAATTAGTTCCGCCAGGATCTTGCTTTTCTCTTCCATAAGTATCTGCTAACTAACGATTTTGTGTATCGAAGTTCTGATCTTCCACCTTGGAAATATTTACAGTGCCCAATCGTCTTCCGATTTTATTCAGTGGGGGCAGCCAGTTAACAAATAAGGCCACAGCAATTCCAATCAGTGTGCCCAAAACGCGGTCAATTGTGTATAAAAGCGGGTTTGTATCGCTTACGCTTAGCATAATAACCAGGTAAACAATAACGGTGATTGCCATTGGGCTTGATTTTTTGATCACAAGCATTAAAGCCATCAGCGGGAAAGAGAGCGCTCCGATCAGCAGGTAAAACTCCAGAGTCGTTGGCACCATGCCGATTACGCTGATTAACAGAACTGCCAGCAGGTAGGCGTATATGCCTGCAATGATCGTTCCAATGGTTCGATCGACTGCAGTCTGGAAAGTTGATTTTAAAGTGGGCTGCATACACACAATTGTCGCAATACAGGCATGGGATGCCATATCGCTGCCGCGCAGGTGTTCGATCAGGAGGCAGATAATAACCGCCAGCATAGTCTTGACCACGCGCATACCGGGCGAATTTTTGATCAGGTATTCGGTCACCTGGTGGAAAAAATTCTCTTTTACTTTTGTTATTGTTTTTTCTTCCGGGGTTTCTATCATAGTTTGCACCATTTGATAAATTGATACTTAAGATATACCACAAGCCGGTCTCTTTTGGGAATTATAGTGCACGCTACTAAGGATATAATAAAGGTGGAGGAACCATGGCATATCCAATTGCACACCCAGAAGTGATGAAACGCGCCAGCAAAGTTTTGGAGTTAAACCCGGTGTTTCTCGATACCGAAACCACCGGTATCGGGCTTAATGATGTGGTGATAGAGGTCGCTGTGGTCGACCGGGAGGGTCAGGTCTTGTTTGATTCATTGGTTAATCCTCAAAGACCGATTCCGGAAGATTCGAGTAAAGTTCACGGTATTACTGATGAAATGGTTCAAAATGCTCCTGTGTTCAGCCAGGTATGGGCTGATCTCGAACAAATCCTTCGCAATCGCGTAATTGGTATCTATAACGCTGAGTTCGATATGCGCCTCCTCAAGCAGTCTGTGCTGCTTTCCGAATTGCCCTGGAATATCAAAGAAAACCAGGCATTTTGTGTGATGAAACTGTTTGCTGCCTGGTATGGTGAGTGGAATAGGCGCCACAGCAACTTTAAATCACAAAAACTTGAGTTTGCCGGTCATTTTTGCGGAATAGAGCTGCCAAATAGCCACCATGCCCTTGATGATGCCCTCCTGACTGCAGCAGTGATGGCGCTATATTGCTAATTACGAAGGCAATTAACTCTTAATTAGTCACGTCTCACTTATGTAGGGACCACACCCCGATACTATTACGCGTATCCCTGTCTCTTTCCGGAAAGCCCGCTGCTTGCCTTATTGATCTTCTCTGCTCCCAAATTATGCATTTATCCCTTGTAATAATTCCATTTTAGTGGTAATATGAACATATGAAGAGATATTCATATGTAACAGAGTTAAGGGTAAATAGCTAATGACAGAAAAACTGGATCTCGAAACCGCGGAATTAATTGCCAGCCACACTTAAAAGTCTGGGCAACAGCACTCGTCTGCGCCTGCTCGCAATCCTGCTGGAAGATGAGACCTGTGTCTCGGACCTGGCAGAAATGACAGGGATCAGCCAAAGCGCTGTCTCACATCAATTACGGGTCCTGCGAAATCTTCGTTTCGTCTCAACCCGCAGGGAAGGCAAACAGGTTTTCTACCATATTGATGACGATCATATTGAAGATCTTTACAACGCTGCACTTGAACACAGCTATCACTTAAATGAACCGAGGAAATAATGACTGAAGAAAAAAAATTAGCACAATCATCTAACTGTGCTGACAATGATGGGTCAAGTTCTGGTTGCTGTGGATGTGAATCGACAGTCACAGTCAAAATTGATCCTGACAAAACAAGTTCACATGTGACAAAACTCAGCTTTGGAGGTTTCTTCCGTTCGTTTTGGCAAACCCCTGACCTAAAAGTCATTATTATCGGATTAACACTGCTTTTATTAAGCCTTTTTTTGGAACGGCTCAATGTACCTCAATCCTGGATTATGGTAATTCAATTGATCTTGCTCCCTCTAGCCGGATGGCCGGTTTTTCGGGACGGCTTCCAATCACTTTTCAAGAATCACCGTTTCAATATGAACACGCTGATGTCAATTGCTTCCATCGGAGCAGTTATTCTCACAGAAACCTACGAAGCCATAATCCTGCTGCTTTTGTTCACTATATCGGAAGCGCTGGAAGAATATATTAACGATAATGCTCGCGAGATATTAATGGAATTTGCTGACCTTGCTCCAAAGACTGCCTTGCGTCTTGAAGATGGACTTGAAACAGAAGTGCCGGTCGACAGTCTGCAACCAGGTGAGGTCATCATAGTAAGACCGGCTGACCGCATACCGATGGATGGAATCATCCTGCGCGGAAGCAGCTCAGTTAACCAGGCTCCGATTACAGGAGAGAGCAAACTGGTTGAGAAAACCGAGGGCGACGAAGTTCTCTCAGGCAGTATCAACGGTCAGGGTGCCTTGACGGTAAGGGTTAGCACTTACGCCCAGGATAACACCATCCAGCGCATCATCGAGATGGTTACACAAGCGCAGGAAAACAAGGCTGAACAAGTCAAGTTTATCGATCGGTTTGCTGCAATTTACACACCGATCGTCTTTGTTCTCGCCCTGTTGGCAGCCATAATTCCGGTCTTCTTCTTTAATCAGCCTTTCTGGAATGTCGGAGGATCCTACGGCTGGCTGCATCGTTCACTCTCTCTTCTGTTGGTTGGTTGCCCTTGTGCCCTGGTTATCAGCACTCCGATCACAATGATCAGCGGTCTGACTCGTGGAGCTAAAGCTGGAGTAATCTTTAAGGGAGGCATCTTTCTTGAAGAGCTTTCAGCTGCTAAAGTAATCGCGTTTGATAAAACCGGAACCCTGACCCAGGGCGAACCCGTTGTTAGTGATGTAAAAGCAATTGATTGCGAAGGTACGCCATATTGTGCTAATTGTGACGATTTGGTTGCACTCACAAGTGCTCTCGAGGTCCACAGCAGCCATCCGCTTAGTTCAGCGGTTCTCAACGAAGCCAACCTGAGAGGTGTTGCATCCCATTACCCAGCGGCGCAAGACCTGGTTGTTTTGGAAGGCAGAGGCCAATCAGGAACAGTAAATGGAAAGACTAGCACAGTCGGAAGCCTGGCGCTCTTTTTGGATGAACATAACACTCCACAAAAACTTGTTGAGGAAGTGCTGGCGGCTGAAAGCCTGGGAAAAAGCACCATGTTGGTGTGTGACGGTGACCGTGTAAGAGGTTTTTTGAGCGTCGAAGATGCTGTTCGTAAAGGCGTCAGTGAGGTTATCAGTGAAATTAAAGCTTTAGGAATTCATCCTGTAATGCTCACAGGAGATAACAATAAAGTGGCTCAAAAAGTGGCGGACCAGGTGGGCATTGAGGAGTTTCATGCCTCACTTTTGCCTGAAGACAAACTGGAATGGCTCAATAAACTAAAACAGCAGTATGGCACCGTTCTGATGGCTGGTGATGGCATTAACGATTCTCCTGCTCTTGCCAGTGCCGATGTGGGCATTGGGATGGGTGGTGCTGGTAATGCCCAGGTGCTTGAGACTGCAGATGTAGTTCTGTCGGATGATGATCTCGCAAAGCTCCCCTTCGCCATTCGCCTGTCAAAATTTGTAAACAAACTGATCAGGCAGAACGTAGTCATCAGCCTGGGAGTGAAGTCCTTGGTGGCCATAATTGCCCTGCTTGGTCTGACTCCGCTTTGGTTGGCTGTTTTTGCGGATATTGGAATTTCCCTGTTGGTAACCCTGAACGGCACCCGTGCTTTACGTTTTGAACCCAAGACAAACTCTGTATCATCTGAGCTTAATTGAGCTTGAATTCCAGGTCCCACTCACCTTCAATTGTAGGAACAGGACGGGAGGTCGTTGTCGCAAACGTGATCCACGACTTTCCTGCTTTTAAGGGATAAGATTCTCCCCCGACAAAGAACTGGAAGGGTTCAGACAGGCCCTCTGAGTACCAGTTACCATAGGTTAGCTTACCATTCCGCAGCAGGATAGCCACCTGGTTTGGATCGCCTTCCCGCAAATTGATGTCGTAGGTTGTGAGGTCATATTCAATATAATTCGCCATTACGAAAATCAGGTTATCAAAAGCGATCGGCTCTCCGCTCTCCCGGTCGAAGGATTGGGCGAGTGTAAGGGTACCATCTTCATCTTCTGCTTCCTGCCAGAGCTGATATTTACCTGATTTTTCGTCGTAACGCCAATCCATTACCGAAAAATCAGCATAAACATAACTGAATCGGGTTGCTATCTCGTCCCAATTTTCGAGCCGTAAAGAAAAGAACTGGTCTTTCATCTGAGTTGTTGTTCTGAGAGAACGGTCTTTTAAAGCAAAAGCTCTGATTGCAGCAGTATCCACAACGGTATTGCCACCCTGAGCCTGTGTTTCGGTACAAATTCCCGGGCAGGGTGCAAATCCACGGTAAAAAACTTGTTCGGGCAAGGTGTTTTCGAAAACACCGGTCACCATATCATCTGCACTTGCCACTACAAGATCTGCCTGGTAGTGTCGGGCAAGCCGAGCGTCTATCAGTCGTCCCGGGGCAAGCGGGCCAACAGCTGTTCCATCGCTGGTATAAAACAGTGCCAGCAGGTGATTGGTTTGATGACCGTTATAATATTCAAAAACCAGGTCAGCATTAATGATTTGGTTGAATGGACGCAGACTTCTGGGCCAGTTGGCAAGTTTAACCATCACCGGTCGACGCAACAGCAGATCAACATCGGTTATTTTAAGACCCGTAAGCGGATTTTTGCTTATTCTGTTGATTGTAGGAGCCTGGCTTGTCGGGGTTGCTATTGGCCAGGGTGTCGCGGTCGGAATCGGTGTTGCCGTCGCGTGAATTGCAATCTGAGTTTGCTTCCCTTCCAGGCTCAACGGCGTCGGTGACTGAACAGCGGTGATTACAGGGGTGATTTGTGGAGGGGCGGAACGTGTTGTGCAGGCGTTCATTAATATTGCCAGGCTGATTAATAAAACACTCAGACTGAACGCCAGAACCCACTTGTGAGATTGAGACTCTCTGTCCATCTTTTTGATTCTAACACGTACGTATCAGGAGTATAATGCTGTTACCAAAGGTTTGAGTTTTCCTTAATCCTGTTGGATGGCCGGGGATATAAATGGTGTTTCTTATTTCTATTCTGTGTAGCCAATCAAAATAAGTATAACAAAAGTAAGTATTGGGAGAAAAGCGAATGAGTTATTTAGATCCACTCGTGTATATAGTCGTATTGAACTGGAAAGATCCACAAGTCACCCTTCGTTGTATACGGTCTTTAAAGCATTCCAAATATATGAATTATAGAGTGATACTAATAAACAACTCCCCATCGAAAGAGATAATACAGTTAGTAGAAAAAGAAAATATCAATGTCACATTTATTTCTAACCAAACGAACCTGGGATTTACGGGAGGTGTTAACCAAGGCATGGAATATGCTATGGAACATGATGCAGATTATATTTGGCTTCTCAACAGTGATGTGGAAGTTCCAGCAGAATGTTTGGGAAATTTAGTTAATGAGATTGAATCTGATAAGAGAATTGGTCTAATTAGCCCTGTTATTGTAGATCCAGGAACACCGCTATACACTTTTTTTGGGAGAAATGTCGATACGGACAATGGCTCGATGTTAAATGCATATGATGAACAAACCTACTTAGAATGGTTATCAAGAGAACCATGGAAAATTGAGCTATGGGGAACTGCATTGATGATAAATAAAAACCTTGTAAAATCAATCGGCTATTTAGATAATGACTTTTTTGCATATTATGAGGACAATGATTACTCATTTAGATCGAATCAAGCCGGTTTTCTCAATAGAACTTGTTTGAGTGCTACTGTGTTTCATAAAACTGACACCAAAACCAATCTAGAAAGGAAGAGTTATCGTTTTTTTCTGTTAGCGAGAAACCATTATTTGTTTTGGATTAAGCGAGGTATATCGAAGCGGACTGCAATGAATCGCACACTTAACATCTTTATTCCAAAGATAGTACAACTTCATGATGAAGAAAAGGACCCTATCGCACAAGCATACCTAGGTGGGCTTTGGCAGGGAATTGTTAAAAACACTTTTGGTCCTCTACCATCAAATTTGACTGCTCCAAAACTCCTCTATAAATTTACAATCATTATTTCAATCATCTCACTAAATTTATTGTCGAAGATTCGACATCTTAAAAAGCAAATTAATGTTGTATTCAGAAAAAGCAGATCACGCGTACTGAAAATTGATAAAAAGGTATAACAGGACTGCAACTATATCCATATGCAGGAGATCCTGAAAGACGAATTTAATTATTGGACATTACCATAATTGCTTTAAGCCGATTACTCAAAAAATCGCACCTCAAAACGCCAATTCCAAAGTGACTAAGGAAGAAATTTAAATTTCGATAAATACAAGAATGACCTATTGTCCAGGTTTATATGGATGTCTCAAAAATCGCTTGGTTTGTTGATGGTTCTTATGCTCATCTTCATATTGTCGTTGATCATGCCATTAATGAAGTACTGGCTTTATATTTTACGAAAAAGGAAACCAAAGAAGCCCCCAATACACTGTTTTTTCAGATGGGGTGCAGTTCAAAATTAGGGGTTTATAACAAAAGACGTGTATAATACTAGCATGAAAATCGGTGTTCTATCTTATCGTTTTGATTATTATCCATATTTGCGTAATATTCTTTACAAACTGCCTGAAGTTAAGTATGTCCCGGTTAGAGATCTATATAGCTGCCAGCGGAGAATAGCTTTGTCTGTCAACCGCCGTATTGGAAAAGAGGCTATCCCCACTTTTGATTTGAATAATCAATTTGATGATTTTGAGTTAAATAAGGTCGATATTCTGCATCTTTTTAACGGTGTTAGCTATGGGGATAAGCCTTGGGTCGCTCATTTTGAAACGGTCATTCCCCGGTTTACAGATCTGATGCAGCGCTATCATGGCATGAATAAAGCCCAACTCAGAATGACACCCCTTATCCAGCGTGGTTTCAATGCGCTGTTGTCTTCTTCCTGCAAACAAATAATTGCGTTGTCCGAAGCAGCCGCAAATATACAGCGAGATTTACTCTCAGAGTTACCTTTTGGGGAAGGTGAGGTAATTCTTAAAAAAATGACTGTATTGCACCCTGCACAAGAAATATTAGTTGAACAGCCCACTGAACGACTTTATGACAATTTCCATCCAATTCGCTTTATCCTGGTTGGAGCTGGATTTTTTCGCAAGGGTGGACGAGAAATTTTGAATACCTTTGATCATCTTATCAAAAAAGCAAATGCTCCTATCAAGCTTGTCCTGGTCAGCTCTTTGCGGTTGGACTCCTATGCCACCAAAGATACACAATCCGATATTGAATGGGCAAATCAATTTATCATAGATCACTCAGATTGGATTGAGTATTATGAAAGTTTACCTCACACCCAAGTAATGGAACTCATGAAGTCTTGTGATGTCGGTCTATTACCGACCTATGCCGACACGTATGGGTTTTCGCTTCTTGAATCACAAGCCTGTGGTTGCCCTGTAATAACCACCGATATTCGGGCTTTGCCTGAAATCAACAATACTGATGTTGGTTGGCTTATCCGCGTTCCCAAAAATGACCTTGGCGAAGCGCTCTATTCAACCCCCGAAGAGCGGGAACGCCTTTCCCAGCATATTCAGGCTGGTTTGGAAGCAATCATCCGCAGCATTGTTGCTGACCCTTCTGTAATATACACCAAAGGTGTCAAATCCCTTGAACGTATCCGGGAAATGCACGACCCCGCCACTTACGCCCAAAAACTACGTGAAATCTACCAAAAAGCGCTGACCGATTAACCAATCCCTCTCTTTACATCGCGGCTTTCAATGAAGTAACATGCTTTGTCAATACAAGTTAATAATGTCTTATTGAATACCAAACGTTGATAACATTGATTTGGTAATTATTATCTTTTCATAAGACCTTGATGGGTGGTCACTTAATTAAAATCACTCCGAAGACGATAAATAATATACTCATTTGCTTCGTCAAATCTCTCATAATGTGTATTAATCCAATCAAGAACTTCTTCAACGTTCTGGGAAAATTCAACTACAAAACGCTGGTTTTGTCTCTCTATCGGATCTATAGCGGGAATCTGTTGAGACCAAAACCTATGTCCATCAAGGATTAACAAAGGACGTTCTTCTTGTAGATTCTCAAAGAAATTATCCTGTACTGTTAAACCAATCTCTGAATCATTAATACCAGGATAAAACAATGCGCCTTTTATCGAATCTCGTTGCGCCATTATATTGATTCCTGCTTGACCACCAAAGACCAATACCTTGTCTGATTCATTGGTTAAGTTATTGACAACTTTTGCTATAGGATCCTGATAATCGAAATTTGTGTTAGGTGGAATTAGATTTGCAGCAAGAAACTTTGCGGTGGTATAAACCGTATCTAAAGAAGTTGCGATCGCGACAAAAAGAAGAAAAACCAAAACAAATGTGGAGTATGTTGTTTCACATTTCTGACGGAAACTTGTTTTTATTGCTTCGGTTTGAATGATCGATAAACCAAGTGCAACTAACAGCATGATTGCAGGTATCCAGCAGACGAAGTAGTGTCCATACCCTCTTCCAGAAATTGAACTCATAAGTATTTCTATCGGAAAAGCAAAAACTGTAAGAAATACAAAGGGATCAAAATCTTTTTGTTTAAGACTCAGGATTAAATTTTTAGCTGCAAACAACCAAATTATGATAAAAACATAAAACCAATTATTAAATATATTAATCGCAGGTTCAAGGCTGTTGCTAAAAGAACTATTCCTTGATGTTGAATAAGCGAAATTGTAAAGGATGGATGCATCAATCATAGCCTTAAAGTTGCCGTTTATGATGAGATAAAGAGAAGTAGGGATAGCAACGGTCAGTGCACCGATGATTAAAAAGCTCAAGACCTTCCAGAATTCAGCCGCTTTTTGTTTATTGAAAACGCAATATAGTGCTACCAAAATTACAACAGCTTGCGTGCCAATGTTATTTGCACGCAATAAGAAGTTCAGAACGACAGTAACCCCGATAATATAGAAGGGCCAAAAGATCTTTTTTGGATTGTTAATGTAGAATGCAAATGCTGCGATTGCTAACCATGTGAAAAGGATAGAATATTCCTCGGTGAAATTACCCGTTCCGATAACAAATTTTAGAAAGTAAGAACCCATAACAATTGCGCCTAGGGCAGGCAAGAAACCATACTGCCGTTTAATGGTCCAATAGGCTATAAACAGTGCTGATGCTAGAAAGGACAACTCTATAAAGAATAGTCCCCAACGAGAATAATCACTGCCAACCCCAAGAGCGTTGATCCAAAAAATTAGAGGTCCTTTTGAATCCCAGACATCTATATATAGTTTGGAACCTGATCGAATAGCTTTTCCAGCATATAGGAAAAATCCTCCATCTCTTCCCGGTGGATTCGAACTTGGATTAGCTGCTGATAGAGTTAGTATGCTTAGAACAAAAACAATCAATACCATTAATCCAGCTTCTAAATATTTTTTGTTTTTAGAATTAATTATTTTTTTTTGCATTTATACCAACCAACTCTTTTTATCCACATCAGATCAATCTTCTTTCCAAAGTATAATCTAAAAAAATCTTTCATCCTTACAGAGAATTCATTGATGTCGCGATTTGAAATGGAGATTCTCCTGGTTGATAATAGCTCCACAGATGACACAATTAACCGATCAACGTCCCTCCTAGCATATTCAGGCTGGTTTGGAAGCAATCATCCGCAGCATTGTTGCCGATCCTTCTGTTATATACACCAAAGGTGTCAAATCCCTTGAACGTATCCGGGAAATGCACGACCCTGACATTTACGCTCAAAAGCTACGTAAAATCTACCAAAAAGCACTGACCGATTAGCCGGTCCTTCTGTTTACATTGTGGCTTTCACCTAACGAGTAAAGTATAATTAAAAAAAATTCCGACGAAGGAGTCTGATATGATCGTCACCACTAAAAAACTTTTTGAACACGCCTATGGGAAGTATGCCATTGGTGCTTACAATATTAACAACCTCGAACAAATTGTTGGTTTGTTTAAAGGAAATCTGGATTCCCAAGCGCCTTTTATTGTCCAAATTAGTAAAGGTGCTCGCGCTTATACCGACAAAGTCTTTCTTGAAGGTCTCATTCGTGCAGCCGACGAAGTCTACCCCGAAGCTATCTTCGCTGTTCATCTCGACCACGGTGACGAAGCCACTTGCTACGACTGCATCGAATCCGGTTTTTACAGCTCTGTCATGATTGATGCCAGCAGCCATCCTTTTGAGGAGAATATCGCAATCACCAAGCGCGTTGTCGATGCTGCCCACGCCAAGGGAATCGTTGTTGAAGCTGAACTGGGTATGCTCGGAGGTGTTGAAGAGCATGTTTCTGTTAGCGAGGCTGATGCCAAGCTGACTGACCCGAACCAGGCGAAGGAATTCGTTGATCGAACCGGGTGTGATTCACTGGCAGTTGCCATCGGCACCAGCCACGGTGCCTTTAAGTTCAGCGGCACTCAGTCGCTCCACTTTGACGTTCTGGAAGAAATACAAAATCGCTTACCGGGGTACCCCCTGGTTTTGCACGGCACTAGCTCCGTCCCCCAGGAAGAAGTTCAACGGATTAACGCGGCTGGCGGTAACCTGGCTGGTGCAAAAGGTGTTGATGCCACTCAATTCCGCCGTGCGGCAGAATTGGGTGTCACAAAGATCAACATCGACACTG
>LSQX01342568.1_pt3 | contig 11644 bp, 7 predicted proteins | sample 654561 | NCBI WGS metagenome assembly LSQX01 (sample SAMN04489861, study PRJNA283612) | anaerobic digester metagenome | isolation source: 4 biogas reactors fed with cattle manure at either 37C or 55C with and... | place: Denmark: Kongens Lyngby | collected 2014 | reverse complement strand
GACCGAGATCATTGAAAACTACCTGCAACCCTATGACTGCTTAAACCGGAAGATTACAATCGAAATCAGAAATGATAATGACAGTCGATTTATATGTAATAGACAAGACTTGATCTGACAGCGGGGTATTTTTTGCCTATTTTGGCCATGCGTTTTCAGAGGCATTTTCTCTTGGAATGATCTCTGAAAACAGGGGGCTTAAACGGCCCCCTGGACCATTCCAGTCGGACAGGCTATTCCTGACAGGTTGGTCGCCACCAGAGCCTGTTTCCGCTTGACCTGTCGGGTTCAAATTTACAACATTTTGGTATTGAGTCTCAAGCATTTTGTTTTTTGCAAGATCAAGTGACTCTTTCCATGTTTGCATTGGTGTTCTGCCAAAGCAATATTTGCCTGAATGGGTTCTTTGATTGTTGTACTCATCCAACCAAACATCCAGATCTTGTTGAAGCTGTTCAATGGAGTTGTAAATCTTTTTTCTGAACGCCACTGCATAAAACTCATCCTGGATCGTTCGGTGAAAACGTTCGCAAATTCCATTTGTTTGCGGGTGCCGGGCTTTGGTCCTGGTGTGATCAATATCCTCCACTGCAAGGTAAAGTTGGTATTCATGGTGTTCCCTTGCCCCACAGAACTCCGTACCTCTGTCGGTGAGAATACGCAGCAGCCTGATGCCACTTTCCTCAAAGAGAGTTATAACCCTGTCGTTGAGCAGATCTGCGGCCACCAGGGCGTTTTTGCGGTCGTAAAGCTTAGCCTGGGCAATCTTGGAATAAGTATCAATAAAAGTTTGCTGATAAATCCGCCCTACACCTTTAATGGTTCCAACATAATAGGTGTCTTGTGCTCCCAGGTATCCGGGATGGTAGGTTTCTATTTCACCTTGAGCCTGCTTTTCTTCCTTGGCTTTTTCAAGGGCGGCTACTTGTGCTTCTGTAAGGATCACGCCTTGATTGGCTGAATGTTTCTCAAGATTCTTAAGGCGCTTGGAAAACTTCTCTAAGTCATGGCGCAACCAAACCGAACGCACCCCGCCAGGGGAAATGAAAATGCCCTTTTTCCTAAGCTCATTTGAAGCTCTTACCTGGCCGTAGGCAGGATAAGCCAGTGCAATATTAACCACAGCTTCTTCAACAGCCTCTTCAACACGGTTTTTCATTATTGGCTTCTTGCGGGATATTTCCTGCAATGCCTCTGGACCGCCATTTTCGTAAAGGTCCTTAAACCGGTAAAAGCTATCCCGGCTAAAGCCAAATATCTTGCACGCTTGAGATACATTGCCCAATTGTTCGGCAAGATTTAATAATCCTAGCTTGGTTTTGATTAATTTTACTTCTGTATTCATTGTCTGACAGTTTTTGGGGGGTTAAACTTATTTGTGTTTGGAGATTCAAATTTAGTTTAATTCCCCCACTGTCAGATTAAGTCGTGACTAGTTCATTTAATAAGTTTGAAAGCCTTTATTTCCTTACAGCCATTTCCTTCTTATTACCGTTAAAAAAGACACACCGTATTTTCTTGTGAATTTACCGGGTTTCTTTCAGGTACTTGAACAATTCGTTATCGGTAGTCAGGATAATGCTGGTTTGCTTATCCAATGATTTCTCGAGCGATTCCATAGCCCGAATGAAACTGTACAGGTCTCTTGACATGGCAGAACGGTTGTAAACTGAGGCATAAACTTCTGTAGCCTTAGCGTCGGCCCGCCCCCTAATCATTTCAGCCTCTTTGACAGCTTCTGATTGGATCTGGGCCAGGTCGCGTTCCTTGTCACCTTCAATTTTCCGCGCTTCTCCCTGGCCTTCTGAACGAAACTGATCGGCTATACGGTTGCGTTCACTGATCATACGATCATAAACACGCTCCCTTACTTCGGCTACGTAATTCATCCGCTTAAAGCGAAAGTCTAATATTACAATCCCCAAGTCAGCTGTCTTTTCATTGGCACGCTGCAGAATCATGGCCTCTATTTTTTCCCGGCCAACGGTGATGTCTTCCAGAACTTCCAGTTCCTGCAGGTAATCCTCATAGACTTCCGGGATGCGGTTGGTGGAACGAACCAAGTCAAGGAGTTCATGGCTGGCAATAGCATTACGGGTCTCCCCATCAAGAATGTCATCGAGGCGCGATTGCCCGCTGCGTTCATCCCGCAGGCGAATAAAAAACTGAAGCGGATCGGTGATTTGCCAGCGCGCATATGTGTCAACATGAATGAACTTTTTATCTTGCGTGGGTACCTGGTTAGGGTCACCATCCCATTTCAGATACCTTTTATCGAAGTACTGCACTTTTTGAATAAAGGGCATTTTATAGTTTAAACCGGGCTCGGTGCGGGCACCGCCAACTGGCTTGCCGAACTGGGTGACTATGGCTTGCTGGGTTTCGTCAAGGATGAACATGGTGCTCAGGCTTAGAATCAGGATCACCACCAAGGAAACAAGGAGAATAATATGTTTGAGTTTCATGTCTTTCACTTTTAAGAGGTTAATCGCTTTGCCTGATTTGGTCAATATTCAGCAAGGGCAAAACATTGGTGCCTTCCTCATCCACAATGATCTTGTTGCCAAGCTTGGGAAGGATGCGTTCCATCGTTTCATAATAGAGGCGCTTCTTTGTCACGTCCGGTGCTTTAATGTATTCATTGTAGAGCGAGTTAAAACGGTCGGCTTCCCCGATGGCTCGGTTGACGCGGTTCAGGGCATATGCTTCAGCCAGCTGAATGGTTTCCTGGGCTTCACCCCTGGCTCGTGGTATTACCCGGTTGTATTCCGACTCAGCTTGATTAATCAGGGTTTCACGTTCCTGCTGTGCTTCGTTCACGGCGTTAAAAGAGGGTTTTACCGGATCGGGTGGGTTGACATCCTGAAGAACTACCTGGTCGATCCTGATGCCGTTTTCATATTCGTTGCACATACGCTGAAGCAGGACTTCCACGCTTGAAGCCACTTCCTGACGGCCAACAGTAAGGACTTCATTTACGGTTCTGTCACCCACAATTTTGCGCATCGCTGCCTCAGACATGTCGTGCAGGGCATCTTCTGCATCGCGGACACGGAAAAGATAATTGTAAGAGTTCACGATGCGATATTGGACAACCCATTCCACATCTGCCAGGTTGAGGTCACCAGTCAGCATTAACGATTCATCAATAAAATCGTCTTTTGAATATTGCGAACGACCGCTTGCCTCAATCGTCCGGAAACCAAATTCCTGCTTAAGTTGTCTTTGGACTGGTATCTTATACATTCTTTCCAGTCCATAAGGCACAATAAAATTCAGGCCAGGTTGCACCGTCCGGTTATACTTGCCAAGGAATAATACAAGTCCTTCCTGCTCGGGTCCAACCGTTTTAATGGATGTTAGCAAGGCAATCAAGACCAACAGGCCTATCAGTACCTTTCTTGAATTTTTTTTAATCATTTCCACCATTCTGCGGAACTGAAGTTCTTGTTCGGTCATTTTAAGTTGATTTTAAGGGTGCTAAGCGGCGTATTTTTGTCAAGGTCTTTAAGTTGTTTGAAGGTATAAATGTACTATGGTACCACCTGAAAACCTAATTTATCCTTTTCCGTTCACCAGGTTCCGGAAAGGGCTTGGCCTTATCTGGCTGATGGCGATCAATTTGCAGGGAGCAATGGCTCCCTGCTTAAAAAGAAAGTCCTAAAGTTGTCTGTAATAGGTCGGCGACTTTCCTGTTGCTTTCTTGAAAAAGTGACTGAAATGCTCAGGTTCTGAGAACCCCAGGTTGGCGGCGATTTCCTTTATACTTTCTCCCGAAAACTTCAGGTCGCGGCAGGCCCTGATCAGCAACTGCTCCTGAATCACCGATTTGGCCGAAACACCCATTACCCGCTTGACCACCTGATTCAGGTATTTGGGTGAGAGGTACATCATTCCTGCATAATCACCAACTTGGTGCTTTTCATGGAAATGTCCCGCAACCAGTTGTTTGTATTTGCCCACTATGTTCAGCTCGCGGCTGTTGCTTGAAGCATTTACCTCGACATTGCACTTGCTGTCGCAATAGATCAGCAGGGTATTCAACAGGGAGGCCACGGCATCCTCCCGATTGGGGATTTGTGAGGCATTGAGTTCTGCGATCATCTCGGCCAGTGCATTCACTCTGTGCCCGATCTTGGGGCTGAGCACCATCACCGGAACCTTACCATCTCCATTATAGATGATCAGGTCTTTCATCTTAAAATTGCCAAAAGGCCGTTCAAGAAAATAATCCCCCGGAAAGCTCAGGATCCAACCCCGGGGTGCCGGATGACAAGTGTAATTCATTGCTAGCAAGCTCCCGGGTGCAATCAGGGCAATGGTATTTGGATAGACTTTTATGGGCTCATGGTTAACCTTCAGATCTGTTACCCCATCAGCCATCCAAAGGATCTGGAAGTGATCCTGATCATTGAATTTCCTGTTTCTGCGATCCAGACGGTGAACACAAATACCTTGATTTTTTATGATTTCTCTGATCATAATTTGAATGTACAAAAAAAAAAACCAATCATCATTTTTTTATGGGCTTTAGTTTTTGGTTTGAGAACCTTAATGGAACTGCTGCGGCAACTCATTTGCATTGCATGAGTTCCAATTAATTTTCCCTCTTTATGCAGCTGTGCTTTTATTTTTTGCCAAAATTGCCTAATCTTACAGTTGAAAATGTGGATACCCATACCCAAGCCCTGTTGATTATGAAAAAAATTGCCTTTTTTGTCCTGTTTCTTAGCTCCCTTTCTCTTTTGGCACCCGCCCAGGGATTTGAGCTTTATGAGCCCATATCAAGCTATCAGGCCGATCTGAGGACGCTTGAACGCAAATATTCAATGCACGAAAGCCAGGAATATTACGATCGCATCAATCAGCATTACAATGATTGGTTGGCAACCATTGAAAAAATAGATTTTGATCAACTCTCCTACGATGGGAAAATGGATTACATCCTGTTCAGAAATCACATCCTGAAAAGCCAGTTTCTGCAACAGCTGGAAGAGGAAGCATTTCAAAAGGTGGAATTTGTGACAGACTTTGCCAGTGACCTTTACCAGTTTGTCAGCAACCGCCGCAGGGGAGGTCTGGTCAATGGCAAGGATGAGGCGTCCTTGTTTCATCAATCCACCCTGGCTTTCCGTGAAGCCAATGAGGACCTTGAAGTGGTCATGCCTTTTTCCAGCTGGATGGAGGCCGATAAGGCTGGCGATGTGATAAAGAGCCTGCGCGAAAATGTCGGCGAGGCCTGGCAGTTTTATTATGGCTATCATCCGGCGTTTAGCTGGTGGACAGAGACGGCTTACCGCGACCTGGAACAGACTTTGATAGCCTATGAGAAAAGTATTCGCGAACATTATGTCACGGATGCCGTGAAAGGCGACGGCAGCGGGATTGTGGGCAGGCCAATTGGCCGTGAGGCTTTGTTGCAACGGCTGCAGTTCGAGTTCATCCCCTATACTCCTGAAGAGCTTATCACCATTGGCGAGCAGCAACTGGAGTGGTGCCGCAACGAAATGATTGCCGCCTCGCGCGAGTTGGGCTTTGGCGAAGACTGGCACGCTGCCCTCGAGCACGTCAAAGACAAGTTTGTGGCCCCGGGTGAGCAACCCCAAATGATCAACGGCTTGGCGGAAGAAGCCATTGCTTTCCTTGAAGACAATGATCTGCTGACCATTCCGGAGTTGGCCAAAGAGACCTGGCGCATGGAGATGATGTCCGCCCAGGCGCAAATGATGAACCCCTTTTTCCTGGGCGGAGAGTCGATCATCATTTCCTATCCCACCCATATCATGTCGCACGAGGCCAAGCTGATGAGCCTGCGTGGCAACAATCCCCACTTCTGCAAGGCCACTGTGCATCACGAACTCATTGCCGGCCATCACCTCCAGGGTTTTATGAACCAGCGCCACAAGCCCTATCGTCGCCTCCTGGGAACCCCCTTCTGGCTTGAGGGCTGGCCCCTTTACTGGGAGTTCCAGCTTTATGAAATGGGACTGCCTGAGGGGCCAGAGGACCGAATGGGATTCCTCTTTTGGCGCAAACACCGTGCCGCCAGGATTCTGTTTTCCCTGAGGTATCACCTGGGTCAGATGAGTCCGCAGGAATGCATAGATTTCCTGGTGGAAGAGGTGGGTCACGAGCGCGCCAATGCCGAGGCAGAGGTCAGAAGGTCGTTTATGGGACGTTATGATCCACTGTATCAGCTGGCTTATATGATCGGCGGCATACAGTTTCAGGTGTTGAGCCGTGAAATGCGGGGCCATGGCAGAACCTTCCGCGAGTTTCACGATGAGGTGATGCGTCAGAACAATATCCCCATTGAATTGCTCCGGATGTATTTGCTGCAGGCACCCTTAACAAAAGACTTTTCCACCAGTTGGCGATTTGCTGAGGGGTACCGTCCCTGATTTTATTCTGCCCTTTAGCCGTCCTTGTGTTCCGTGCGGGCAATGATCTCGTTTTGCAGGTCTTCCCCAAGGTCGTTGAAGTAGTCGCTGTAGCCTGCCACCCTGACGATCAGGTCGCGGTATTTCTCAGGGTGATTTTGGGCGTCGCGCAGGGTATCGGCCGAGACCACATTGAACTGGATGTGGTGGCCGTCCATCCTGAAATAGGTGCGGATAAGGGCTGTGAGTTTGCGGTAACTTTCGGGATCATCGAAAAAAGATGGGGTGAACTTCTGGTTAAGCAACGTACCGCCTGTTTTGATGTGGTCTATCTTGGCTGCTGATTGTAAGACTGCCGTTGGGCCTTTCTGGTCAGCACCCTGCACAGGGCTGATGCCTTCCGAGAGGGGCTTGCCGGCCAGGCGACCATCTGGCATCGCGCCAGTCACGCTGCCGAAATAAATGTGGCAGGTGGTGGGCAGCATATTGATGCGGAATTTGCCCCCACGGTAACAGGGCCTTCCGTCCACGGCATCGTAAAAGAGCTGAAATAGAACCTTGGCATGCTGGTCTGCATATTCATTATCATTGCCATATTTTGGGGTGTTGAACACCAGTGCACGGTGGAACTCCTCATATTCCTTAAAGTCCTTTTCCAGGGCTTCCAGCATTCCCTTCATCGTGATGGCTTCCTGTTCGAATACGTGGTAGCGCAGGGCTGTCAGGCTATCGGTCACGCTGCCCAGACCCACCCCCTGGATGTAGCTGGTGTTGTAGCGGGCACCTCCGGCATTGTAATCCTTCCCTTTTGCAATGCAATCGTCTATAAGCAGGGAAAGGAAAGGCACAGGGAGCTGGGTGGCAAACAACTGTTCGATGACTAGGTTGCCTTCAATCTTGACATCTGCAAAAAAGCGGATTTGTTTTTTATAAGCTTCAATTAAATCTTCAAAGCTATTGAATGCCAAGGGATCACCTGTTTTAGGCCCGATTTGCCTTTCGGTGCGCGGGTCAAAGCCATTGTGAAGGGTCACTTCCAGGATCTTTGTCAGGTTGAAGTAGCCAGTGAGGATATAGGCCTCTGTGCCAAAGGCGCCCGTCTCCACACAGCCCGAAGCGCCCCCGTTGCGTGCGTCTTCCAGGTCCTTGCCCTGGCGCAGCAATTGCTGGATGATGGCATCGGTATTAAAGATGGAAGGTTGCCCGAAGCCCGTACGGATGATGTCGAGGGTCTTGTGAATGAAGCGGTCGGGGTTTTTCTTGCTGATCTGCACCATGCTGCTGGGCTGCAGCAGGCGCATTTCCCGGATAACCTCCAGAATGAGATAGCTCATCTCGTTTACGGCATCGTTGCCATCAGGTTTAACCCCTCCCATGTTGATTAAAGCAAAGTCGGTATAGGTATTGCTTTCAAGTGCGGTGACCCCGATCTTCGGTGGGGCAGGGTGGTTGTTGAACTTCACCCAAAAACACTGCAGCAGTTCACGGGCTTGCTCACGGTCAAGGCTACCTGCAGCCAATTCTTTTTCATAAAAGGGTATCAGGTGCTGGTCAAGGCGGCCCGGGTTAAAAGAATCCCAGGGATTGAGTTCGGTAATGACCCCCAGATGGATGAACCAATAATGCTGCAGGGCTTCGTGGAAAGTCTGGGGGGCGTAGGCAGGAACCCTGCGGCAAATGGAGGCCATCTGCTGGAGTTCCGTCCGCCGTTGCTCATCTTTTTCCCTTGCTGCCAACCCATCCAAGGCCTCCGAATGGCGGTAGCTATATTCAATGAGTGCTTGTGCTGCAATCTTCATGGCCCTCAGTACCGCAGCCTTGGCAGGGGCTTCCTTATCCGTGCCCAGGTCAAGGCGCAGGAGTGCTGCATCACATTCTGCAATCAGGTTAAGCATCCCTTTGCCGAACATTCTCCTGCCCAGCACCGTGTGTCCCGGGGCACGCTGCTCCTGGAATTCGGTGAAAATGCCTGCTTCATAGGACCGTTTCCAGCGCGTACTCATCAGGCTCATTAGCTTATCGCGATTTGTGCGCCCCTTCCAGAACGGGATGATCTCCTCCTGGAATATTTTCCTTGTCTCTTCTGAAACCTTGAACGATACCTTGGGGCGCGAATCCAGGATGTCCAGATCTTCCAGGGAATGCAGACTCACCTCGGGGTAGGTGGGGGTGGCTTTGGGGGCAGGACCACGTTCACCTACAATCAACTCCTGCTCACCAATATAGACGCTCTTGTTGGCAAGGATATACCGGAAGCAAAGGGCTCTCTGAACTGGCACAGGCTCGTTTTCAGGCAGCAGGTCACGATAGAATTTCGTCACCAGCACCGCACGCTCGTGATTAAGCGTATTGATGGCCTCGAGGCTTTGTGTTCTGAGGAATTTAACTCTTGAATTCATTTTAATTTTGGATTTACAGATTAGTGGATTGGTGTTGTGTATCCGGTTTCAGGAAACCTTAAATTTTGAACATTTAACCCCAAACCTCACCCTCCCAACTTAGTTTCAAATCCTGCTTTTTCAAAAATCTTCATTAATGTCTTTATTTGGTCTGAAGTAATCTCCGGTCCGAATGCCGGCGGCTCCTGCATCCCCAGTGCTTCGTACTTCTTCCTTCCCAGCCTGTGATAGGGCAGGAGGTTGATGGCTTCGATGCGGGCGCCGCTGTCCTGTATGGCCTTCCGGATGGCTTGCATATCTTCAGGCCGGTGGTTTACCCCCGGAATCACGGGGATGCGGACAACCACCTCCGGACCTTTGCCTTTCAAGGACTGAAGGTTTTTCAGGATCAGGGCATTCCCAATCCCTGTATAGGCTTCGTGCACCTTATTATCGGTGGTCTTCAGGTCGAACAGCAGCATATCCGTCAGGCCGGCCACTTCCCGGAACACTTCCTCTAAGGCGTAGCCTGAGGTGTCCACGGCCGTGTGTATGCCCGCCTCCCGGCAAAGGACAACCATTTCTTTGAGGAATTCCGGTTGCTGCAGGGGCTCGCCTCCCGAGAAGGTCACCCCGCCGCCGCTCTCTTCAAAAAACAGCAGGTCGCGCTTCAGCTGATTCATTACCTCCCTGCTGGTAAAATATTTTCCAACGGTTTCTTCCACCACGGCCTGATCTCCGTTCAGGGGGCGCTTACGCCTGATGGTCTGGGGCTCTCCCGAAATGCCTTCGGGATTGTGACACCACAGGCAATTCAGCGGACAGCCCTTGAAGAACACCGTGGTGCGTATCCCCGGACCATCGTGCACCGAGTACCTGCGAATGTCAAACAACAATCCCTGCACCTTGACCTTTTTTTGAAAAGCCTTTCAAACGAAAGGCTGTTTTTTTCATTACATTGCAATGACAAATTTAATCCATTGCGCAATTAGAATGATTTTTTTGTACCATACTTGCTAATTTCATACGCATTTTGGTTAATTCTGGCTAATATTGATTTATTACTTAATCCTATTTTTGGTTGTATGAAGAAACTATACATCTTATTTGTCTTGGCCCTGCTGGCCGCAGGTTGCTCCCCCGGGATCACCATCACCGAAGCCCATTACGAACGAGCTGAATCTTACCTTTTGCCCAATATCAGCAAGCGGGTGTACCACTTGGAGGTGCGTCCTCATTGGCTGGCCGACAGCAGCGGCTTCTGGCATAGCACCCAAACCCGAGAAGGCAAGCGCTTTTTTATTACCAGCCTGGAAGAACGAAACACCCGCCCGCTCTTCGACCATAACCGATTGGCAGCTTCCCTTAGCGAAAGCCTTGATAAGGAAGTGGATGCTGCCGACCTTCCCTTCGATCAGATACAATTTGTTTCTAGCGATTTGATATCTTTTAGAATAGGGGAATCGAAATACCATTACGACCTAGCCTCCCAATCGCTTTTTATCCCTGAAGACCAACCCGATACAACCCGGAAGCCGGGCCTCTCTCCCGATGGCTGCTACAAGGCCTTTGTCCGCGATTACAACCTTTTTGTAAGGGATGTGGTGACAGGGGAGGAGCGCCAGTTAAGTACTGCGGGACGCGAGGGCCTGGAATACGCTAGCCCTTATGGGTGGTATGACCTGATGGAAGGCGAAGGCGGGGAGCGTCCTGAAAGCTTTTTTGTAAGCTGGTCTCCCGATTCCCGAAAACTATACACCTACCTGGTCGACCTGTCAATGGCTGAGAAAATGTACCTGCTCGACTTCTCTGTCGATACCCTCTTCCGTCCCCGCCTTTTGAGCTATTACAGGGGCTCTCCCGGCGACACGACCCTGGTATGGTACCGCCCCGTGATCTTCGACCTCACAAGTGGGCAGGAGATCTTCATCGATATCCCTCCTGTGCCCCATTTTAATGGACTCCCGCTGGAGTGGACCGAAGACTCCGAGAGCCTTTTTGGCGTCTTTGCCCACAGGGGCTATAAACAGGCCGACCTGATCCGGGTGGATGCAATTTCGGGCCGGGTGGAAACCATAATTTCTGAAGCCAGCGACACTTCCGTGGAATACTCCAGCCTGATCCTGGAGCCTGTGGGGCGGGATAAGGTCCTGTTCAGCTCTCAAAAATCCGGATGGCATCACCTTTATCTGCACGACTGGGAAACGGGCGCCCTGATCAACCCCGTCACCAGCGGAGAATATGTGGTAAAAAGCGTACTTCGGGTAGATGAGGCCAAGGGAAGCATCTATTTCGTGGCCAGCGGGAGGGAACCGGGCCGCGACCCTTATTACAACCACCTCTACCGGGTAAATCTTGACGGTGGGGGCCTGAGCCTGCTGACACCCGAAGATGCCCACCACGAATTTAGCTTTTCGCCTTGCGGGCTTTATGTGGTCGATAACTACTCCAGGGTCGATTTACCAACGGTTTCAGTATTGCGGCAGCTTTCTGACGGAAGTGAGTTGTACCGCATCAGTGAAGCCGATGCAAGCGACCTGCTGTCCGATGGCTGGACGCCTCCGGTGGGGTTTAACGTTAAGGGACGAGATAGCATCACCGATATTTATGGCATTGTTTATCAGCCATTTAATTTCAATCCCCGCCGAAAATATCCCCTCATCGATTATTCCTATACCGGCCCCCATACTGCCAGCGTTCCCAAGTCTTTCTCCGCTGCCCTGCTCAACATCCAGAACCCCCTGCGCGCCTTTGGCTTCGCGGTGATGGTGGTGGATGGCCTGGGTACCAATGGCCGCTCAAGGGCCTTCCGCGATATCTCCTACCAAAAGATGGGCTTCAGCCTCGATTGTCACGTGGCCGCCATAAGTCAACTGGGAGAGCGCC
>LSQX01338576.1_pt2 | contig 11644 bp, 9 predicted proteins | sample 654561 | NCBI WGS metagenome assembly LSQX01 (sample SAMN04489861, study PRJNA283612) | anaerobic digester metagenome | isolation source: 4 biogas reactors fed with cattle manure at either 37C or 55C with and... | place: Denmark: Kongens Lyngby | collected 2014 | reverse complement strand
TGGCAGGTTCCGGATCACCGCCCCTGGAAGCGTGTTCTTCCTCGGCGATGAGCCTGTCTATCAGGGCCATCGTTTCCCTGTCGGCCACTCCGTGCGGCTCGATACCATAGTATTTCTGGAGCTGTATCAGCGCTGATTCGGTTATCGGACCGAAATGGCCGGTGGGGGAGACTTTCATATAACCCAGTATATTCAGCTTCTCCTGGAGTATCCTCACTTCGTTGCCTTTCGCGCCCTGTGCCAGGCCTGCGGGTTTCGGCTTTTCCATGGCCCTGAGCAGTTCATCCAGCTTGGCATGTGTCAGGGTCGCGACTATGCCCGTCGTCGGTATGTTGTACTTCTTCTGGAAATTCTTCACCGCCGCCAGCGTGATGTCGCCGAAGTACCCGGTGGGTTCGACGTTGAAAAAGCCCAGTTTCTTCAGGTTGGCCTGGAGGGTCCTGACAGCTTCGCTCCTCATGCCCTTTTTCAATACGGGCTTCGACGAAGCGAAAGCGCATGTGGAAGATGCCAGGAGCGAGAACAGGAGTACCATGCTTATTAAAATGGCTGATCTTTTGCGAACCTTCATTGGATAAAACCCCCAAAATCAGATGAAACAAAGTGATTTTCCGACAAAATCCCCGACTATACTACAATATTACCATATTTTTGCCAGTTTTAAAACCCCTGATTTGAGCGAGGTTGGAGGAAGGCACCACGGCTGTGGTCAGGGAAAATCGAAAAGCGTTTAAAAAATTTACGATTTGTTCATAATTTTACTGTCCGGTTATGATATAAATTTAAGAGGTCTGTTTTTTCGGACCGAACTGCAGGAAACTGATGCAGAAATCGGACATCGCTGAAATGGACGGTACTGGTATGAAAAAGCCTGACAAGAAGATACTGATGATGCTGACGGTGGCCATCACGACAGTAGTCGTCGTCGTGATGCTTGTGCGCTCGACGAAGGCTTTCGAAGTCTTCCTCGACGACAGGCCCGTTGGTATCGTGGACAGCCAGTCCACTTTCACAGATCTTTTGGAGAGTATCAGGAAAAGCGCCGAAATGCGTTATGGCACGGATGTGTTCGTTGCCAGCAGGATCGACTTTAAGGAGGTCTACCTGCCCGACAGCGGCAGGATCCTGGATGCGGCATCCGAGCAGTCGGTATCGCAGGTCAGGGACAGTGTGCTGTTGGAAGCTAAGGTGTTCGCGATAAATGTTGACGGCGAAGACATCGCCTGCTTCCGTGACAGGGCTTCGGCCGAGCAGGTCCTCGAAAGGATAAAGGCTCCGTACCTGCAGGATGCCGAAAGCGGAGCAGTCACCGGTTTCGTTGAGACTGTCTGCATAAAGGAGAGGGTCGTCCGGGAAAGCGAACTTACGGAACTGAGTGACCCGGATGAAGTATACGATGACCTGATGCAGGAGAATGAAACGATAAAGAAGTACATAGTGCAGAAAGGCGACACGGTCAGCGAGATCGCCGAAAGGCTCGGCGTCAGCATAAAAGATATAGAAAAGGCGAATCCAGGCATTGACATAGACAGGATCTCCATCGGCCAGGAACTGAACCTTTCGGTCCCAAGGTACCGGATCAATGTCATGCAGACCAGGACCACGGTTTACGAGGCTCCCGCCGCATATTCCGTCGAATACGAGGAGACCGATGAACTTTACAGGGGAGAAACCAGGGTCAAGGTAGAGGGCGAGGAAGGCACGAAACTGGTCAAGGCCTGCTACATAAGCATCAACGGATACCCGGAAGAAACCAGGATCCTGGATGAGACCATCATCAGGGAGCCCAAAAAGGCAATAGTGCTGAAAGGAACGAAGCCAAGGCCGCGGACGATGGCTTACGGCGAATTCTACTGGCCCAGCAGGGGCAGGATAACTTCGCGGTACGGGCCGAGATGGGGCGAAAAGCATTCGGGGGTAGACATAGCGGCACCCAAGGGCAGCCCGATCAAGGCTGCGGACGGCGGAGTGGTCAAATTTGCGGGCTGGAGCGGGAACTACGGCAGGCTCGTGATAATAAACCATGAGAACGGTTACACGACGTATTACGGCCACTGCAACACGATAAAGGTCAAGGTCGGTCAGAGGGTCGCCAGGGGCGACGTGATAGCCACGGTAGGCGAGACCGGCAGGGCGACTGGACCACACCTGCATTTTGAGGTCCGGAAGAACGGCGTGCCCGTCAACCCGCTCAATTATATCAAATGATTAACCAGTCGGACATATATGCCTTCCTGACGTGTGACAGCGGACGCGCACGGCAGGGAGGTTTTTGATGGCCGCCGCATGATATGCACAGCCGGCGGAGGAATACGGAGCGGAACCGGACGGGATGTTTCACTGGCGCGGCTGATGGGTATGTTAAACTTAAAAGTATGGGGACGGTTCCCTGGCCGGAAGTCATTTTCCTAAGCGATACGTGGATGCGGACGCATGTCCGCGGATGAGGTGCGAAAACCGGCTCCGGGCCGGGGGTCCGTTCTGTGAGGTACATCGGGGAATGAACGAGAAAGAAATACTGAAAATATCGGGAATGTCATGTGCGGCCTGTGCTGCAAGGATCGAAAAGAAACTCGGCGCGATGGATGGCATCCGGAGCGCGGCAGTGAACCTTGCTTCTGAGAAGGCTGCCGTAGAGTATGACAGTTCGAAGGTAAAGGTATCCGACATAATAAAGGCCGTCGAGTCCCTTGGATATAGGGCTGAGCGTGCTGCCGAACTCAGTGTTGACAGGGAGAAGGAGCAGAGGGAGAAAGAAACAGGGCACCTCCGTCTCGAACTCATCGTCTCTGCCGTGCTTACCGCTCCGCTGCTGCTGTCGATGCTGTTGATGGTAGTTGGCGCCGACGTGACGTTTTTGCACTTTCTGCACAATGAATATTTCCAGCTTGCCGTTGCAACGCCGGTACAGTTCATCATAGGTTCAAGGTTCTACAGGAATGCATACCATGCACTCAGGGCGAAAAGTCCCAACATGGACGTGCTTATTGCCATGGGCACCACGGCTGCGTATTTCTTCAGCATATACAATGCTTTCTTTGCCGGGCACGGGCACGGGATGAAAGAACTGTACTTTGAGTCGGGCGCCGTGATAATCACGCTTATACTGCTCGGCAAATACCTCGAAGCGGCGGCGAAGGGAAGGACTTCCGAAGCGATCAGGAAGCTGATGGGCCTGCAGGCGAAAACCGCGAGGGTCATAAGGGACGGGAAGGAAACAGATATCCCGGTGGAGGAGGTCGTGCCGGGGGATGTGGTGATCGTGCGGCCAGGGGAGAAGATCCCCGTTGACGGAAGGATCATCGAGGGTGGATCGGCCGTGGACGAATCGATGATTACCGGCGAAAGCATCCCCGTTGATAAAAAGCCCGGCGACGAAGTCGTCGGTGCGACCATCAACAAGTTCGGCACATTCAGGTTTGAAGCGACCAGGGTCGGGAAGGACACTGTGCTTTCGCAGATAATCAGGATGGTTGAGGACGCGCAGGGTTCCAAGGCGCCGATACAGAAAATAGCCGACAGGGTATCGGGCATTTTCGTACCGGTGGTGCTCGGGATCGCGCTGGTGACGTTCCTGGCATGGTGGCTTGCAGTGGGAGATCTGGCCAACGGCATAATAAGCGCGGTTTCGGTGTTGGTCATCGCCTGTCCGTGCGCCCTCGGGCTGGCGACGCCGACGGCGATAATGGTAGGTACCGGCAGGGGAGCCGAACACGGCATACTGATCAAGGGCGGCGAGTACCTGGAAATGGCGTACAAGCTTGATGCCATAGTGCTTGACAAGACCGGTACCATCACCAGGGGACAGCCGGAAGTGACCGACGTGGTCCCCCTCGGCGGCATGGCACGCGGCGAAGTGCTCCGCCTGGCTGCTGCGGCGGAAAAGGGTTCTGAACACCCGCTTGGCGCTGCAATATATGGACACGGCAAAAACGAACTCGACGCCATACCTGATGCCACGCAGTTCGCCGCAGTCCCCGGGAAGGGCGTCAGGGCCGTCGTAGATGGAATGGAAATATATATCGGCACGCGGGTACTCATGCAGGAAGCCGGCATTGCGACCGGACCTGCGGAAGAGGTCATAGCCGGGCTTGAGGATGAAGGGAAGACGGCGATGCTTATGGCGGCTGACGGCAGGCTGGAAGCCGTCATAGCAGTGGCCGATACGCTTAAAGAGAACTCGAAGGAAGCTATCGACGCACTCAAAGAGATGGGTATCGGGATCTACATGATCACCGGCGACAATAAGCGGACCGCCGCTGCCATAGCAAGGCAGGCCGGCATCGAAAATGTGCTGGCGGAAGTCCTGCCCGGGCACAAGGCCGAGGAAGTCGAAAAGCTCAAAAAACAGGGGAAGAAGGTCGCCATGGCCGGCGACGGTATAAACGACGCCCCGGCGCTGGCTACGGCCGATATCGGGATCGCGATGGGCACAGGCACGGATGTCGCGATCGAAGCCGCGGACATCACCCTGCTGCGTGGCGATCTTATGCTGATCCCTGCCGCGATACGCCTGTCGAGGAGGACAATGCGCAAGATAAAACAGAACCTGTTCTGGGCATTCATATACAACATCATCGGTATACCCTTTGCGGCCTTCGGCCTGCTCAACCCGATGATAGCCGGCGGAGCGATGGCGTTCAGCTCGGTATCGGTCGTATCGAATTCTCTGAGCCTCAAAAGATTCGACCCCGTTAAGGGAAAGCGTGAAAAAACCAGATCATTACCAGAGGAGGAATTGCTCATGTCGAAGGAAAATGTATGTCTTACGGTCAACGGGATGTCCTGCAGCCATTGTGAAAACAGCGTCAAAAAGGCCGTAGGGGCACTGGACGGGGTGGACACCGTCAGTGTGGACCTTGCAGGCAAAAAGGTCTGCGTGGAGTATGACCCGGCGAAGGTAAGCGTCGACTCGATTGCGGCGGCAATAGAAGACCAGGGTTACGAAGTGGTCAGGTAAACGGTTTTCACAGGTCGTATTTTTTGGGATCGAACTTGTCCGACTCGCACCTTTCCAGCATTTCCGAGATGAACTGCTCCTCGTCGTCGGGCACGCTTTCAAGCTGCGCTTCCATTGCATCCAGCCAGGAAGTTTCCCTTTCGTCGATGATGACACGGCCCTCCCCGACTGCACTGCGAAGTTCGCTTACGGCTGCGAGGGCCGCTGCCCTGGAACGCCTGAACGGCGTGTCTTCCTTTATGATTTCACTGGAGATGGCAAACACCACATCCGGGCGCAGTACGTATGCCTGGGGGTCATACCTGCTGTAAGCCGACGGGCAATCGCGTGCCGGCGTCAAGCCGTCCGTTGATTGCCGGTCACCACACTGCCTACGGAGGTCTTTGGGATACCAGGGACCGACAGCGGCTTTTTAGGACTCCGTAGACAGGAGGGCCGGAAAAATCAAAAAGGTATTGTAATTGCTAAAAACTGTGGTTATAATAATATAAACATATCAAAACGATAACGCGATGAAGAAGAGAGTAAGTGCAATGCTGATCCACAGCGAGCGGAGGACAGTGGGAGCTCCGCATGAGGCGTGCACCGAAGAACACTTCCGAGCACCCGTCCGAAATCCTTGTGAAAGTAGGCGCGGGCGGCTTTCCCCCGATAAAGGGAATAGGTATCGCCAGGGCCTGTATCGTTTACGATGGGGTAACCGGAAGGCCGTACCGAAATGAGGTGAGCCTGTTTGTTATCAGGCTAATCAGGGTGGCACCGCGGATTGCATATCCCGTCCCTGAACGATCTATCGTTCGGGGACGGGATTTTTGATTTTATCCGGACATAAGAGCGAAAGGAGGCGACAGGCATGAAAAGATCGTACGTGGCCGATGTGTTCGCAGGCAGTGCTGAAAAAGTATTGGTAAAGGGTTGGGTGCACAATATAAACCGTGTAGGGAAAACGGCTTTCGTGACCCTGAGGGACAGGACCGGCATGATCCAGGTCGTGGCCGACAGTGCCATGACGCGGGACTTGAGGCTCGAGATGAGCATAGAGGCAGCCGGGAACAGGGTCGTGAATGACAGGGCTCCTTCAGGAGTGGAGATACATGCGGACTCAGTAAAAATACTCGGGACAGTCTGCTATGACATGCTGCCCTTCGAGATCAACAAGCCGAAGATCAGGGCTTCGCTCGAGACCCGGCTTGACCACAGGACCATCAGCCTGAGGCCGGCCAAAAGCCGTGCCGTGTTCAGGGTGCAGCAGGAAATCGAAGAGGCGTTCAGGAGCTATTTCAGGGATCATGGGTTCACGCAGATCCATACGCCGAAAATAATCAGCAGCGCAACCGAGGGCGGATCCGAGATGTTCACCGTGGACTTCTTCGGTAAGCGGGCATTCCTTGCCCAGAGCCCCCAGTTTTACAAGCAGATGATGGTCGGCGCAGGTTTTGAAAGGGTGTTTGAAATAGGGCATGCTTACAGGGCTGAACTGCACAACACGTGGAGACACCTGGGAGAATACGTGAGCATGGACGTGGAGATGGGCTTCATTGAGAGCTATGAGGACCTGATGGACCTGGAGGAAGGATATATCAACTGCCTTTTCAGGCACCTCAGGACTGTATGTGCGGCCGAGCTTGAAATGTTCGGCGTATCACTGCCCGACAATGTAAAGATACCCAGGATCCCGCTGGCGCAGGCACAGCGTATCGTGCTTGAGAAATACGGCAGGCGGTCGCCGGCCGGCGGTCTTGACGCGGAAGGAGAAAAGCTTTTTTCCGAATACATGAGGGAAGAGCATGGGACGGATTTCGTCTTCCTGACGAAATATCCGGTGTCCAAGAGGCCGATGTACACCATGCCCGATCCTGAAAACCCTGATTTGACACAAAGCTTCGACCTGATATATAAAGGACTTGAGATAACCACAGGCAGCCAGAGGATCCATGATTATGAAATGTTGAAGAGGAATATCGAAAAGTTCGGGCTTGACCCCGAAAACTTCAGGTCCTACCTCGACAGTTTCAGGTACGGGATGCCGCCGCACGGAGGCTTTGCCATCGGCCTTGAGAGGCTTACCATGAAGCTGCTGGATCTTGACAACATCCGTGAAGCGACGTTGTTCCCGAGGGACATCAAAAGGCTGGAGCCGTGACGGTTTCCGGGTCCATGAGAAAATATGCGATTACTGCGCGGAGGAGTGTGGCTTATGAAGATATCGAAAGAAGACGTTGTCTATATCGCGAAGCTGGCGAAGCTGCGTTTCAGCGAAGATGAAATCGAAAAGCTGACCGGCGAGTTCGAAAGCATCCTCGATTACTTCCGGTCCATCGACAGGATGGACCTTGAAAACGTGGATCCGGACGAGTTCGCGGACAGAAGGGAAACGGTATCCAGGGCCGATGAGAACGTGATCTTCGGGGACAGGGAGAAATTGTTCAGGAACGCGGGATCCATGCGCGGGACATTCATACAGGTCCCAAGGATCCTTGACTGACGGGAGGTGTCCGGATGAGCGGCGGTATTACGGGAACGCATGGAAACGACTTCGGTCTCATGAGCGTACGGGAGATCAGCGCCGGGGTGGCCGCGGGCAGGTACTCGGCTTCTGAGATCACCCGGATGTGCGTTGAGAGAATAAAGTCGACAGACGGCGAAACGGGAGCTTTCCTGACTGTCTGTGAAGAAACTGCCATTGCGCAGGCCAAGGCGGTGGATGAGAAGATAAGGAGCGGGAAGAAGCCCGGGAAGCTGGCGGGGGTGCCGGTGGCGGTCAAGGACAACATCTGCACCGACGGCATCAGGACCACATGTGCGTCCAGGATGCTTGAGGATTACATCCCGCCGTACAATGCAACGGTCGTTGAGAAATTGATAAGCGAGGATGCCGTCATCATCGGCAAGACCAATATGGACGAATTCGCGATGGGTTCGTCGACCGAGAATTCAGCGTTTAAAATCACGAGGAACCCGAGGGATACCGACAGGGTCCCTGGCGGCTCGTCCGGCGGGTCGGCCGCGGCCGTCGCTGCGGGGATGGTGCCGGCGGCGCTGGGGTCCGACACCGGCGGGTCCATAAGGCAGCCTGCCGCTTTTTGCGGGATCGTCGGACTGAAGCCTACCTACGGGCTTGTATCACGGTATGGGCTCATCGCGTTCGGTTCTTCCCTCGACCAGGTCGGGCCCATGACAAAAACGGTGGAGGACTGCGCCCTGATGCTGGAAGTCATCCAGGGCATGGACGTCAGGGACAGCACGTCGCACAGGGGCAAATACCCGCAGGATTATGCGGGCAGGCTCGGTGAAGGGATAAGGGACTTCAGGATCGCCGTGCTCAAAGAGTTCTTCACGGACGGGCTCGACGGAGAGATCGCTTCGGCCGTCAGGGATAGCGCAAGGCGCCTTGAAGGGCTTGGCGCGGCGGTGGACGAGGTGTCCCTGCCCGCGGCAGGTGACGGGCTGGCGGCATATTATATAATTTCTTCCGCTGAGGCGAGTTCAAACCTGGCAAGGTACGACGGGATACGTTACGGTCACAGGCCGAAGGAATTCGCAGACGTGGACGAACTGATGGAGAAGGCGAGGAGCGAGGGCTTCGGCACTGAAGTGAAGCGGAGGATAATGCTCGGCACGTATGCCCTGTCGTCCGGTTATTATGACGCGTACTACAAAAGGGCGCAGAAGTACAGGAAGCTGCTGAGGAGCCAGCTGGCCGGTGTGTTTGAAAAATATGACCTGATACTGGGACCCACGTCGCCGGTACTGCCGTTCAGAATCGGCGAGAGGATCGGGGACCCGCTCAGCATGTACCTTGCCGACGTATATACGATCATCGTGAACCTGGCAGGGCTCCCGGCGATATCGGTTCCCTGCGGATCCAGCCGTGACGGGCTTCCCATCGGGCTCCAGCTCATCGGGCCGCATTTCGGAGAGACGGTGATACTGCAGGCGGCCTACGCACTGGAGCAGGAACTGAAGCTGGAGCCGTGACGGCAGGGCAGGCGGGCAAACTACCCGGATCATGGCGTGATTATTATAGTGCGAGAGCCTGTATGAAACAGCCGGCTGTGACGATGCAGGAAACAGCAGCAGCGGCTGCAGCTGAAGCATGCGGTCAAGGAAAATGAGGCAGGGAGGTTGTCCTGATGAGTTTTGAAACGATTATCGGCCTTGAAATACATGCGGAACTAAAAACGAAGTCCAAAATATTCTGCGGGTGTTCGACGGAATTCGCGTCGGAACCCAACGCTAACACCTGCCCGGTGTGCCTTGGGCATCCCGGGACGCTGCCGGTGCTCAACGGGGAAGCGGTCAGGCTGGCGGTGAAGGCCGGGATGGCGCTGGGCTGCAAGGTAAACTATTTAAACAGGTTTGACAGGAAAAACTACTTTTACCCCGACCTTCCGAAGGCATACCAGGTATCCCAGTACGACATGCCGGTATGTACAGACGGGGCTGTTGAGTTCGAATGCGGCGGCAGGCACGTGAAGGTGCGCATCAACAGGGTCCACCTGGAAGAGGACGCAGGCAAGCTCATACACCTTGAGGACGAGCCCTGTTCGCTGGTAGATTACAACAGGGCCGGGATACCGCTGATAGAGATAGTTACCGAGCCGGACATGCGTTCTCCCCTTGAAGCGGTCACTTTCATGCGGATGCTCAAGTCCATACTTGAATACTGTGATATATCCGACTGCCGGATGGAACAGGGGTCCCTCAGGTGCGACGCGAACATTTCCGTAAGACCCGCCGGGCAGAAGGAATTCGGCACCAAGGTCGAGCTGAAGAACATCAACTCCTTCAGGGAACTTCAAAAAGCGCTGGAGAAGGAGGAAAAGAGGCAGATCGAACTGTACCGGTTCGGCGAAAGCCACAAAATAATCCAGGAAACGAGGAGATGGGACAGCGGCAAGGGGAGGACCGTATCGATGCGGTCCAAGGAAGAGGCGCATGATTACAGGTATTTCCCGGAACCTGACCTGCCGCCGGTCATCATCGATGAGACAGTTGTTTCCGCTGTCAAAGATTCGCTGCCCGAACTCCCGATGGAAAAGTACAGGAGGTTCACGCAGGAGTATGGGCTGAGCGGCGATGACGCGGACATACTGACGGGCGACAGGTACCTGTCGGAGTATTTCGAGGATACCGTCAGGGAAGGCGCCGCACCGAAAGCGGCCGCCAACTGGGTGCTCGGCGATATGCTCAGGATGATCAACGAAAGCGGCATATCGTCCCGGGAAATACCCGTGGAGCCGGCCTGTCTGCGCAGGCTCATCTCGATGGTGGAAGAGGGGAAGATCAGCAACACTGCCGGCAGGGAAGTTTTCAGGGAAATGTTCATCAACGGAGGATCGCCCGAGGAAATAGTCGAGAAGAAAGGGCTCAGCCAGATCAGCTCCGAGGACGCGATCCTCGAACTGGTCAGGAAGGTGATCGCAGACAACCCGAAATCCGTGGCTGATTACCGGGGCGGGAAAACCAAGGCCATCGGGTTTCTTGTGGGCCAGGTCATGAAGGAGTCGAAGGGCAGGGCGAACCCGGCCATGGTCAACGAACTGCTGGCGAAGGAACTGGAATGGGCGTGAAACGGCCCGTATCCGCACTCCGGCCAATATAAACAGCCGGCCTCCGGTCAAAAGTAACCGGCAGATAAGAGGAAATCGGAGGCAGACGTCGAATATGCTTTTATATGGTGTTGATGCGAGGCGATATATGTCATCTGTCTCACCGGGCACGCATAAGCTGTAAGCGATATATCATGATGGAAGGGGTCTGTTTTGCAATGAAGAGATTTCTTAAAGCAATGGTATGCATCTGTCTTTTGTTAACGTTTTCACTGCTCCTGGCCGGATGTATCGATATCGAGATGAAGGTCAACAATAACGGATCATGTGACCTGAAATACGAAATCAATACGCAGGGCATGGTTAGCCTTTCTGACGTCGAGAGCCAGCTTAAGAGCGGCGTTGAGGCGACAAACAACTTAGCCGGCAAAAAGGTAGCCAGGCTCAAAAGTGTCAAAGAGAAAGACGGCAGGATCATCGCCAACATCAGCCTGAGTGACATTTCCTATATGAGCAGTGGTGCTTACTTCGGCAAGTTTTCAAATTTTGAGAAAGAATACCCGGAATATTCGGACCTGCTGTATGATGCAAAAACCGGAGACCCGGTGAGCAGGGACAAGATAAAGGGAGCCGGCGGGCTCAACGCGGTGAAGATAGCCGGTATCGATACCGGGGGCGGAGAATTGACGAGTTTCAGGCTGATACTTCCCGGCAAGGTAAAATACACCACTTCAAACGTGAAGATGATCGATGACAAAACCGTCACCGTCGGCGGAGGCAACGGAGTCGTCCTGTACCAGAGGGGCGGCGGAGCCGGCTGGCTGGTTTTCGTGCTGCTCATCATAGCTGCCGCAGGGGCGGTCTTCGTGTTGGCAGGCAACAAGAAGAAAGGTCAATCATCCGTGTCTTCTGCTGCAGCTCCTGCGACAGCGCCGGTCCATGCAGGCGCAGGGGTCACGGCGTCAGGTGCGGCCCCGGCAGAAGGTGCGGCTCCGGATGCAGGTACAGCCCCGGCCGCGGGTACGGCTCCGGCGGAAGCAGCAGGATCAGCAACTGCTGTAGCCCCCGAAAGCAGCGGTGTCATGTACTGCCCGCATTGTGGCACGCAACTGAATAGCGGCGCCAGGTTCTG
>LSQX01307587.1_pt2 | contig 11644 bp, 8 predicted proteins | sample 654561 | NCBI WGS metagenome assembly LSQX01 (sample SAMN04489861, study PRJNA283612) | anaerobic digester metagenome | isolation source: 4 biogas reactors fed with cattle manure at either 37C or 55C with and... | place: Denmark: Kongens Lyngby | collected 2014 | reverse complement strand
CAGCTCGGGCACGTGCCGCACGGCGTATCGGTCGGGCCCTCTGCGCAGTTGAGGCAGCGGGCCAGAATGCGGGCGGAGGTAGTCTTGCCGCAACCGCGGGGGCCGCTGAACAGGTAGGCATGACCGATGCGTCCGGAGCGCAGCGCGGTCATCAATGGCTCGGTCACATGGGCCTGTCCGATCATCTCGGAAAAAGCCTCTGGCCGGTAACGGCGATACAGTGCGGTAGCCACGCACCCATGCTACCGGCGACGGCTGACACCGGGGCTGAACTGGAGCCCTCAGCCGAGCACCAGCTGCGCCGTTTGCCGCGCGATCTCGGTCTCTTCGTCGGTCGGCACAACAAGGATCGCCACTCGTGACGATGCGCTGCTGATGACCTGCGGCTCAGCCGGAGGCCCATCAGCGTTCACGGCTGCATTCAGCGCGGGGTCAATCTCGATGCCAAACCACTCGAGGCCCGAGCACACGGCTTCGCGCAGCGGCGCGTGATTCTCGCCAACGCCCGCCGTGAACACGATGGTGTCGGCACCGCCGAGTTCCGCGAGGTAGGCACCAAGGTAGTGGCGAATGCGGTGCGCATAGACATCGAAGGTGAGTTCTGCGGCCGGCTCGCCCGCGGCGACCGCGGCCCGCAGGTCGCGCATGTCGTTCGATCCGAACAGGCCGAGCACTCCGCTGCGTTTATTGAGCGTGTCGTCGAGTTCGGCCTCGGTCATGCCCGCGCGCAGCAGGTGCAAGAGCACTCCGGGATCAATATCGCCCGACCGCGTGCCCATCACGAGCCCCTCGAGCGGGGTGAGCCCCATCGACGTGTCGACCGAGACTCCCCCGCGCACGGCGCAGACCGAAGCCCCGTTGCCGAGGTGCAGCACGATCTGGTTCAGTTCGCCGAGCGGCCGACCGATGACCTCGGCGGCTCTGCGCGACACGACCTGGTGCGAGATGCCGTGAAACCCGTAACGGCGAATGCCGTGTCGCGCGGCCAACGCGGGGTCGATCGCATAGGTGTATGCCGCTGGTGGCATGGTCTGGTGAAACGCCGTGTCAAAGACGGCCACGTGGGGCACATCGGCGAACACCTGGCGGGCCGCAACGATGGCTCGGTAGTGACCGGGGTTGTGCAGCGGAGCAAGCTCGGCAAGTTCGAGGATGCGCGCCTCGACCGCGTCGTCAATGAGTGTGGGCTCGACAAAATCGCTGCCGCCCTGCACGACGCGGTGCCCGACGGCGACGACGCCGAGTTCGTCGAGCGGGGTGCCCGACTCGGCGAACGCGCGAGCCATCTGCGCGAAGCCCTCGGTGTGATCGGGAATCACCGTCTCCCACTCGAGCACGGTCTCACCAGCCCGATGCTTCACCCGGCCCAGCGGCTCACCGATGCGCTCAATCAAACCCGAAGCAAGGGTGACGCCACTGTCAGCGGTACCACTGTCAGCACTACCACTGTCAGCACCGCCGCCCGCGACGTGAATGAGCTGATATTTAATCGACGAAGAGCCTGCATTGATCACCAGGATGCGCTGGGTCATGATGCCCCTCCCTCGCTCTGCCCAGCAGACCCGGCCTGCGCCGCAAACCCCGCCTGCACGGCGGTGATCGCAACGGTGTTCAGAATGTCTTCGATGGTGGCCCCACGAGAGAGGTCGTTCACGGGCTTGTTGAGCCCCTGCAGCACGGGGCCAACGGCGACGGCACCCGCCGATCGCTGCACCGCTTTGTAGGTATTGTTGCCCGTATTCAGATCGGGGAATATGAACACGGTCGCGTGCCCGGCAACGGTCGATCCGGGCAATTTCGACTCACCCACCCCGGGGTCACTCGCCGCGTCATACTGAATCGGCCCCTCGACGGCGAGCGCGGGCCTCGACGCTCGCACAAGCTGTGTCGCGCGTCGCACCTTATCAACCTCGGCACCGCTGCCTGACGCGCCGGTCGAGTATGAGAGCATCGCGATCTTGGGGTCAACCCCGAACTGCGCCGCGGTCTCAGCTGATGAGATCGCGATGTCGGCGAGCTGCTCGGCGGTTGGGTCGGGGTTGACCGCGCAGTCGCCATAGACCAGCACCCGGTCGGCGAGTGCCATGAAGAACACGCTCGACACGACCGAAACACCGGGAACGGTTTTGATAATTTCGAGGCTCGGCCGAATGGTGTGCGCGGTCGTGTGGGCCGCGCCCGACACCATGCCGTCGGCGTAGCCCAGGTGCACCATCATCGTGCCGAAGTAACTGACATCGCTGATGCGTTCTTCGGCAACTTCGAGGGTGACGCCCTTGTGCGCGCGCAGGCGCACGTATTCGGCGATGAACTGTGCACTCAGCGCCGAGGTGAGCGGGTCGACCACTGCGGCCTCATCGAGTTGCAGCCCGAGCTCGGCCCCGCGTGCTCGCACGGCTGACTCGTCACCGAGAATCGTGAGCCTCGCCGTGCCCCGCGCGAGCAGCGTGTGGGCGGCGCGCAGAATGCGGTCGTCTTCGCCCTCGGGCAGCACGATGTGCGCGTCAGCTTCGGCTGCGCGTTCAAAGAGTTCGTAGGCAAACATGACGGGGGTGCGAATGCCCCCGCGATGCACGCTGAGGCGGTCGCGCAGCACCGTGACGTCGACGTGCTCAAGAAACAGCCCAATGGCGGCGTCGAGCCGCTCGGGGGTGTCTGCGGTGAGCAGCCCACGGGCATGCGTGATGCGCTGCGCGGTGTCGAAGGTGCCGAGCGGGGTGCTGATGACGGGCAGCGTTGACCCCAGCCCATCGATGAGTCGCTCAACGTCGGCGGCGACCGCGAAGTCACCGTTCAGCACGACTGCGGCAAGATCGGGAAAGGTGTCGGCTTCGTGGGCCATCGTGACCGCGAGCAGGGTTTCGGCGCGGTCGGCGGCGACGATCACAACCGATGATTCGATGAGGCGCGGCAGCACGTTCTCCATCGACATGCCCGCGATCACGATGCTGCGCACCTCGCGCGCGAGCGCCTCTTCACTGCCGCGCACCAGGGTGCCGTTCACCGCGTCAAGCACCTCGCCAGCCGATGGCGCGATGAGGGCGAGTTGCTCGGGCAGGCTCCACACCGGCACCCCCTCGGGCAGCTCTGCTGCGACCGCGGCCTCGATCTCGTCGAGCGCTTCGGGGTCTGCACGGTTCACGAGCACCGCAAGCAACGAGGCGTGCGAGGCCTGCAGCTCGTGCAGTGAAAGCTCGGCGATCTGAGCGAGTTCGTCGGCGGTGCGCGCCTCTGATTGCCCGAGTGTCTCAATGCTGTCGCGCGTGCGCCCGCCGAGGATCAGCATCACGGGGCTATCGAGGTTCGCCGCGACCCTCGCGTTGAAGGCGAGTTCGGTGGGGGCTGCGACGTCAGTGAAGTCGCTGCCCACAACCAGCACGGCGTCGCACTGCGCCCGAACTGCACGATAGGCCGACACGATGCGCGCGAGTGCGTCGTTGGGGTCGTCGTGCGCCTCTTCATAGGTGACACCGATGCACTGCTCATATGAGACGTCTGCGGTGGCGCGGGTAAGCAACAGCTCGAGCACGCGATCGCGCTCGTGTCGGTCGCGAATGAGGGGGCGAAACACCCCCACGCGGGGTGCGTCGGCGACCAGTGCGTCCAGCACGCCGAGCGCCACGGCGCTCTTGCCCGTGCGGCCTTCGGCTGAGGTGAGATAGAGCGAAACAGTCACGCTCGGAAGTCTACCGAGGCACTCCGGCGTGTGGGTATTGAGACGGCGTGCAGAAGTTTAGATCAGACCGCGTTGCTCAGCTTCGTGCACCGCCGCGGTTCGGTTCGTCACGCCAAGCTTTTTGTAGAGTCGTCGCTGATGTGATTTGACCGTGTTTACCGAGAGAAACAGCTCATTGCTGATCTCTTCGCGGCTGTGCCCTTTGGCCAGCCACCCGATCATCTCAATCTCACGCGGGGTGAGGGCCGCACCCTGGGTGATCACGGGCATCGCCGCGACCCCAAACGGGCCGACAAGGCACGGCCACTCTGGCAGGTGTTGCGAGGCAAACGTGTGCACATTCTGTTGGAACAGTGCCAATTCTTCGGGTTTCAAGCCCCGCGGCATGGCGAGTGCCCGCCGAAGCACCTCAAGGCAGCTTTCGGCATCGCCAAGTGTCAGGTGACACGAGGCGAGCAGCGAGAGCCGCTGCAGCTCAAGCTTTCGAAACTCTTTCGTCAGTGGCCGAACCTCTGCGGCGACACGAATGGTTGCAGCGGTGTCACCTGCCGCGAGCGACAGCGCGGCACCACTCAGTTTGGTGAGTGCCAGGTTCGAGTCGACCTGGTTCCAGTGCTCGCGCGCCTCTTTGAGGTCACCCGCAACAAACGCAGAAAACCCGAGCCCCCACGGAATGACGCTGCCGCTGAACCCCTGCCCTGCCACCCGGGGAAACGGGACCTGCGCGAGTCGTTCTAGTCTGCGGGCAGCTTCATCGGGGTGCCCCAACCGGATCAGCACCGTGTGCAGCACATACACATAGAACGGCCACAATTCACCAATCACGCTCAGCGGAAGCGCATCGAGTTGGTCAATGAGTGTTTCGTCTGGGTCGGGGTTGATCATGATGCGGGTGAGCGAATCTTGCACGTCGAGTGTCGGTTCGACCCAACTGTTGGTGCGCGGCATCTGGTCGGCGAGCAAGAGTTCTGCTTCAGCAACCGCCGAATCACCAAAGCAGGCGTGCAACAGCGCCGACTTCGAGTGCGCGTCGCGGGTCAGAAACGGCAGCCTGGGCGCTGGCCGGTGCAGCTTGGCCTCGGTAAAGCGAGTCTCCGCGAGTGTGAAGTCGCCGGCAAGCATGGCAGTGACACCCGCTTGCACATTGTTGAACAGGCCCCAACCACCGTGAGTGGTGAACAGTGGCTGAAAGGTCGATCCACGGGCGAGGATGTCTTCGAACACAGCGAGCGCCTCCACCGGCCTGCCGTGCATTCGCAGCACATAGGCGTGACTATAGACGGCATCGTCCGCTTCGGCGCCGTTCGGCGCCTCTTCTGGGAGACGGGTGCTCGACTCGTCAGACGGCGCTGCTTCTGGCGCAGGGGGCACCATGGATCGCATGGCTGCCAGCGGCACCGGAAGCTCGTACCCTGCGGCTTCCAGTGTCCGAGCGATGCGCAGCAGATACTCTGGGCCCAGGCCGAACCAGGCCTCGAGCACATAGTCATGCAGCAACCCAATGGTCTGGTGATAGTTGCCTGCAGCGAAGGTGTCATCAATGCGATTCACCACCAGATCGAGTGCGGCCGCTGGATCTCGGGTCGCCGTGCTCTCCGCACGTGCTTCTCTCATTAGGGATGTTTCCTCACTGAATACAGATGGCACTTCAGTCCTCGCACACCCCCCAAAGCTCGAGCGTGGCTGCATGACGTGCCAACAACGCGATGGGTTGGGCAGGTGTATGTATGTGCTATCTTGTCAGATTTCACTGGGAAACGGTGCAGTCCGGTCTGATCGCATGCGGCTGATTCTCGGAAATCAAACGAAAAGACCCCTCACGCACCCGCTAGAGCCCCGCNNACCCTTGCTGCATTTCTGCCCTGGGGGAGTTAACGAAGATAGCGCCACGTGAGGGGCTCGTCTAGCCTACCGCATCTGGCTCGGCGCCTTCTGCACCATCCGCCTCATCAACTTCAACCCCGCTGAACTGCGCCTGGTAGAGCGCGTAGTACGCGCCGCGCGCGGCGAGCAGCTGCTCGTGCGATCCCTGCTCGACGATGCGGCCGTGTTCCATCATGAGAATGGTGTCGGCATCGCGAATGGTCGAGAGGCGGTGGGCAATCACGAACGAGGTGCGGTCGGCGCGCAGCGCCTGCATGGCCTGCTGCACGAGCACCTCGGTGCGGGTGTCGACCGATGAGGTGGCCTCGTCGAGGATCAGCAGGGATGGGTTGGCGATGAACGCGCGCGCGATGGTGAGCAGCTGACGCTCCCCCGCCGACAGGGACGACGCGTTCTCTTCGATGACGGTGTCGTAGCCCTCGGGCAGTTGCCGCACGAAGCGGTCGACCATGGTCGCCTGGGCGGCCGCGACCACGTCTTCGTCGGTGGCTTCGAGTCGGCCGTAGCGAATGTTCTCGCGGATCGTGCCGCCAAACAGCCACGCGTCTTGCAGCACCATGCCGATGTGTCCACGCAGTTCGGCACGCGACAGTTGGGTGATGTCAACACCATCGAGCAGAATGCGACCCGAGTCGAGCTCATAGAAGCGCATGATGAGGTTGACGAGCGTCGTCTTGCCGGCACCGGTCGGCCCAACGATCGCAACGGTGTGGCCGGGCTCGACTTCGAGTGAGAGGTCGGTGATGAGCGGCGTGGCCGGGTCATAGCTGAACGAGACGTGTTCGAACACCACATGCCCGGTCGCCCGTTCGGGCAGGGTTGCCGTCGCGGTTTCGGGGTCCTGCTCATCGGCATCGAGCAGCTCGAAGGTGCGCTCGGCCGAGGCGACGCCCGACTGCAGCATGTTGGCCATGCCGGCGAGCTCACCGATCGGCTGCGCGAACTCACGCGAGTACTGAATGAATGCGGTCACGTCGCCGAGGGTGAGCTGTCCGGCGGTCACGCGCAGCGCGCCGACCACGGCGATCAGCACATAGCTCAGGTACTGCACGAACTGCATCGCGGGCATCATCGCACCCGACAGCGCCTGGGCTTTGAACGAGGCGTCGAAGAGGCCGTCGTTGCGGCGGTCGAACTCTTCGGCCATCACGTCACCGCGGTTATAGACGCGAATGAGTTCGTGCCCTGTGAAGGACTCTTCGATGTGCCCGTTGAGCGCGCCGGTGCGCTTCCACTGGGCCGTGAACAGCTTTTGAGCGCGCACACCGACGATGCCAATGATCACGCCTGACAGTGGCAGGGCGAGCAGCGCGATGAGGGCGAGCTGCCACGACACAACGAACATCATGATGCCGATGCCGATGATGGTCAGCACCGATTGCACGAGCTGCGAAAACGCCTGCTGCAGGGCTTGCTGAATGTTGTCGACGTCGTTGGTGACGCGCGAGAGGGTGTCACCGCGTTGGTGGCCGTCGAAATATGACAGCGGCAGCCGGTTGATCTTCGCCTCTATGTCTTGGCGCAGTTTGAAGACGACGCGCATGACGAGGCGGTTCAAAATGAATCCCTGCCACCACATCAAGAACGAGGCGACGAGATAGAGGGCGAGCACGACGAGGATCAGCCACGCCAGCTGCCCATAGTCAAGGCCTTGGCCGGGCACCACACCGGAGCCCTCGAGCATGTCGGCGTACTGATCGTTGCCCTCTGCACGCAGCGCGGTGACCACCTGATCGAGGGTGGCACCTGCGGGCAACTGCGAGCCGAGCACACCGTTGAAAATGAGGTCCATCGCCTGACCGAGCACCTTCGGCGCGATCACGGTCAGGGTGACCGAGCCGATCACCAGCAGGGTGACGAAGGCAAACAGCCACTTCTCTGGTGCAAGCAGCCCGACAAGGCGCTTCGCCGAGGGCCAGAAGTGTTTCGCCTTCTTCGTCGGCTGGGCGCCGCTCCAGTCGTCGTTGTCGGGGGTGTAATCGTCAGGCAGCTCGAACTCGTCGAGCTCACTCGCGCCGGTTGCATCAGCCATCACTGCACCTCCGCATCGCTCAGTTGCGAGCGCACGATCTCTTGGTAGATCTCATTGCTCTGCAGCAACTCGTCATGGGTGCCGCGGCCCACAATCTCACCGTCTTCGAGCACCAGGATCTGGTCTGCATCAGTGATCGTCGACACGCGCTGGGCGACGATGATGGTGGTCGCCCCGGCGGTTGCCGAGGGCAGCGCCGCGCGCAGGCGGGCGTCGGTGGCGACGTCGAGTGCCGAGAATGAGTCGTCGAAGAGGTAAACGCGGGGCTTCGCGACGAGGGCGCGCGCGATCGAGAGTCGCTGGCGTTGGCCACCCGAGACGCTCGTGCCGCCCTGCGATACCGGCTCGTCGAGTTGCAGCTCTTTGTCGCGCACGAAGCCTTCGCCCTGGGCGACGCGCAGCGCCTGCCACAGCTCGTCGTCGGTGGCCTCGGGGTTGCCAAAGCGCAGGTTCGACGCGATGGTGCCCGAGAAGAGGTAGGGCCGCTGCGGCACGAGGCCGAGAGCCTCGGCAAGCTGGGCTCGCGTGTATGCGGTGACGGGCTGCCCGTCGATGCGCACCTCACCCTGCTGCGGGTCAAAGAGTCGCATGATGAGGCCGAGCATCGTCGATTTGCCAGACCCCGTCGAGCCGATGATCGCGGTGGTCTTGCCGGCTTCGGCGACGAAGCTCATGGTCTTGATCACGGGCAACTCGGCGCCCGGAAACCCAAAGGTCACATCCGAGAACTCGACACGGCCAGCGGCAGGGGTGGCCACCGTCTCGTCCTCGGCAAACCGCATGGTCGACTTCGTGTCGAGCAGCTCGCGGATGCGCTCCGCGCACACGACCGCGCGCGGAATCATCATCACCATGAACACGCCCATCATGACGGCCATGAGAATCTGCAGCAGGTACTGCAGAAAAGCGGTGAGCGAGCCGACTTCGATGTCGCCCGCTTCGACGCGCGAGGCACCGAACCACAGCACGGCGGCGGTGGCGAAGTGCAGCACCATCATGATCACGGGGAACATGAGCACGAACACATTGCCGACGCTCACCGAGATGCGGGTGATGCGGTCGTTAGCGACGCCGTATCGGTGCTCTTCGTGGGGCTCGCGCACGAAGGCGCGCACCACGCGGATGCCCATGATTTGTTCGCGCAGCACACTGTTAATGTCGTCGACGCGGGCCTGCATGTGCCGAAACAGCGGGAGCAACAGCCGCACGAGAAACCCGACGATCACGGCGAGCACGAGCACCGAGACCCACACGAGCCATGAGAGCCCAGGGTCTTCGCGCAGGGCCATGATGATGCCGCCGACCGCCATGATGGGGGCCGCCACCATGAAGTTGAAGGTCATGAGCACGAGCATCTGCACCTGCTGCACATCGTTGGTGCCACGGGTGATGAGCGTGCCTGCCCCGAATTTGGTGGCTTCGAGGGTCGAGAGCGATTCGACCTTGCGGTAGACGCGGCGGCGCAGGTCACGACCGATCGCCATCGCAGCGCGAGCACCGCAGAACACGGCGAGCACAGCGGCGGCGAGTTGCGCGAATGAGATCACGAGCATCAGCCCGCCGGTGCTCCAAATGAAGTCGGTGTCGCCCTTGGCAATGCCCTGGTCAATGATTTGAGCGTTCAGGCTGGGCAGCCATAGTGCCGCAATGGTAGCGACGAGCTGCAGCACCAGCACAGCAACGATCCAGGCCCAGTAGCGTTTGGCGTGGTGCAGGGTGAGGTGCAGCAGAGCCATGCTGACCTCCTTCTGCTCGAACCGACCAACAGTAGCGCGTGGGCACAGCCTCCCACAATGTGCTGAAACTACAAATTTCAACACCAAACGTTCCGGAAAAATTCCGGAAACAATTCAGGGGTGAAGCGCAGCGCGCCCCACCCCTGAATTTCACCCACTCAGTGGGCAAGTGAAAAGAACTTACGCGAGCTTAACGGTCGCGCCTGCCTCTTCGAGCTTTGCCTTTGCAGCCTCAGCGTCGTCCTTCTTTGCAGCCTCAAGAATGGTCTTGGGTGCTTCGTCGACGAGTGCCTTTGCCTCGCCCAGGCCGAGGCTGGTGAGCTCGCGCACAGCCTTGATGACGGCGATCTTCGAGTCGCCTGCAGCCTCGAGAACGACGTCAAATTCGTCCTTCTCTTCAACTGCAGCAGCGTCGCCGCCTGCAGCGGGTGCAGCAGCAACTGCGACGGGTGCAGCAGCCGAAACCTCGAAGGTCTCCTCGAATGCCTTCACGAACTCTGAGAGCTCGATGAGGGTCATCTCTTTGAACTGCTCAAGCAGCTCTTCGCTTGAAAGCTTTGCCATGATGTTTCTCCTTGGGGTGTGCCCTCACGCTGTGCGTGAAGGCGGGGTCTTGTTATTTAAGCGTTCTGCTTCTCTTGCAGCGCACCGAAGCCGCGTGCGGCCTTGGCGGGCAGTGCGTTGAGCAGCTGCGCAGCACCGACCAGAGATGCCTGCATTGCGCCGGCGGCCTTGGCCAGCAGCACCTCGCGGCTCTCAAGATCAGCGAGCTTGCCAACCTCTTCAGCGGTCAGAGGGTTGCCATCGAAGTAGCCACCCTTCACCACCAACAGAGGATGTGCCTTGGCGAAGTCGCGCAGACCCTTTGCAACCGCAACGGTGTCACCGTGCACGAAGGCGAGTGCCGAAGGACCGGCCAGCTCGTCGTCAAATGCGGTGATGCCAGCGTTGTTGGCGGCAATCTTGGTCAGCGTGTTCTTCGTCACGGCGTAATTCGCGTGCTCACGAATGCTGTTGCGCAGTTCGCGCAGCTCAGCAACCGTCAGACCGCGGTACTCGGTCAGCAGAACGGCGTTCGACTCTTCAAATTTCTTCTGAAGATCGGCAACCGTAGCATCCTTCGTAGCCATGGCGTTCCTCTCGCGTGTCGACCCGTGCGGCGTGTGCCGTTCGGGGGCCAAGTCGCGGTGCAGAAACGAGAAAAGCTCCGGCGCGCACGCACGGAGCTTCAGAGCGAAGCCAGAGCTTCACATGAATTTCGTACCTGCGCTGGTCTTCGCTTTCACGAACGTTCCGAAACTCTTGCGAGTGACTACCGGCGGTCTTGGGCCAAGGGATAGCCTAGCACATCATCACTCCGCGGGTTTGAGCATGTACCCCGCCCCGCGCACGGTGTGAATCATGGGCCCCCGCCCGCTGTCGATCTTCTTGCGCAGGTATGAGATGTAGAGCTCAACGACGGTCTGCTTGCCCTGGTAATCGTAGCTCCACACACGATCAAGGATCTGCGCTTTCGACAGGACGCGCCGCTCGTTGCGCATGAGAAAGCGCAACAGTTCGAACTCGGTCGAGGTGAGCTCGATGAGCTCCCCGTCGCGCGATACTTCAAAGCTCTCTTCGTTGAGCACAAGATCACCGACAACAAGGATCGGACTCGGCCCCTGCCCCCGCGTGAGCTGGGAGCGCCGCACGAGCGCACGCAGCCGCGCCACGAGCTCCTCGATGCTAAACGGCTTCACCATGTAGTCGTCACCGCCAAGGGTGAGCCCCTTCACCCGATCTTCCACCGAGTCAAGCGCGGTGAGAAAGAGCACTGGCGCGAGCTCACCGGCCTGCCGCAGTCGCGAGAGCACCTGCATCCCGTCGAAGTCGGGCAGCATGATGTCGAGCACGATGACATCGGGCCGAAACGCTTCGGCGGCAGCCACCGCGCCGGTGCCGGTGCCGGCGGTCTCAACCACCCACCCGTCGTAGCGCAGCGCCATCGCGAGCAGCTGCGTGATTGAGGGTTCATCGTCGACCACGAGCACCCGCAGAGCTTCACGGGCTTCATTTGGTGACTGCGTGGCGAGGCTCGTCATACCTCCATTATGACGGTGGCAGAATATTGAGCGATGATTGCCGCGCCCGACACTGCCTCAAGCACCGCCCCGCCGACCACCCCGAGTCACCTGCGACGCGTGGTGACTGATGGATCGAACCGGGTCGAGTGGATGCGTGCCCGCGCAAGAGGCATCACCGCCACCGACGTGGCGAAGCTCTCGACGCCCCGCTCAATTGATGCGGCGGCGTGGCAGAAGCTGCACGGCTCAGGCT
>LSQX01318764.1_pt2 | contig 11645 bp, 10 predicted proteins | sample 654561 | NCBI WGS metagenome assembly LSQX01 (sample SAMN04489861, study PRJNA283612) | anaerobic digester metagenome | isolation source: 4 biogas reactors fed with cattle manure at either 37C or 55C with and... | place: Denmark: Kongens Lyngby | collected 2014 | reverse complement strand
AGACAAGGGACCACTGTGATCTGTTTCCCATCGAGTATTGTCTAAACTTCTGAACGACTTCCTTCGATTGAACAGCTATCTGTGCCCTCTTGACCTTCTCAGGATCAATCTCAGCTAGCAAGCCTGGAGTCGGTGCATAGACACTCAAACGAGCCGCACCAGCATCCATGTAGCTTTGAATGCGAGCAAGAGTCCAGTCTTCGACATCTTCCAGAGTTTCAACACTTTGATATTCATAGTCCATACGGGAGATGGCATCATCATTCCATTGGACATAGACTTTCTTTGCGCCTGCTTGGTAAGCTTCTTCAACACATAGACGGACGAAGTAATTGGATTCAGTACCAGCCTGAATCACCAGCATCTGGCCTTCTTGGATATTAATTCCTGTTCTGACTGCCAAGGCAGCATATTTTCTTAGAATGTTTTCTGTTACTTTCATTTTTTATTCTCCATGAGAAAGAGGTAACATGGCAGCACCAATAATACCTGGTTCTTCTAATACGGGTAATTGGAAATGCATGTCACGAAGGCTCTCATGAACCATGCTGTGGTAGTATTCATGTAATTTATCAAAATACAGACGGCTCGACTTAGTGATACCGCCACCAATAATTATGCAATGAGGGTCCAATACCGCGGTAACCATCGAGAGACCTTTCGCGAAATGGAATGCCATCTCGTCGATAATCTTGATAGCCTCAGCATTTCCTGCTTCAGCCAAATCAAAGATCTCTTTTCCAGAAACGATATTCTTATCAATTCGCTCTTGACCATGACGGACAAAGCCAACGCCAGCCGCAACGTTCTCGACCGATCCCGCATTCAGGTGATTGATCTTCGGATAGTTGTCATTAACGATCAGATTGGCGATTTCACCCGCAAACCCATGTTGACCAGAAACGGTCTGGCCATTAATAACAATCCCTGCACCGATGCCCGTTGAATGGGTTACATAAACCACAATTGGTAAGCCCTTGCCCACGCCAACACTCGCTTCCGCCAGTGCAGCCACGTTCGCGTCATTGTCCATATAAACTGGTAATTGATAACGCTCGCTAAGTAGCTTAACCAATGGTACTTTGACCATAGCAGGAATATTCGATGCTAGATTCATCCAGCCATTAACCTGATCGACAGGACCAGGTACACCAATTCCGATACCACTGAGTTCATTCAACCCATCAATTCTATCAACCACTTCATAGAGATTGTTAATGATGATCTCCGAACTCTCTAATGCTAGTGAAGGTGCACTTTCAATCTGATGAATCGTGCCCTCTTCGTCTACGACAGCGGCTCGAACCTGAGTACCACCTAAATCAATACCTAAATACTTTTTCATTGGATCCCCCTATTATTATAATATTGTTTGTTATTTCACTTCGATAATTTTCATCATATTCGCCGTACCCTCACCTGTAGGATATCCTGCCGTAATGATGACAAACTTGCCTGGCTCAATTCCAAAATTCTTAGCAATGATAGACGCTAATTCGTCATCATTGTGCATATTATTTTGAATGTCCGAGAACACTGGGAAGACACCCCAATTAGAGTTCAATGAACGTTCAACTTCATGAGTAAACGTAACCGCAAATATAGGCACTGGTGGGCGATACTTCGAAATTCGACGTGCTGTCGAACCCCCTTGAGTAAAGGCCACAATCGCTTCAACTTGTTCCAGGTTAATGGAAGAATCCGCAACTGAGATACCAATGGAATCCTGAATTGTTTTCTTCGAGGTATTCACTTGATGTCTAAGATTATCGCGATAAGGAATGATATTTTCCATCGCTAGCGCAATCGTATTCATGGTCTCAACTGCTTCTAATGGATAGGCACCTACTGCCGTTTCGCCCGAGGTCATTATGGCATCTGTTCCATCAAGAATAGCATTGGCGACATCGCTCGCTTCTGCGCGGGTTGGACGTGGACTAGACATCATGGATTCAAGCATATGCGTAGCCGTAATGACCGGTTTGCCGTGTTCATTAGCCTTTTGAATAATTTTCTTCTGATAAATGGGAACTAAAGCCGTGCTGACCTCAACTCCTAAGTCTCCACGAGCAACCATGACACCATCGGAAACTTCTAAGATTTCCTCAATATTGTCATAGCCTTCTTGGTTCTCAATCTTCGCAATGATTTGTAAACGATGAGCTCCCTCTTCCTTCAAGATTTCACGGATTTGAAGCACATCTTCTTTACGTCTTACAAAGGAAGCAGCAATAAAGTCAGCGCCATTCCTACAAGCAAAACGGATATCAGCATCGTCCTTCTCTGAAATGAAAGCTTGTGACAGGTGAACATTAGGAACATTGACACCTTTACGAGTCTTAATGACACCAAAGTTTTCGATTCTTCCCTTTAAAACACCATTGCCTTCGTTGCTTAAGACTGTAATTCTGATCTTTCCATCATCAATCAGAAGGGTTGCGCCTGATTCAACATCGTCAAATACTTCTGGTACTGAGATTGAGAAACGATCATGATTACCAACGACTTGGTCACGATGAATTTCAACAACATCACCTGTCTTAAACTGTACTTCGCCATTTTCCATTTCACCAACACGGATTTCAGGTCCCTTGGTATCAATCATAATTGATAGGACGAAACCACCCGCATCTGCTACTTGGCGGACCAGGTTCATTCTTTCTTTATGTGACTCATGAGTGTCGTGAGAGAAGTTGAAACGAACGACGTTCATTCCTCTTTCGGCGAGCTTATTAATCATGTCATAACTTGCTGTTGCTGGACCTATGGTACAGACAATCTTTGTTTTCTTGAACTCTTGCATGTTTTCTCCTTTTTATACCAGACGATCATGTAAGCTGAAATACGACTGACGTGAACGCGGTGGTAATGCTAATGCTTCTTCTAAAGTCAGTGACACAATCTGGTTATTAATAATACCAATGCTGTGGCCACGTAAACCATTCTGTATATTCTCAACAGCCTGGTCCCCTAAGCGCGTCGCTAATAAGCGATCGTCAGGAGAGGGTGAGCCGCCTCTTTGAATATGACCTAATACGGTATCCCTACCTGAAAATGGTGTCTTTAAGGAAATCTGTTTTGCCAATCTGGAAACATCGGTTATTTTTTCGCTAATCATAACAATCGCATGATTCTTTTTCCGGACTTCAGAAAAATAGGTAAGCTTCTCCAATAAGTCCTTCTCATCATAACCTGTTTCATTGGTAATAATCATTTCAGCACCACAAACCAGTCCTGAGAAAATGGCCAAGTCGCCACATTTATTACCCATCACTTCAACTACCGAACAGCGATTATGAGAACTGGAAGTGTCCCGTAAGCGGTCCACGTTTTCAACAATCGTTTCGACTGCGGTATTAAAGCCAATCGTGTAATCAGTAGAGAATATATCGTTGTCAATGGTTCCCGGCAACGCCATACAGCTTATGCCCTTTTCAGAAAGAGCCTGCGCTCCTTTATAGGTCCCATCACCACCGATAACTACCAGTGCGTCAATCCCGAATTCCAAGAGATTAGCCACGGCCTGATCAACGACTTCCGGTTGTTTGAACTCAACTAAGCGAGCTGAACCTAAAATCGTTCCCCCTCTAATCATAATGTCAGAGACATCCCTGCGCTCCAGCTTCGAAATTTTCTTCTCCACCAGTCCACGATATCCATCTCTTATTCCATATACTTCAAAGCCTCGGCTGATGCCCGAACGAACGACCGCACGGATCGCCGCATTCATTCCCGGTGCATCTCCCCCTGATGTTAAAACACCAATTTTTCTCATGTAACCACCTGTTCTATCATACCAGTTTCAACTGGCTATATCAATCTTTAACCAAGAATTGACGCCTCGAATTCCCGTAAAGAGTGAGCGGTTTCGCAAGGGTTCTAACTCTTTCGATTAAGCGATCAACCTTGTTCTCATCGACAACCCCATACTGCTGTTTTAAGTACACTTCCTTGAGTTCTTCAATGCTCAGGTTCGAAGTGAAACACGTCTTCAACTGATTCTCCATCCGATAGTTGAGCACGTTGAACAAGATCTCATCCCTACCCCAGGCGCTCACATTTTCCGCCCCAATATCATCAATGACTAACAAGTACGATGTCATTAGACCATCCATGATTTGGGCCGTAGATTCACTATCATTAAAGAGTGCCTTAAGTTCACTCAGAAGTTCACTCATACGAACAAAGCTGACACTTCGCTTACTGCGAGCCACATCATTGCACAGGCAGGCCATCAGGTATGTTTTACCACTACCGATACTGCCATGAAGATACAGCCCCCGATTGCTAGTTTGAATATTCTCAATTTGATAAGCAGCCGACACGTAATAATCGTTTTCTTTGTCCGAATTAAGGGTACTGAAGCTCAGCTGACGCATTGGCGCTGGCAAGTGATTCACCCGAAAATACTTAAGGTGAGCTAGCTTCTGTTCCCTCTGAGCCGCCGCCAAGCTTTGCACATACGAAAAGTCCAAGTGGCCATCCCGATAGGTCAATTCCAACTCATAGCCTTCGGGTCGGTACTCTTCGACACTGGTTGTCCCTTCTTTGAAGCGAATCCAGCGATCGAATTGTGAAAGGTGTTGCTTGATAAAATCGTCCTCTAGTCCGTGCTCCTCTAAAAAGGCCAAAACCATCGGATTCTTTAACAGTTGAGCGACACGTTTCTCGCGATACTCCTGGGCAGCCTTAGGTAGCTTGATCTGCAATTCCTGCATGTTATTCTTCATTCTTATCAAGCCCCTTAATCTTATTAATCATCCGTTGGCGCTCCTGAGGATCAAGAACGATATCCGGTGGTTTCTCATCATACGCTTTCTTGATGAGGGTCACTTTCTTGTTAGTCTTACGCGCAGGCTCATTTTCTATCAGTTTCAAGGCCGCTTCCCTGCTATTAACCTTGGCCCGCTTCCATGACGTAGCAATCTTTTCTACGAGGTTTCTACCCAGAGAACCCCCATGTTCCTTGATGGTATAGTCCAGTAGCGTATTGATGACTTCAAATGAAAACTGATACTTCTCTTTGAGGTCTTTAATCAAGTACAGATCCGAATTAATGACGGGTACACCATCCTGAAGCTGAGCCAGAAATTTCTCTGGTGGCCAGGTAAATGGATCGCCTGGTGGTAACGGCTGATGGTTGATACTGGCCAAGTGTTTGAAGTTCTTCATATCGAAATGAGTCTGTTCCAGTGGAATGGACTCGTTTATGTAGCGCTTCAGTGACTGGTAGTCAATCTGGTAAGCCGTCGCATAGCCTTCAATTTGCTTCAGAACGTTTTCCGTTCGTAACTTAGGAGGGAAAATAGTCTCGCCACATTGAATCAACAGGGTTGCCATATCGAAGGTATCACTGACTTCCATCGAAGCAACCGCTCGATACGATACTTCCTTCTGGTTATTATAGTTGTCCAAGACGCTGGGTGATAAGTGATCACTGATATCTGTACCCTTTTGGTCAAAACGACGACCAATCAAGAGCGATACAATCTCCTGGAGTCTTTCGCTTCCGACCTGATGGACAAACAAGCGACCTAACACTTCATGATTCTTGAAGGCATGATAGTCGAGTGGTTTCTTTAGCTTTAAATAGTGGTTGTTGTCTTCTTCAAAGGTCGCTAGTAACATGAGTCTCTCTAATTCCTTACGAGCGGATTCGATGGTGTCTAACTCCATTTGGAGGTGTTCAATTAGGTGCGAATAAGTGACAATGATATTCAGCTGCGAGATACTCAGCAAATACGTATACAGCCGCAAGGCTTCAAGGGATAACAAAGGACCATACAGCAAATCCAAGCTGAATTGTTCTAAGCGACTTAAGCCATCATTTTGTTCGATGTAGAGTTTCATTTTCCCTAAGACCACGCTTGACCTCCTGTAGATAATTGTTTAATGCTTGTTTAAGTTGATTCTTGGAAGAGTTGTTGTAAATCACCGTATCGGCCAACTCGATTTTTCTAGCCTGAGGCATCTGGCAAGCTAACCGCTTCTCCATCTCCTCTGGTAACATCTTTCGAAACTTCAAGAGCCGTTTCTTCTGGATATTATCATCCACCGCTATCATTAGTGTTTCATCATAATGGACTTGTGACTCACTCTCAAATAAGAGTGGTACTTCCACAAATCCCAGCAAGTGATTTTGATGGAGCTTTCGCCACTTAGAAACTTCCTCAAACACTCGGGCATGGACAATGCTTTCAATCTTTGTTTTCAGCTCTAGATTGCCAAAGAAAAGAGGTGCTAGTTTGCTGCGATCGATCCCCTCTTGAGTGATCAGTGGTTGACCTGCCAGCGCTTCAATCTGTAATTGAAGTGGCTTGTCATCACGATAGAGGGTGTGAACTATTTCATCAGCCGAAACAGCAGGATAGCCCAGTGACCTGAAAAACCTCAAGGCACTACTTTTACCTGAGCCCATGGAGCCTGTAATAGCAATAACATACATACGACTACCCCTCTTACCTTCCTATTTTATCACTCTTGTTTCATTTTTTGACAAACTGTACAAAAATAAGTTCCCCTGCCATTCACCTGTTTCTTGACAATAGGTGTCGCACAGACTAAACAGGGTTCATTTTCCTTACCATGGACCTTCAGTGACTGTTGAAACAGCCCTGTGACCCCCAGTTGGCTGGTATAGCTTCGAATCGAAGTGCCCCCTGCCTCAATAGCCGCTTCCAGGATTTCCTTGGTCTTATCAAGAATTAACTGTAACGCTTCGTCGCTCAATTGATTCGATGGCAATTCGGGATGAATGCGAGCCTTAAAGAGAATCTCATTGGCATAGATGTTACCAATGCCAGCGATGATACTCTGGTCCAACAACATGGTCTTTACCGCAACCCTCTTGTTAGCCGTTTTCTCCTTAAGGTAATTAATATCACATAAAGGATCCCAAACTTCATGTCCCAAGCGATTCAAACCGGCATGGTCCTCTATCCTTTTAATATAATTGATCCGACCAAATTTCCTAACATCATGATACAGAAGTAAGGACCCATCGTCTAAATGGAAGATCACATGGGTATGTTTATCGATCAAATAATCCTGTTTGACGACATAGAACTTCCCTTCCATTCGAAGATGTACCACCAGATAGCCCCTATCCAGTCCAAGGATCAGAAACTTCCCTTTCCTTGAAAAGCTCCTAAAGCTCTGGTTGATCACGTTGCTTTCGAAAGTATCATCATTACCGATAATTGGAGGATATAATATTTCAACTTGAACAATTTTTCTGTCTTTAATTAGGGTCTCCAAAGTGGCGACCACTGTCTGTACTTCTGGTAACTCCGGCATTACTTAACCTCATACCAGGTCTTACCAAAGGAAGAGGTGACCTCGAGTTTAACCTTCATTGGATAGATGTTGGTCATCACATTGGTAACGATGGATGAAACAATCTCCTTTTCATCCTCATGGACCAGCAGTAACAATTCATCGTGCACCTGAAGAATCAATTTGCTATGAAGCTTTTGTTTCAACAGCTGATCGCGAACTTTCACCATTGCCATTTTGATTAGATCGGCAGCACTGCCTTGGATTGGAGCATTCATAGCAGCTCGCTTTGCTGCTTCCTTACGCGCAAAGTTTCGATCGTTTATTTCCGGTAAATACCGCCGGCGATTAAACATGGTGGTGACATACTGATTCTTCTCACATTCAGCCACAATGTCTTTCATGTAAGCTTCGATATGAGAGAAACTCTCGAAGTAATTGGCAATGAAAATACCGGCTTCTTTTGGAGAAATCCCCAGTTGATTGGCCAAACCATAGTCAGAGATACCATAAATGATACCAAAGTTGACGGCCTTGGCCTGACGACGATGCAGTGATGTGACCTGATCCCTTTCAAGACCAAACACCTTCATGGCAGTTTCGGTATGGATATCATGGTTATCATTAAAGGCCGAAATCATGCCCGGTTCATTGGCCATGTGAGCGAGCACTCGCAATTCAATCTGTGAGTAGTCGGCCGAGAAGAAAGTGTAGCCCTCATCCGCCACAAAGACCTTCCGGACCTTCCTGGTATCTTCGTCCCTGACTGAAATGTTCTGTAGGTTCGGATCGGTTGAAGAAAGGCGTCCAGTCTGGGCGGTGGTTTGTGAAAAGACGGTATGGATCCGGTGATCTTCACCGATGAATTTCTGTAGTCCTTCCGCGTAGGTGCTTAAGAACTTCTGATACTTCCGGTAGACTAGAATCTCATCCACAATTTCATGTTTGCCCTGGAGCCCTTCTAGGACGCCTACGGCAGTCGAACGCTTCTTACCGGTTGGTAAGCCTAGCTCATCGAACAGGACTTCTCCTAACTGCTTAGTGGAGTTAATATTGAACTCTTTGCCAGCCAGTGTATATATTTTTTGTGTCAGGCGATCGACAATTTCACCACTCTCAGAAGCCATAGCGACTAGGGCGTCCTTATCGGCCAGAATGCCTGTCGACTCCATTTCGCTCAAGACGGCAACTAAGGGGACTTCGACATCCTCATAGAGATCACTCAGTTCATAGAGCTCCAACTGTTCCCTCAGGCTAATAAAGAGTGGATAGCTGTTTTGAAGCAGATGCACGAGCTGATCTCTGGGGGCTCCGCTGGAGTCATCCCATAGATTGTAGGCGTCTTTCATCTTATCAAGACTGGTGATGCTGGAATCAACCAAATAGGCTAGTACCAACAAATCGTCAGAAACGGCTTGGGGAACCATGCCTAATTGATACAGGCTATGATATGTATTCTTACCATCAATCAGGCGCTTACTGAAATTGCCTTCAATGTATTGCTTGAAATTGAAATTTGATTTTGCTTCTTCGAAATCGATGTAACAGACAGTCTTGTTATCACCGATGACATAGCCATCGACCTGCACATCGTGTCCATTCCCCGAAAGGACATAGGGCGCAATGACCAAATCATCCTTCAGGAAGTCCTTGGTAAAGGCCGAAAGATGCAAGGTATCCGCAGCGTGATCGCTCTTGCGTTCAACCTTCTTCAGTAAGGAAGTCATGTCGTATTTACGGTAGAACTTCGCTAACAGATCCTCATCAAGATTAAATTCACACTCATCCAGATCGATATCAAATTCTACTTTAATATCGATTGTCGCAAGTCTTTTGGAGAGATAGGCGATGTCTTCGCCTTCCACAATTTTTTCTTTCAGCTTACCCTTAAGTTCGTCGGTATGTTGATAAAGGTTCTCAATTGTTTCATATTCCTTGAGTAGCTTCATGGCAGTCTTTTCTCCCACCCCTTTGATACCTGGAATATTATCGGCACTATCACCCATGAGACCCTTAAGCTCAATGACTTGTGAGGGTGTCAGTTCATAGTTATCTAACAACGCTTTTTCGTCGACCAGTTCCATTTCGGTGATACCCTTCTTCATTAACAGAACGGTAGTGTTCGCATTAATAAGTTGTAACATGTCGCGATCAGAAGTCAGAATCACGACTTCCTTTTCAGGATGCTTGTGGACCATGGTCCCGATGATATCGTCGGCCTCAAACCCTTCGAGTTCAAAGCGACGAAGTGGTACGTGGTCTAAAAACTCTCTAACGAGTGGGAACTGTGAAATCAGCTCTTCTGGTAGAGGTTTTCGTTGTGCCTTATAATCCTGATAGGCATTGTGGCGATGGGTCTTTGCGGCGGTATCGAAGGCAATGAGCGTATAGTCGGGATTAATGAGCTCCAGTGCCTTGCTGAGCATATTTGAAAAGCCAAACACCGCATTAGTGGGTTGGCCAGTTTTTGAGGTCATACGATGATTCAATGTGGCGTAGAAAGCGCGAAAGACCATTGAATTTCCGTCGATTAATAAAAGTTTTTCCATATTTTCTCCTTTTAACTAGATTCAGCGAGTACTAAGAGCGTTTCAAGATTTTGATACATGATAGATAAATAGTTATGGCCATTCAGGCGATCCGAATCGCTAAGCATAAATAAGTCATGGAGCGAAACCCTAGTGAGTGATAAATTGTTGCTTATCTGCCACGATAATTCTACCATACTTGTTGGAAGAATCGGCTCGACGACCAAGTAATGGATTTCTTCCTGTATCACGACTTCCTCAATGGCACTCAGTTGACTAGCACTGGGCAAGACACCAAAGCGGGAGAGGACGACGGGATAGACATCTATATTATAGGATTGACTCCAGACCGTAAAAGTCGGGGTCATGCTGAGCATTCTGATGCTTTGTGAATCGGCTAATCTTTGGTAGGCCGCGTCTAGCTTTATGAGATCTCTTTTCAGTTCGTCATAGCGTTCATTAAAAAGCTGTTCATAATCAGGTAGGCGATCAATTAGCGTGTCCCTCATCGTCGCGGCCATTGAAGAAAGGATAATGGGGTCCATCCACAAGTAGGTATCCTGACGATAGAGGTCCGTACCGCTTTGATTGAGAGTGGTTGATTGAACTTCCTTATTGTTACTGTTGTAAAGATGAGAGGACGAAGTTGCGGCCAGATCGACAATCTGGACCCCCTTCTTCTGAATCTGCGACGTATATAAATCAAGGTAGGGTTCCAATTGCGCAATCCTAAAGACGATGTCGTCTTCACTCATTCGATTGAGGGCTGATTTATTGATAGTGGAGCGACTGGCGATGGAGCCCGATGAGATATTCTCAATCACCACTTCTTCGCCTGCGAGTCTTTGGGCCACGTACTCAAGGGGATAGGCCGTCACATAAATGCTAATTTGTGTCTGGCTACAGCTGACAAGTGACAATATTAAAAGAGTAGATAATAATAACCGTAGCATTTTCATGAGTTATTCCTCCCTATCCATGATGAGTATCTTTTCAGACTGGCGCTTGTATTGATCCTGTCTGTTTAGATAGGCGACTCTCCTCTTTTCAAAATAGAGTACGATAGCAACCACGATAAAATTAAGCAGGATGTTGCCAACGACCTCCACTTGAAGAAAGGTAGTCAGTGAAAAACCAATGATTCCCAATGTTCGATAGAACACATAGTTCAACAGTTGATAGCTAAAAATCATTACCGTACACAAGATGGTTCTTGTCACCGTTGATTCACCGATATTGGCCTTGAGAAAATTCAGCAATAAAATGAAGAGTGGTATGACGAGGAAGGATATCATGTAGGAGTTGGCTTGGGTCATTTCGAAAAGACCAGCTATTGCCAACCCAGTGAGCCATATTTGTCTTTTACTCATGGTAAAACTTTGAATGATGAAAAAGTTTAGTGTAAAAAACGTGCTCAGAACAAGACTTTGATAGGAAAAGTCTCCCATGAACACCTTGGCTGTTATCGTATCTAAAATCATCCCTATGAAGATGAATAGCGCTTTAATCACCATTGAATGGGCCTCTAGCAACGACCGAAAGGTAGTTCAGATTGCTGAAGTCGGCCGCAGGTGTGACATGAGCAATAACTGAGAGTGTCGTACTACGATCTTCAATCGATTCAATGGTACCGACAAGAAGACCTGCCGGAATGATTTCACTCAAGCCCGATGTCAAAACCTTCATTCCCTTTGAAATGGAGACGGATGAATCAAGGAGTCTGACTTCAAAGGTTCCACTTTCAGCGTCGTATCTTTCTAGAATCGCATTGATAGTTGTCGCTGGATCGACTTGTATTAGGACAGAAAACTTATTGAGTCCATCTTCATTGGTCGCAAGCTT
>LSQX01103725.1_pt1 | contig 11645 bp, 6 predicted proteins | sample 654561 | NCBI WGS metagenome assembly LSQX01 (sample SAMN04489861, study PRJNA283612) | anaerobic digester metagenome | isolation source: 4 biogas reactors fed with cattle manure at either 37C or 55C with and... | place: Denmark: Kongens Lyngby | collected 2014 | reverse complement strand
TTTGAAGTATCAATAAAAAGTGCGGACAATATTTTTGAAGCAATTGACCGTAACAAATTTAATCCCTGGTTGGTTTATATAAAAAGTACCGGCTGGATCATTATAAGGGATAATAAGCCTTTTACAACAGTTGATAAATCGGACTTTAGTTTCAATTTGGAAGGAAAAAAAATATCCTTTGACTTTGCATATATCACTATTCACGGCACACCCGGTGAAAATGGTATCCTGCAGGGATACTTTGAGCTGCTAAAGATTCCCTACTCTACCAGTAATATTTACTCCTCATCTCTGACTTTTAATAAATGGTTCTGCAACAACTATCTTCGCGGATTCGGAATAACATTGGCAAAATCGGCCATAATAGGCCGGGGAGAAGAGATAAATGAAAATATTGTCTTATCTGACCTTGGATTACCACTGTTTGTCAAGCCAAATGCCGGAGGGTCAAGTTTCGGAATAACCAAAGTCAAAAGAGCAGGCTCACTTAAATCAGCCCTTTTAAAAGCCTGGGAAGAGAGCAACGAAGCAATAGTCGAGGAGTTTATCGAAGGGAGAGAGTATACCTGCGGACTTATAAAACTATCAACCGGAACTATTATATTCCCGATTACGGAGATTATTCCAAAAAATGAGTTTTTTGACTTTGAAGCAAAATATACCCCCGGAGCAACAGATGAGATAACACCTGCAAGACTCCCCGGGCATCTTTCTGAAAAGTGCCGTCAGCTAAGTTCAAAAATATATGACTTATGCGGATGTTCCGGAATTATCAGAATAGATTATATACTGAAAGGTGAGGAGTTCTATTTTCTGGAGGTCAATACTACTCCGGGAATGACGGCTGCCAGCATCATCCCCCGGCAAATAAAAGCAATGGGATTAACACTTAAACAGTTACTTACTGAAATTATCACAGACAAAATTAAAACTAATTAACATTTGTGAATAAAATCAGTTAACAACTAAAAATAAATTAAACTTGCCGGACGACAACCTTATTTTTATATTTTTGATCATATTCAAATATTTTTTCAAAAAAAACAATGCCAACTGAAAATATTAAAAACAAAACTTATCAGAGTAAGCAACAAAAAACAATGACTATCGACGAAATAAATGCACAATATGGAAAACTGCCTCCACAGGCCATTGAAGTTGAAGAAGCAGTTTTAGGTGCACTTATGTTAGAAAGAGATGCTTATGTCACTGTAGCCGACATAATTGACATATCAAGTTTTTATAAAGAGGAACACCGGAAAATATTTGAAGCTATAAAAGAGTTGTCAATGCATGGTAAACCGGTTGATCTGCTTATGGTTACACAGGAACTTAAAAACCGTGACCAGCTTGAGGAGATTGGGGGTGCAGGCTACATAACACAACTGACCAGAAGGGTTGCTTCGGCTGCTCATATTGAATTTCATGCACGTATAATTGCTCAAAAATTCATACAAAGAGAGTTGATAAGAGTATCTTCCGAAATACAGAGTAAATCGTATGATGACACTATAGACGTTGATGATCTGATTGACTTTTCCGAATCATCTCTTTTCAGGGTAGCTGAAAAAAATATTAAAAAAGAGATAGTTCCCATAAAACCTGTGCTAAATGAGGCTATTATTCAGATAGAAAAGGCAAGAAATCAGAAAGACGGACTTAGCGGTGTACCTTCGGGATTTACCGCAATAGACCGCATCACATCAGGATGGCAAAAAACAGATCTGGTTGTTATTGCCGGCCGCCCTTCAATGGGAAAGACCGCATTCGTGCTTACCATGGCCAGGAATATGGCAGTAGAGCACAACAGGCCTGTTGCTGTTTTTTCACTTGAAATGTCCTCAATACAATTGGTAAACAGACTGATAGCAGCAGAAACAGAGCTTGGATCAGAAAAATTAAAAACCGGAAGACTTGAAAACTATGAGTGGGAACATCTAAACAGAAAAATTTCAACACTTGAAAAGGCTTCAATCTTTATTGATGACACTCCTGCCCTTTCTATCTTTGAGTTTAAGGCTAAATGCCGCCGCTTAAAGATGCAACATGATATCCAGATTGTCATAGTCGATTATTTACAGCTTATGACATCCGGCAACGAAGGGCGCGGAAGCAGGGAGCAGGAGGTCAGTAATATCTCCCGGTCTTTAAAAGCAATAGCCAAAGAGTTGGATATTCCAATCCTTGCACTGTCACAATTAAACCGTTCGGTTGAGTCAAGGGAAGGAAAAAGGCCCCAGCTATCCGATCTTCGCGAATCGGGGGCAATTGAGCAGGATGCCGATATTGTCACCTTTATCCATCGCCCTGAATATTATGGCATCACTGAAGATGATTCAGGTAACTCACTTCTGGGAGTAGCAGAAATTATTATTGCAAAACATCGTAATGGAGCTACCGGAGAAGTACATCTGGCATTTAAAAAAGAACTGGCAAAATTTAGTGATATGGAAAAAAGTTTCAGCTACGGTTATCCTTCAATGTCTCAAACTTTCAGCTCGAAAATGAATATGGATGATGATGAGGAGTCAATTGGAGCGGAAATATTAAAAGGTACAAATTTTGATGATCTGTATAATACAGACAATAACTCCCCGTTTTAATAACTGTAGGATATGCATTCCAAGAGAGAATGCAATATGAACCGGAAGAAATTATTAGAAATGAACTGCAGAAAAGCACTTAAAGGATTTGTACTGACCGCAGGTATCTTTTTTCTGACTTTTCAGATAAGTGCCATTCACCTGTTGATCCCGATGGATGAATCCCAAAAGAACCATCTGAAAGCTTATGGAATAGCTTACTGGGCTCTCCGGACAGACAATGAGGTAAAGTGGCTTCTAAATTACAGAGGCGGAAGTTTTCTTATGCAACACACTCCTGTCCTTGAAAAAGAGTGTGTTATCAGGGGGGTTAGTTTTGAAACCATTTCTGATGCCCGGGCAGCAGCTATACTGAACGAGATAGCGCAACCTGATGTAAACCAGGATGCAGTAAGTATGAACAAAGCACCTGAAATTGCTGTTTACACTCCCCCCAACAAACGACCCTGGGATGATGCGGTAACCCTTGTTTTGACCTATGCGGAGATTGAATACGACATAGTTTACGATGAAGAGATACTAAACGGCAAACTTGCCGAATATGACTGGTTACATCTTCATCATGAAGATTTCACAGGGCAATTTGGCAAATTCTGGAAAACATACCGTCATATGCCATGGTACCAGCAAGAGGTGAGTATTAACAAAGAGCTGGCGGAAAAGCTGGGATTTTTAAAAGTTTCGGAGTTGAAATCTTTTGTTGTTGCAGAGATTGATAAATATGTTGTTAACGGAGGGTTCCTTTTTGCCATGTGTGCAGCTACCGACACTTATGATATTGCAAGAGCTGCTACAGGAATAGATATTTGTGCTCCGATGTTTGACGGCGATCCTGCCGATCCCGATGCTGATGAAAAACTCGACTTTTCAAAAACATTTGCCTTTGAAAACTTCAAATTGGAAAAAGATCCCAATATCTATGAGTTTTCTGATATCGATGCAACAAATTTCAGAAAAGTAGACCGTGAAAATGATTACTTTATCCTTTTTGAATTTTCAGCCAAATGGGATCCGGTGCCAACAATGCTTTGTCAAAATCACATGAATATGATTANNTTCATGGGGCAAACCACAGCTTTCAGAAAAGAGGTAATTAAGCCGAATGTGCTTATTCTGGGTGAAAATAAACCGGCAAAAGAGGCAAGGTATATACATGGTGAAAAAGGAAAAGGGTTCTGGACATTTTACGGGGGCCATGACCCTGAGGATTACCGTCATTTGGTTGGAGATCCGCCAACAGACCTGAACCTCTACCCTAATTCACCCGGTTACCGTTTAATTTTAAATAATGTATTATTCCCCGCAGCAAAAAAGAAAAAAAGAAAAACCTGACAAAAGAATCATTTTCAAACTACTTTCGAACAACAATTTTGTGAACCTGTTTTTTATTGTTCATATCTGAAAATTCAAAAATGTAGATACCCTCTTTCACAGAGCTGATATCGATTCCATTATTGTATCTCCCGGAATAGAGAAGAGTCTTTCCTGTAATGTCAATAATTTTATAATACTTCAACTCTTCACCCCCGGTCACATATATTGTATTGGTTGCAGGATTGGGATAAACTCTGAAATTATTCATCCCGGCTGTTGTTGTTGCATTTATCACTTTTGTTACTACAATCTCAAATAGCTTTTCAAACACATATCCTTCACTATCTGTCACTCTGATTGTGGCCACTTCAGGATAAGGCCCTGATAATAAAGGCTCCAAAGTTTTTAACTGCATATTTTCTTCATAAAATTTTGCAGGAGCATAACCACTGCCCAAAAAAAGGGGTGCCCCAAAAACCTCAAATATAAAGTGCTCATTTTCTGAATAATCTGTAACCGTGATATCTCCAACAACTGTCCCTGCAGGCATATTCTCTTTTACACTCAAATTACTGAGTGTAATATCTGTTGGGCCCCAATATGGCTTTGATATGCCGATTACGGCCCGGTGGTCTTTAACCAAGTTATAATTCCCGGGTTTTAAGGAGTTAATTGAAAAATAACCATCATATTTTCCATTCCAGCCCCAATTAAAATGAAAAAATCCGTTAAAATCATAACCGTCAATATTAAATGCATGGCCGGCTTCTCCCGTATCGGGATATCCTGAATAGATAAGTACATTTTTTTTATCAAGTTCCGATTTCAGAAGCGCAACCCATTCTTGCTCATCTTTATAACGTGAAACAGTCTCCACAGAAGGAGTAAATCCAAAATATCTCTGGAAAGCAAAAGGAACCCTCGTAGTATAGGCTCCCGACCCCTCTCCCCCAAAATCCATCTCCACAGCAACTGCACAGTGATAAAGCAATTTTGCATTATAATCGTCAGAAGATGTAAGCGACATATTATCCCATTGATATGCAGGCTCCTTATCAAAATTTAAACTAATTATACCATAAGGAGCCAGCTGGTAACTTTTTTGTCCCATAGGTTTTTCCGGAAATTTCAAATAATATAATGCCTGTGCCATTGCCACAGCAACGCAACCTATATATGCTTTCCCGCCCGGGCCATTTGCATAGGGCGGACAAAACCGGTTCCACCCTGCCCCCTGATCCCATTTTGTTTTCAACAAAGGTGCAACAGAGCTTGCCGCCTTTAAAACCGGCATTTTTTGTTTCTCAAGAATATCCCATTCATCACTCCACTGCACCTCCGTTTTAGCATAAATGATCTGGCGTTTCTGATCATCAAGCCAACTTTTAACATTAGACGAAATATTATTAAAGTCAAAATATCCTGTATAAGAATATCCGATTACCGGTCGTGTTCCGGTATTACCCGATACCAATACCCACCCTTCAGGCATGAAATTAATTATATACATACCCGAATCTTCACTATCCCCATAGAAGCTGACAGATCTTACAGGATGTTCCAGGCCAAACAGAAAATTGGAAGCCACTTTTCTGGCTCTCTCTTCAGGTATGACCACCCCCATGCCACTAAGGTAAAATAACAGGATAACCAATATAAATAAACACTGTTTCATCTATTCAATACCATAACATTTTAAGATCGTTAAAGTTCAGTTACTACATCACTACCATACAGTTATAAAACAATATTCTCCTTTGAATTTAAAAAACCCAACTCTTTCAACAAGTTGGGTTTTTTACAAATATATTTATTTCTTTAAACTAATTTAAAAAATACTACTTAATCCTTTTAGAAATTCTCTTAAGATTAATCTTTTTTACACCGGCAGCACTCTTATCTTTCAAATAAGCTGACTTATTGGAGCTCTTTTCCCAGGTAACCTCGGGTAAATACTCTCCATATCCAAGCCAGTTAAAACTGTCGTCATACACTCCAAGCGCAAGATCTGACTGCATAGATCCATCCTCAAGCACATAAGACCTTATGGCAAAATCATCAGTCTGATCTGAAAAAACAGTAAATATCATACCGCCTCCGGCTGCTATTACCTGTTCATCAATAGTCAAAATTGAATTTTCAGGATCATAGATTCCTGTTACCGCTTCACTTTCTCCTACCATACTTTCAAACAAACCTGTAATAAGTACACTATTGGGGATATCCTCATTCAACTCAATCGTAACGATATCCGTAACCAATGATCCATCGAAATAAGATTCCCCGCTTACGATATACTGCCCGATAAGAACATCAATGCCGGAAGCTAATTTTGGCACCATCCAATAAATTTTTTCCTGTAATTCAAGGTTAACATTGCCATCAGCATCGCGGACTGCATTTTCGGCAATATTAAGAATCACATTACTGCCAAAACTAATCTCCTGCGGAGTTTGAATTACCAATACAGAGTCATTTTCAGGATGTACAAAATAGTCTGTAACATTATTTATACTTTCAGAGCCATCCTCATCAATATAAGTCATTGTTATGACATCAGCAGGTGCATCGGGCACAACCGAAATTGGAAAATCAAACTTAATAAATATATCAAATAACTGACTTGTGACCACACTTCCTGATTCAGGCTCTATATCTTCCGGAATTGTAAAATCACCTAAAGTCCATTTTATCTGATATTCAGACAGGTCATTAAAATTCCCATATTTATCAGAGATAACACCTTCTGCCAGGTAGAGTGCAATTCTGTCACCATTGGCAGGATAATGTGGTTGAGTTATCCTCAATGTGGTATCATTTACAATTTCACAATTACGGGCAGCAACCACTTCTGTTGTAACCGTTCCAAGCCAGTTAGTATATCTGAATTTCACCATATCGGGATCCAGATCTTTTTCCAATTTTATTGTAAAAGGAAAACTTATATCTACAATAAAGCTATGATCTGCCACCACTGAATCATTTTCAGGTACAACAGAAGCTTTAACAACAGAAAAATTCAAAAATTCAAACCGGTAATAGTTACCTCTGAGAGATCCTTCTATAACACCGCTTATTCTTTCCGCACAGGGATTATCCGACAGATCGGTAACCACTCCCTCTTCCCATGAAAGGAAAAAGTAATCTCCCGGATGGCCTTCATGAGGCTGTGGAATGGTAATTTTATTTCCCGACGCATAACTTTCATCAGGGTTGATCTCCACAGTTACATTTTCAAAATAGTAGGTAAAAATGAATTTTTTATCTGTATTTACCTTAACAGGTTCATTAAATGTAAGAACAATGTCGCTTCCCACCGGTACAGCTGCCTCATTGGAAACAGCAGGAGAAGAGGATACAAACTCAGGCCCGGTTCCATCGTTGGTCTTCAATAAAAAAGAGAGAATTTCAGACTCAACTCCGTCAAGATTATTTGAAGCTGCAAATACTTTATAATATGTATTTGGCATCAATCCTTTCACATTTATTGTTGTATCTTTTGCTGCTGAAAATTTAAATGCCTGATTGGCAACAATCCCCGAACCGCCACTCAAAGAGAGTGAAAGAATACTTATTGCCTCGGACAATGACCTGGATGTGTCGCTCGATATTGCATAACCAAGGTATCCTGCCATATCGGTTGAAACAGCCAGAACAAAACCTGAATCTGCAACTGCGGATACAGAAAGAGTAGCTGTTGGTTTTGACAACACTTCGGAAGATTCATAATCTTCAAGTTGGTTGCATCCGGCGATATAAACACCTATTAAAAATATCGCGGCAATATATAATATTATTTTTTTCATAGTCATTAAAATTATTCATTATTTCCTTGTCCAGACAGCAACCGGGCTGTTCGGATTTGCATCAGAGTTCCATGCCCACTGCAAGCCCAATCCTTCATTGACTCCTGAAGTGATATAAAAGGTATATTGTTGTCTGAATGTAATCTTCACCCCATTATCAGTACTTATATACCCAATCAAATCTTTAACTTCTTCACCTTCACCGTTATCATCTTCCCATACTTTAAGTGTTACCGGTCCCCAATCCCAGCTGTCCCATGACTGGCCCGCTTTAATTGTAATAGTAGTATAATCTTCACTAACTGTACCCAAGATAAAATATGGATCAGCTAATGGAGGTCCGAAGGCCTGCCCTGCCATACCGTAAATCTTAACCTTGTCTGTTTCACCGTCAATTGCAACGATATTTACAGGATGTTCCTTGTTGCCATTGGCGGTTTCGGTAACATTCGATATATAGTCGCCCAGCATCCACCCAAGAGGATGATCATCATCAACTATTGTAATCTTCATTACCGATTCGGAAGAGAGGTCATATTCCAAACTGTTACCGGTGATCTTAAGGCGAAATGATTTATTTCCCAAGGGGTCATAATAATCATTATCAATAGCAGCAACTACTACAGGCGCATAACCATAACCTTCGGGGATAGTAACCTTTTTTTCGCTTACCACTTTAAAATCCACCCCTTCGATTGCAGGGTTAACCTGTATAGTATCATCTTCAGTGATCTCATAATATAAATCGCCGATTTTCTTATACCAGGTATCGTCAACATCAAAAGTAACATCGATGGAAGGGGAAGTTACAGAAGCAGTGACCAGTATCTGTACCGTAAGTGAATCTTTCCCTTTATTCTCTTTATCCATTTCCAACATACTGGCAGAAGAACCGTAAAACCCTACATTAGCCATATCTTGAGTAAACAGGATATCTTCCTGCTCACAGCCAAAGATTGTTATCAATGCAAGAGTTGTCAATATTATATAATTCAATTTTTTCATAATCAGATCATTTTAGTTGTTAAAATGGATTTTGAACCATATTTTCATTACCGTCAAATTCAGCTTTTGGTATTGGCACAGCCCATTTATTATCAGGAAAATTAATATTTTGATTTGATTCTCCGATATAGTCGTTACGCACCAAGCTCTCTTTACGGCGTGCCAGATCAAATAGAATATGTCCTTCGAAGCACAACTCCCTTCTGCGTTCATCAGATATATCTGAAAGTACTACACTCTCTATTCTCTTCGGAAGCCCCCTGTTGGTTCTTATAACATTATAATCATCCACAGGGGTAACACCGCTTATGGAAGCTCCTTTGTGGATAGCTTCAGCTCTTATAAGGTACATTTCCGACAACCTCAGCACAGGTGTATTATTTGTATTTCCATCACCAGTTTTACTGGGATATTTATTTGTCCAAAAGATACCTTCAAAGATTGCACGCCCCTCAGGATCGGAATAAAACAGATCACGTCTGACATCCCCTTCCTCAAAGAGATTTAGCAGATCATTTGAAGCGCATGCATCACCATGAAATTTTGGATTTGTCATATAAGCAATACCCTCCTGCCCCGGAAATCCCGAATTTCCCAAAGCTCCATAGACGGCAAATATTACTTCACTTCCTTCTGTCTCACGCCCCCATGCACCATTTGGATTTTCAGAAACAGTTACATACTGTTCCGCTGTCCACATCTTAAATTTTCCGGAATCAATTACCTTAGTTGCATAATCGGCAGCATTCTGCCAATCTTCCATATTGAGGTACACTCGTGCCAAAAGTGCCTGTACAGCCTCTTTGGTTGCAAAACCTTTCGGATCTGCCCCGCCTTTTCTCTTATAATCTCCAAAAAGGGACTCTGCTTCTTTCAGATCTTCTACAACTCTTGTATACACTTCTTCCACTGTATTGCGCGGTGGCTCGTCGATCTTCGTTTCAGTCACAACAGGAACACCCAAGCCTGTTTTACTATGTGAATATGGCTGTGCATAAAGCCTTACCAGATCAAAGTGAGCAATTGCCCTTATAAACAGACACTCTGCCATATAGTTCTGAAGTATGGCCTTCTCATCTTCTTTACCCTCAAAATCAGGAATCGAGTTGATGACGTTATTTGCACGGGCAATAGCCGTATATGCTTTATCCCAAAGATTTTCGGTGCGTTCTGCCGTATAGTTCCATGTGTAGGCATCAAACTGATAACCGGCATCATTTGGTTTTAGTTTGCCGTTTCCTCCTCTCATTTCAGAAGAAAGAACAAAATAACCGCCATACCAGTCGACCGAATATAACAAAGTATATGCCCCTACCGTTGCACTGTTTAATCCTTCAAATGAACTCAGGGTGAGTTCCGATGTTTGTTGAAGTACGGGTTCTTTTTCCAAAAAATCTACACATCCGGCAAAAAGAGATATTAACCCTGCTGCAACTATTATATTTTTAACTATTCGTTTCATTGTAATCTTTTTTAATAGGGTTTAAAATGATAATTCGATTCCGCAAATAAAATTTTTAGCGGTCGGATATATAGCATATGCATGCCCATCGTTTCCTCTTTCGGGATCGAAAGTATTCAGGCTATGAAAAGTATAAAGATTATACGCACTTGCATATATTCTGATCCTGTCCATAAAATTCAGTGAATTCATAACAGAAGCAGGCAGGTCGTATGCCAGTGTAATTTCTTTCAAACGCAGATAATCCCCTTTCTCTAACCATCTGGTATTTAAAAAAGCATTCGACTCGCTTGAATTGCCAACCATTGGTTTCGGAGTTTCCGTAATGTCACCGGGCTTTTTCCAATAATCAAGCGAAGTATTGGCATGATTTCCATACCAGTTATAACCATCAGATCTCATATAACGGGCTTCGTTCATTACATCTATAACATGCCCTGTTTTATAATCAAAAGTTCCCACCAATGATATTCCTTTCCATGATGCATTAAGGTAGCCGCCGCCTATAAATTTAGGTTCAGGGCTTCCACAATATATCTGGCGTGATTTATTATAATTATTGGTGATCTTTCCATCATCATCATACCATAACGCCTCCCCGTTTACCGGATTAACACCGGCATAATCGTGCAGCTTGAATGTATATAAAGAGTATCCTACTTTTTGAACCAAGAATGATCCAATCTCATCCTCTCCTGCAAGATCTATAATTTTAGTCCTGTTATGAGCAAAGTTAACTCCTGCTTCAATATTAAAATCAGGCTGCTTTACAATATCGCCCGATATGCTGAACTCCTGTCCGGTATTTTTCATACTGCCAACATTACGCATAAGACTTGAAAAACCTGTTGTCCACGACAAACGATCCCGGAGCAGCATATCTTCTGTAAATCTTTCATAAAAGTCGAAAGTGATATTCAATCTGTTAAAAAGATTAAGATCAAGCCCCAGATTATATGTTTTATTCAACTCCCAGGTAAGGTCCGGGTTTCCAAGCTGGTCGGGAGCCATACCCGAAGAGGCATTATACTCCCTTGCGCCGTAAACTCCATATTGAAGATAGTTATCAATCTGATTATTACCATTTATCCCATAGCTGGCACGAACTTTTGCCAATTTAACCCATTCAAAATTATTTTTCATGAAACCCTCTTCATTCATATTCCAGGATCCGCCAACTGACCAAAAAGTTCCATATTTATTATTGGACCCGAAACGGGAGCTTCCATCCCATCTGATACTTGCCTGCAAAAAGTATTTTGAATCAAAATTATAATCGAATATTCCAAAAAATGATAACATCGTATATTCCCCTTCATTATAACCCACCTGATCTTCAGCCTGTGTAGAAGTTGTCGGATAGGGAATATCCAGATTAATATTTGGTGATTCACCATCAAGATAGCTCATTCTGAAGTTTTGTGCTTCCTGCCCTACTAATATACTATACAGATG
>LSQX01252409.1_pt2 | contig 11647 bp, 13 predicted proteins | sample 654561 | NCBI WGS metagenome assembly LSQX01 (sample SAMN04489861, study PRJNA283612) | anaerobic digester metagenome | isolation source: 4 biogas reactors fed with cattle manure at either 37C or 55C with and... | place: Denmark: Kongens Lyngby | collected 2014 | reverse complement strand
ATCATGCTCTACGACATCCCGCCGCGCTCGTCGATTCCGATCGAGGCCGACACCATCCGCCGACTCGCGGAGTTGCCGACCATTCGTGCGGTGAAGGACGCAAAGGGTAACATGGCCGAGTCTGCACTGCTCATGCATGAGACCGGTCTCGCCTGGTACTCCGGCGATGATCCGTTGAACATCCCGTGGCTGTCCATCGGCGCCTCGGGATTCGTCTCCGTGGTCGGCCACGCCGCACCGCGCGCCCTGCGTGAGCTGTACACAAGTTTCGAGGAAGGCGACCTCGCCCGTGCGCGGGAAATCAACGCCACTGTTCTTTCACCGCTCATCGCCGCCCAGGGTCGCCTGGGTGGAGCCACGATGGCCAAGGCTGCCCTGCGTCTGCAGGGCATTGAGGTGGGGGACCCGCGTCTGCCTGTCGTCGCACCCGACGAGCAGGAGATCGAGGCCCTCCGCCGTGACATGGAGAAGGCTGGAGTCCTTTAAATATGACTGAATCCCGTAATCGTGCCCGGAAGGTCACCCGCAAGGCGGGCCCGCCGGAGACCGAGAGCACTGCTGCATCCCCGGTTTTCCAGGCACCGACCCCGGAGACGAACGGAAACGCAGAGCAGAACACCCAGAAGTCTGCCGACAACAACAACGGCGGCGGCGCCAAGTCCGACAACGGCGGCGGCAACCGCTCCCGCGGCGGCAACCGTTCCCGCGGGGGCCGGGGCGGCCGCAACAACCAGGGCAACCAGGGTGGGCAGAACCAGGACCGCAACCAGGGTGGACGGGGGCGTCGTAACGTCGTCAAGTCCATGCAGGGCGCGGATCTGACGAAGCGTCTGCCCGAGCCGCCGAAGGCCCCGAAGAACGGCCTGCGCATCTACGCGCTGGGCGGTATCTCCGAGATCGGCCGCAACATGACGGTCTTCGAGTACAACAACCGTCTGCTCATCGTCGACTGCGGCGTGCTCTTCCCGTCCTCGGGTGAGCCGGGCGTCGACCTCATCCTGCCGGACTTCGGCCCCATCGAGAAGCACCTCGACCGCGTCGACGCGCTCGTGGTCACCCACGGCCACGAGGACCACATCGGTGCCATCCCGTGGCTGCTCAAGCTGCGTCCGGACATCCCGATCCTGGCCTCCCGCTTCACCCTCGCGCTCATCGCCGCGAAGTGCAAGGAGCACCGCCAGCGTCCGAAGCTCATCGAGGTCAACGAGTCCTCCAACGAGAACCGCGGTCCGTTCAACATCCGTTTCTGGGCCGTCAACCACTCCATCCCGGACTGCCTCGGCCTGGCCATCAAGACGGGTGCCGGCCTGGTCATCCACACCGGTGACATCAAGCTGGACCAGACCCCGACCGACGGTCGTCCGACCGATCTGCCGGCCCTGTCCCGCTTCGGCGACGAGGGCGTGGACCTCATGCTCTGCGACTCGACGAACGCCACCACCCCGGGTGTCTCCGGTTCCGAGGCCGACGTCGCCCCGACCCTCAAGCGCATCGTCGCCGACGCCCGTCAGCGCGTCATCCTGGCGTCCTTCGCGTCGAACGTCTACCGCGTGCAGGCGGCTGTCGACGCCGCCGTCGCCGCCGGCCGCAAGGTCGCTTTCAACGGCCGCTCGATGATCCGCAACATGGAGATCGCCGAGAAGATGGGCTACCTCAAGGCGCCGAAGGGCACGATCGTGTCCATGGACGACGCCTCCAAGATGGCCCCGCACAAGGTCATGCTCATCACCACCGGTACCCAGGGTGAGCCGATGGCGGCCCTGTCCCGTATGGCGCGTCGTGAGCACCGTCAGATCACCGTCCGCGACGGCGACCTCATCATCCTGTCCTCCTCGCTCGTCCCGGGCAACGAGGAGGCCGTGTTCGGTGTCATCAACATGCTGGCCCAGATCGGCGCCACCGTCGTCACCGGCAAGGACGCAAAGGTCCACACCTCCGGTCACGGTTACGCCGGCGAGCTGCTGTTCCTCTACAACGCGGCCCGCCCGAAGAACGCCATGCCGGTCCACGGCGAGTGGCGTCACCTGCGTGCCAACAAGGAGCTGGCGATCGCCACCGGCACCGAGCGCGACCGCGTCGTGCTGGCCCAGAACGGTGTCGTCGTCGACCTCGTCGACGGCCGCGCCCAGGTGGTCGGCCAGATCCCGGTCGGTAACCTCTACGTCGACGGCACCACCATGGGTGAGGTCGACGCGGACGTCCTGGCCGACCGCACGAGCCTCGGCTCCGGCGGCCTGATCTCCATCACGGCGATCATCGACAACCGCACCGGCCGCCTCATGGAGTCCCCGACGGTGGAGACCAAGGGCTTCACCGAGGATGACCGCGCCATGACCCCCGAGGTCAAGGAGCTCGCGGAGACCATCCTCAATGATCTGGCCGCCGAGGGCGAGAACAACCCGTACCGCATGGTCCAGCAGCTGCGCCGCCGCGTCTCCCGTTTCGTGGAGCAGAAGTGGCGTCGTGAGCCGATGATCCTGCCGACGGTCGTGCCCATGACCTCCGATCTCGACGACGCGATCGACGACGACGAGATCAAGGCCTCCGCACGCCCCTCGCTCTAAGCCCGTCCCGTCCATGCACCCCGGCACTATGCTGGGGTGCATGTCTTTTTCCAGCACGGAACGTGCCCGCCTCGCCGCCCTGCTCATCGACGCCGGCCCCGACGCCCCCACCCTCTGCGAAGGGTGGGACACGCGCGACCTCGCCGTCCACCTGTTCCTGCGCGAGAACCGTCCGCTGGCGACGGCCGGCATGTTCATCCCGGCGCTGGCCGGCCAGCTGGCGAAGGCGAGCGCGAAGGCGGGGGAGCGGGACTACGCCTCCCTCGTCCGCGAGTGGGCCGCCGGTCCGGGGAGGCTCAACCCGGTGCGGTTCATCGACAGGCAGATGAACACGGTGGAGCATTTCGTCCACCACGAGGATGTGCGCCGCGGCGACGGCGTGGCGCGGCCGCGCGAGTTCAGCGCGGTGGTCAACCGGCAGCTGTACGGCGCGCTGAAGATGCTGGCGCCGCGGATGCTGGCGAAGAGTACAGCCCCGCTGATCCTCCACCCGACCGGGATGCCGCGGATCGTGGCCGTCGATGAGCGCGGGGTGAGCGGCGACGGGGAGAGTGTCGTGCGTGTCAGCGGCGAGGTCGGGGAGCTGCTGCTGTGGGTCTACGGGCGTGACGCGGTGGAGGTGTCCATCGACGGCAACCCCGCCGACGCCCACTGGTCAGGGCTGTGACCTTGACCAAAAAGTGCCGCTGAGCCCGGTGTGGCTGATGTGAATAGTGTGGCGTGAGCAACTACAGTGGGGGCCATGTCTGTACGAAGCTCGGCGTCACGAACCAAGAAGGACCGCACCCGGCCCTCCGGAAGAGGGAGCAAGGTCACACCCCCGGCCACCGCGACCTCCGCATTCCGCGCTGCTGACACCTCCGAGGAGAGGACCGGCAGCGCGTTCCGCGCTGTCGGCGGTGGGCTGAGCTCCATGGCCCGCGGCGTCGGCAGCCTCACCCGCCGTGCCCCGAAGGAGGACCGTATCACCCAGACGACCGAGCCCGAGGAGACCACCAGCGAGGCCCGCGACGTCAACATGGACGGCGTCGCCCTCACCCTCATCGGCCTGGCCGCCGTGCTCGGCGCCTCCGTGTGGATGGACATCGCCGGCCCCGTCGGGGCCGCCATCTCCACCGCCGCCCACCTGGCGATCGGAGCCGGCGCGCTCATCCTGCCGGTGGCGCTCGTCGCCCTGGCCATCGCCCTCATGCTCGGCGTGCGCCACGCCCCCGGCGACCGCACCCGCATCGCCGTGGGCACCACCCTCATCGCCGTCTCCATGCTCGGCCTCGTCCACCTCCTCGCCGGCAACCCCGCGGAGTGGGACGGCCGCGTCATCGCCGGCGGCGCCATCGGTGCCTGGACCGGCGGCACCCTCGCCCTGGGCTTCAGCTCCTACGTGGCGATTCCGCTGCTCATCCTCGTCATCGTCTACGGCGCCCTCAAGGTCACCGGCATCACCACCCGCCAGGCCTTCGACTATGTCCGCGACCTCATCCGCGACATCCGCACCCCGGGCCTCGAGCACGACGACGTCGACGGTGACGACCTCTACGGCCACGTCGACGACGACATCGACGCCCTCGCCGAGGGCCGCGAGCGCGCCCCCCGACCGGCGCCGCGCCCCCGTCCGCGGCCGACCCCGCGGACGACGCGGGCGTCGAGAAGCAACACCCCGCTGGACAACTACCCGGTCGACGAGGACCCGGCCGAGGAGTTCGAGCACGACACCCAGCACACGCTCTTCGACACGCCCGTCGCCCGCGAGAACACCGACGAGTTCCCTGCCGTTAACGCCGCCGACGCCGCCGACGCCACCGACGCCGTCGCCGCCTCCCGCGAGCAGATGCGCCAGGCCATCGTCGCCCGCTCGGGTATCGACGCCGCCGCCGTCCCCGCCAGCACCCCGAAGTCCGAGCTCGAGGACGTCCCCGTCCCGGAGGCCCGCCAGCCGGAGACCACCACGGACTACCAGCTGCCCAGCACCGACCTGCTCATCGACGGCGACAAGCCCAAGACCCGCACCGAGACCAACGACCGGATGATCGAGGCCATCACCGACGTCTTCCGCGAGTTCAACGTCGACGCCGCCGTCACCGGCTTCTCCCGCGGCCCGACCGTCACCCGCTACGAGGTGGAACTCGGCCCGGGCGTCAAGGTCTCCAAGATCACCAATCTGCAGTCCAACCTGGCGTACGCGGTGGCCACCGACAACGTCCGCCTGCTCACCCCGATCCCGGGCAAGTCGCTCGTCGGTATCGAGGTGCCCAACACCGACCGCGAGATGGTCCGCCTCGCCGACGTCCTCAACGCGCCCGCCACCCGCGGCAACCACGACCCCATGCTCATCGGCCTGGGCAAGGACATCGAGGGCGACTTCGTCTCCCACTCCGTGCAGAAGATGCCGCACCTGCTCGTCGCCGGCTCCACCGGCTCCGGTAAGTCCGCGTTCATCAACTCCATGCTCGTCTCCCTGCTCACCCGCGCCACGCCGGAGGAGGTCCGCCTCATCCTCGTCGACCCGAAGATGGTCGAACTCACGCCGTACGAGGGCATCCCGCACCTCATCACCCCGATCATCACGCAGCCGAAGAAGGCCTCCGCCGCGCTGCAGTGGCTCGTCGAGGAGATGGAGCAGCGCTACATGGACATGAAGTCCGCCCGCGTGCGCCACATCAAGGACTTCAACCGCAAGGTCAAGTCCGGCGAGATCCAGGCCCCGCTCGGCTCCGAGCGCGAGTACCGCCCGTACCCCTTCATCATCTGCGTCGTCGACGAGCTCGCCGACCTCATGATGACCGCGCCGAAGGAGATCGAGGACTCCATCGTCCGCATCACCCAGAAGGCCCGCGCCGCCGGCATCCACCTCGTCCTGGCCACCCAGCGCCCGTCCGTCGACGTGGTCACCGGCCTCATCAAGACGAACGTGCCGTCGCGCCTCGCCTTCGCGACGTCCTCCCTCACCGACTCCCGCGTCATCCTCGACCAGGCCGGCGCCGAGAAGCTCATCGGCATGGGCGACGCCCTCTTCATCCCGCAGGGCGCCGGCAAGCCGCAGCGCCTCCAGGGTGCCTTCGTCACCGACGAGGAGGTGCAGGCCGTCGTCGAGTCCGCCAAGGACCAGGCGCAGCCCAACTACACCGAGGGCGTCACCGAGGACCGCTCCACCGACGCCAAGAAGGAGATCGACGAGGAGATCGGCAAGGACATGGACGACCTCCTCGAGGCCGTCGAACTCGTCGTCACCTCGCAGCTCGGCTCCACCTCCATGCTGCAGCGCAAGCTGCGCATCGGCTTCGCCAAGGCCGGCCGCCTCATGGACCTCATGGAGACCCGCGGCGTCGTCGGCCCGTCCGAGGGATCCAAGGCGCGTGACGTGCTGGTCAAGCCGGAGGAGCTGGACACCATCCTGTGGATGATCAAGGGCGCCGACCCGGCCGAGGCCCCCAAGGAGGAGGAGCCCGAGGTCGACGTCGTGGAGGCGGATCCGCCGCGCGGAGTGTTCTGAGGATCGGTGTGAGGGCCTGTTCGTAATTACGACCATCAACTTCGACGTATGTCAGCCGCGGCCTGGCACTATGTCGTGCGTCTTATGGGTCGGACGGTCGTAATTACGAGCGCGAACTTTACGACGCCCGTTCCGGCCACCCCCGCCCGCGTGTATAGTGACACGACATGGAGGGGAGTACCCCCTAAGCGGCACTGATCGTCAGCACGGTCCCGGCAGTACAAGGGACCCGGTCGTGCCGGCCTCGCTTTTTCGGGTGGGGGAGACCTCCGGTCATTCAGGCAACCCCCAAAGACCGGAGGCTCAATGTCAGTCCCCCTGTGGATCTGGATCGCCACCATCGTGGTGATCCTCGGATTCTTCATCTTCGACTTCTACTCCCATGTGCGCACCCCGCATGAGCCGACGCTCAAGGAATCGGCCTCGTGGTCCGCGTTCTACGTCGGCCTGGCCCTGTTGTTCGGTGTGTTCGTCTACTTCATGTGGGACCACCAGCACGGTATGGAGTACTTCACCGGCTACGTGACGGAGAAGGCGCTCAGCGTCGACAACCTCTTCGTCTTCGCGCTCATCATGGGCGCGTTCAAGATCCCGCGGAAGTACCAGCAGAAGGTGCTGCTCATCGGCATCGTCCTGGCGCTGGTGTTCCGTCTGGCGTTCATCCTGGCCGGCGCCGCGATCATCGCCGCCTGGTCGGACGTGTTCTACCTCTTCGCCTTCTTCCTGCTGTGGACGGCCATCAAGCTGCTGTGGGACGAGATCACCGATGCCCCCGAGACCGACCCGAACGACATGAAGGTCATCCGGTGGCTGCGCAAAGTCGTCCCGGTCACCCCGGGCTACCACGGTGACAAGCTGACCACGAAGTTCCACGGCAAGTTCGCGCTCACCCCGCTGTTCGTGGCGCTGGTGGCCATCGGCCTGGTGGACGTCATGTTCGCGTTCGACTCCATCCCGGCGATCTACGGCATCACCACCGAGGCGTACCTGGTGTTCACCGCCAACGCGTTCTCGCTCATGGGTCTGCGTCAGATGTACTTCCTGCTGGACGGCCTCCTCGACCGCCTGGTGTACCTGCCGTACGGCCTGGGTCTCATCCTGGCGTTCATCGGTGTGAAGCTGCTGCTGCACGCGCTGCACGAGAACAACCTGCCGTTCATCAACGGAGGCGAGGACGTGGCGGTGCCGGAGATCCCGACCGAGATGTCCCTCCTCGTCATCGTCGGCATCCTCACGGTGACGGTCCTGGCGTCCATCTGGAAGAACAAGTACGACGAGGCGCAGGGTGGCATCGACACCCGTATCCGCCCGGTGGAGTGGGACCACGAGCTCACGGAGGAGGAGATGTACTCCACCGAGCACCTCGACCACTCCGTCGACACGAACGGGTCGACGAAGCTCAGCGACATCGACGAGAAGAAGTCCTGACACACGGACACCCTCGCCATAACGGCGAGGGTGTCCTTCTGTCTAGCGGAAGATGTTGAGGACGGGGTTCCACTCCCGGATCTCGCGGCCGGCGAGCACGCCCTCCCGGGTGAAGGGGTCGTCGTCCATCAGCTCCTCGGCGTCGCGCAGCGCGGCGGTCTCCGGCAGGCGGATGATGATGAGCGCTCCACCCGCACCGTCGGTGTGGGGGCCGGAGGCGACGAGCCGGCCGGCGTCGAGAAGCGTGGCGAGCCACTCACGGTGCGCGGGGCGCAGACGCACGATGTCCTCGGCGCCGTCGGGGTACTGGTAGGAGACTGCGAAGTACTTCATGTCGGCCGATTCTACGCCGCGGGTGCGGGGTAGGGTGTGTGTCGTGACTGCACCGAACCCGGCCGAATCGGCCCAGCCCAGCAACTTCAACCTGCCGAATGCGTTGACGAGTCTGCGGATCCTGGTCATCCCCGTCTTCCTGTGGCTGCTGCTCACCGGCCAGATGTGGTGGGCGTTCGGTGTCTTCGTGGCGCTCATGATCACCGACAAGCTCGACGGTGACATTGCCCGCGCCCGCAACCTGGTGACCGACTTCGGCAAGATCGCCGACCCCATCGCCGACAAGGCGCTCATCACGGCGGCGCTCGTGGGCCTCAACATCATCGGCGTGCTGCCGGTGTGGGTGACCGTGGTCATCCTGGTGCGGGAGTTCGGCATCACCCTGTGGCGCATGGTCATGCTGCGCCGCGGTCTGGTCGTCCCGGCGTCGAAGGGCGGCAAGATCAAGACCACCCTGCAGGCACTGGCCATCGGCCTCTACCTGCTGCCGCTGCCGGAGTGGATGGATCTGCCGACGTGGATCGTCATGCTCGCGGCCGTCGCGGTCACCGTCATCACGGGCGTGCAGTACCTGTGGGACTCGAGGAAGCAGTGAGCCTCGTCGACGCTTTGCGACGCCGCGGCCTCACCGTCGCCTTCTGCGAGTCCCTCACCGCGGGCCTCGCCGCCGCGACGCTCGCCGACACCCCGGGGGCGTCGGCGGTGCTGCGCGGCGGGCTCATCACGTATGCCACCGACCTCAAGTACTCGCTGGCCGGCGTGCCCGAGGGGGCGGACCCGGTCGACGGGGACACCGCAGTCGCCATGGCCCGGGGCGCACGGGAACATTGCGGCGCCGACTGGGGTGTGGCACTCACCGGGGTCGCCGGGCCCGATCCGCAGGACGGGCACGCGGTGGGGGAGGTGTGGCTGGGATTCGCGGGGCCGGGGGGCGTCGATAAGCAGCGGCTGCAGCTGAGCGGCGACCGGCGGGAGATCCGCGAGCAGGCGGTGAACGCCGCGCTCGACGGACTGCTGGCGCGCGTGGAACAAAACGACGGTGTGGGGCGTTAAGAGGAGTAATGGTTACCACCGCTGTACTTGATACCCCGATCGTCACCACCCGACGCGCCCCTGAACTGCTGCTGCGGGAGGCACTCGGTGCCGCCCTCCGCTCGTTCCGCGCGGACCAGGGCATCACCCTGCGTGAGCTCGCCGAACAGGCGCGCGTCTCACCCGGTTACCTCTCCGAGCTGGAACGCGGCCGCAAGGAGGTCTCCTCCGAACTGCTCGCCTCCGTGTGCCATGCGCTGGGCACCTCTGTCGCCGATGTCCTCATCGAGGCCGCCGGGTCGATGGCGCTGCAGTCCGTCGCCGAGGAGCTGGCCACCGAATCGCTCCACGCTTAACCGACAGTTCGAATCCCACTCCGCTACCATGGTGGCGTAAAACAATGACTAACCAGGAAGGCCCGATCCGACATGGCTAACCCCTTCGTCAAGGCATGGAAGTACCTGATGGCGCTCTTCGACTCGAAGATCGAGGAGAACGCCGACCCGAAGGTGCAGATTCAGCAGGCCATCGAGGACGCACAGCGCCAACACCAGGAGCTCTCGCAGCAGGCGGCGGCTGTCATCGGCAACCAGCGTCAGCTGGAGATGCAGCTCAACCGTCGTCTCGGTGAGATCGAGAAGCTGCAGGCCAACACCCGTCAGGCGCTGCAGCTGGCGGACAAGGCCCGTGCCGAGGGCGATGAGCGCAAGGCCGTCGAGTACGAGAACGCCGCCGAGGCCTTCGCCGCGCAGCTCGTCACCGCCGAGCAGTCCGTCGAGGACACCAAGCAGCTGCACGATCAGGCCCTGCAGCAGGCGGACCAGGCCAAGCAGGCCGTCGAGCGCAACGCCATGGCCCTGCAGCAGAAGGTCGCCGAGCGCACCAAGCTGCTCTCCCAGCTGGAGCAGGCCAAGATGCAGGAGAAGGTCTCCGAGTCCCTGCAGTCCATGAACGCCATCACCGCCGGTTCCACCCCGAACCTGGACCAGGTGCGCGAGAAGATCGAGCGTCGTTACGCCAACGCCCTCGGCCAGGCCGAGCTGGCGCAGAACTCCGTCGAGGGTCGTATGGCCGAGGTGCAGCAGGCGGGCATCCAGATGGCCGGCCACTCCCGCCTCGAGGCCATCCGCGCCGAGATGCAGGGCGGCGGTCAGCTGACCTCCGGCCAGGCCGACAAGGCCCTCGAGTCCGGCAACGGCGGCGCCAACGTCACCGACGACGCTGTCGCCCAGCGTATGCGTGAGCTGCGCGGCGAGTAGCCTCCGCGTCTGAGACAACCTCGGCCCCTCTGGGGTCGGGGTTGTTGTCGATTCGTGCCCCGGGGAGCCTTGACTTGCCCGGTAGGCCGCCTAGGCTGCGGGTATGAGCACCTTCATCCGAGACTACGTCTCCTTCCTGTCGTCGATGGGATGGTTCCTGTCGTCCCTGGGCCTCACGATGCTCGGCATCCCGCAGTGTTCGCTGGCGGACGTCAGCGGCTGCGAGCATCAGTAGGCGGGTCAACTTGTCCGGTTCCTGGCAGGTCGTCGAGGCCCCTTGACGTGACCACGCTCACGTATAGGCTGGGGTTCATGGATTACACGCCAGGCCAGATCATCAGCCTCATCCTGTTCTTCCCCTTGCTCGGTTCCTCCCTCGTGGCGGCCGTGGCGCAGGGGGCCGTCAACTTCTTCTCGTCCCGTTAGGAACCACCCGTGAACAATCTGCTTCTGCTCTTCGGTCTGCCCGCCCTGTTCTCGTCGATGTTGTCCTCGCTGGCCGGCATCCCGCAGTGCACGCTGTTCGACACCCGCGGGTGCTGATGGCGCGCTACATCCTCGATCCCGTCATGTCACAGGTGGCGTTCGAGGTCCGCCACGCCATGATCACCCGCGTGCGCGGCCTGTTCACCTCCTTCGACGCCTTGCTTGACGACGACGCCGTGGCCGCCACCCTCGACGTCTCCTCGTTGAATTCCGGTGTGCGCTTCCGCGACGAGCACCTGCTCGCCGCGGATTTCTTCGACGTCGCGCAGTTCCCCGAGATCACGTTCCGTTCCACCGGGATCGAGCGCGACGGCGACGGGGACCGCGCCCGCGTCCACGGCGAACTCACCGTCAAGGGGCGGACGCAGCCGGTGACGCTCGACGTCATCGACATCGCCGAGGCGGATGTTCCCGTCCCCGAGACCGGGGAGATCGAGCACCGGCTCGGCTTCCGCGTGTCGACGACCGTCGACCGGAAGGACTTCGGGCTGGACTTCCACGCCGAACTGCCCGGCGGCGGGTTGCTGCTCTCCGACGAGGTGCGCATCGAGATCGACGGCTCCGCGGTGCGGCAGGACTAGATTCAGTCGGCGGCGCCGCGGGCGATGAGGGCCTCGGCGAGCAGGCGGGCCCGCCGGATGGAGCGCACGAGCACCGGGGTGCCGAAAGCCGCGATCGAGAAGCCCGCGCCGCGGGCCTTCCGCGCGGCGAGCACCTCGTGGACGGTCGCCAGCTGCAGGGGGATGAGCCGCAGGGTCAGGGACACCGCCAGGGAGATCGTCTCCACGGGCAGTCCGAAGCGTGCGAAGGGGGACAGGCCGCGCTCGATGGCGGCCATGAGCTCGGCGATCGTTGTGGTCAAGGTGAGCAGGGCCGCCGCCGCCACCGAGGCGAGCAGGACCAGTACGGTCGTCAGAGCGAACTCCCAGCCGCGCTGCCACCACTGGAAGGCACCCAGCACGGCCAGCACCGGAACGACGGGCAGGACCTGCCCGAGGGCCACCCGCACCGGAACCCGCGCCACCACGTAACCGGCGAGCACCACCGCGCACCAG
>LSQX01120351.1_pt1 | contig 11647 bp, 9 predicted proteins | sample 654561 | NCBI WGS metagenome assembly LSQX01 (sample SAMN04489861, study PRJNA283612) | anaerobic digester metagenome | isolation source: 4 biogas reactors fed with cattle manure at either 37C or 55C with and... | place: Denmark: Kongens Lyngby | collected 2014 | reverse complement strand
GGAGGTGAAGGCAGGTGAGTAAGAACAGTATATTGTTCACTGCCCACGGCTGGTCGCAAACAAAGATTGCTGATCAATCATGCAGCCTGACTGCAATCACAGAGTATTTAATGTCGATTATGCAGATAGTGAACCAGAGAAAGTCCCTGAAATATTTAATACAGCAATTATTGAGAATAAGAAGAATCTAAAGATTTAAACACTATTAGGAGATCTAAGAGAATAAATAAGTATAGAAATAAAACTAATATCTAGCAAGCACTAAAACTGCAGGCCAGATTTCAACTTCTCCTCATTCTTGGTAATTTGAATTTCATTGCGGTACTACAAAACTATTATGAAACACATGAGGCGCTGTAATGCAGGAGAAAAGGTGGTATAGAACAAGTTGTTTCCCACACGTACAGCACCTGAATAGTTTATCTTATATTACAGCCATGTTACTGCCGGAAGCCGCAGCCAGGGAGCCGCTCATTACAAACTTGACACAAATCATATTGAGGTTAAAATGATACTATGGGAAGAAAAGGTACAGCGTTTCGCCCGGTATTTTTTCTCCGCGGCCGGTAATTGGTCTTCGCAACAGTTTATAGGAAAGGAGAGGATTGCATGAAATTAAAAGATAAAAAGGAATTTATCATGAAAAGTACAGAAACTCTTGAGCAGATATATGACATGCTGGAAAAACTTCCTTCAGTTCGGCTGAGCGATTTGCAGCCCGATAAAACAGCCTTGGTGATAGTTGACATGATAAACGGATTTGTGCGGGAAGGAGCACTGAAAAGCCCAAGGGCTGAAGAATTGATCCCCGGAATCACACGTTTGTCAAAAGCCTGTGATAAGCTGCAGATCTCAAAAATCGCTTTTGCGGACTGTCATACCGACGAGTCCCCCGAGTTTGATTCCTATCCCGAGCATTGCCTTGGAGGAACCAGCGAGAGCGAAATAGTTGATGAAATAAAAGAAACAGGCGGTTATACCCTGATCCCGAAGAATTCAACGAATGGCTTCCTTGAGGAGGAGTTTCAGAACTGGCTTAAGAAAAATCAGAATTTAGACACTTTTATAGTCACCGGTGTTTGTACCGATATTTGTGTGCAGCAGTTTGCAATAACGCTGAAAACATGGTTCAATGCAATGAACAGAAAATCAAGGGTAATAGTTCCTGTAAGCATGGTTGACACGTATGATTTGGGTGTTCATGACGCGGAACTTACAAATGTTATGGCATTATACAATATGAGCATCAATGGAGTAGAGCTTGTGACAGATATTGAATGACGCCTGAGTCGGGGCAGTTTATCCGCCCTGTTTAAGAGGTGTTTATGCGATGTACAAGGCATTGATAGTCGACGATGAGCCGTCTGTCATAGAGGGTTTGAAAATAATGGTGCCCTGGAACGAGCTTGGCTTTGAAATAAGCGGGGAAGCGTATAATGCGCAGGATGCGTTATTGCAGGCCGAGGAACTGCGTCCCCATTTACTGATAACCGATATACGCATGCCGTTTAAAAGCGGGCTGGAGCTGATCAATGGAGTCCGGAAAATGGATTTGAGTATCGAGTTTATCATTTTAAGCGGCTACTCCGAGTTCGCGTATGCACAGGAAGCAATGCGGCAGGGCGTAAGCTATTACTTGTTGAAACCCCTTTACAGGGAAGAGCTCTGTTCGGTTTTGAAAGATATAAAAAGCAAGCTCGATGGCATGTTTCTGACCGAATACGGGTTTACTTGCGAGGAAGTTGAAGCGTTCAGAAAAAGCCGCAGCCGGTATGAAAGCAATATTTCCGGAGATAAAAAGAAGGAAAACTGGAAGTTTACATGGGAGACCTTTGATGAAGAACTGACCCATGCGCTTCAGCTGATGAATTTTCAGAGCGCCAGAAGACTGATTGACAAACTGTTCAACTTTATCAGTTCGAGGGACATCAGCCTTCCGGAAGCCCGGATTATAGTAAGCAGCTGTATTTATCAAATACTGCAGATTGCATTCGAGAAGAACATTAAACCGAATAACATTATGCCCGAAGAAGCAAACAGGGAACTGAGCCTTGCCGAATTGAAGAATTCAATAACTGATATATTGTCAAAGACAATCAGCTTGATGCTGGAGAACAGGAAAAAGAAATCAAAGAATTACCTGTACAGGATTAAAACATATATTGACAAAAATTACAGCAAAGATTTGAAAGTGTCGTCCCTGGCTAAAATGGAGTTCATGGAAGCCGGTTATCTTGGTGAAACTTTTGCGAAACAGTTCGGGTGCAGTATAAATGAATACATACACAGTGTCAGGATTAACAAGGCAATGGAAATGATCCGGACCACCGATATGAGACTGAACGATATTTCCTACGCGGTTGGTTATAAAAATTACAACAACTTTTATTACAAATTCAAAAAGATCGCAAAGAAAAAACCAACCCAGTTCTATGAGCAGTATTCGGGAAGCACAAAAAACTTAAAATAGCACTTTATGCCTTGTCTACACGCAGGGTGATTTCGGTTCCCTGGCCCAATGCACTGTCAATCGAAAAATGGAATCTTTTGTCATAGTTCATCAGCATGCGCCTGTATACATTCCGGGGTCCGANACCGCTTCCTTTGTCCCTGTCCGATTCCGTATCGCCTTCGATTTCGCCATTCGGGTTTTTCAGTTTGCTGAGAATTTCATTAACCTGTTTACTGTCCATTCCCGCGCCATTGTCCTTTACTGTTATTACAAGGGCATCGGACTCGATTTTTGCCGTCAGAATCAGTTTGCGGTTTTCATCCATTGATGACTGAAGGCCATGCTTGCATGCATTTTCTACAATAGGCTGGATGCTCATTTTCGGGATCAGGAAATTGGACTCAACAACTTCGGGTGCTATATGGATTTCATATTCGAACTTGCCGCCGAACCTGAATTTCTCGATGGCAAGGTATTTTTCTATAAAATCAAATTCCTCGGAAACTGTGACCAGGTCGCTTCCGGAGGTAAGCAGCCGTTTGAGCAGTTTGGACAGGCTTGAAATTACACCTGAAAGCTCGGTATAGTTGTTCTTGACGCAGAATACCAATATTGCATTCAGCGTGTTAAAAAGGAAGTGGGGATCAACCTGGGCCTGCAGATACTTGTACTTCGCGCGAATGTTTTCTATTTCAATGCTTTGCTTCTGCATTTCAAGTTTATACACAACGTTTACCAGGTTGTTTATATCTGTTATCATTTTGTTGAAGGCCATTATCAGCCATCCTATTTCGTCCTGGCCCGGATTTTGAAGTTCCAGCGGTTCAAAGTAATCCTCGCCGACCTTTTTCATATGGCCCGACAGTGCCAGCAGCCTGTAGCGCATAGAATTAAGAACGGACCAGATGATGAAAACCGACAGGGCAGCCATCGAAAGGGTTATCAGCAATATGTATGCCAGCACAACTATCTGTCTCTGGTTGATCTGGTTTCTGTCAAACACACCGTATATCTTCCAGTCGCTGAAGTAGGGGGAGGCACCGACGGATTTATGAAGAATGTAAAATTTTTTCTCTGACGGCAGGCTGAGAAACCGGGGATCTTCACTTGTATTGGTGTGCTGGGTGCCCCAGAAGATCCTGTTGTCGCCATAGGTCAGATAAGTGTCCGTGCTTTCACCTTCCCTGTTTAGTTCATTGATAATACGATCCAGCCTCAGCTCAATATGCAGATAGTTTACTGCATTGTTTAAGTAGTCGGGTGATCTGACCTTACGAATCAGGGTAATCCTGTTTGTTGGCGGAGTAATGGATATGGTGGTGGAGTAAGGGTATATGGTAAAATCTGAAGGATCGGAGGAAGCCTGGATATACCAGTCCTTTTCCCTTGTTATATCATCCAGGACACGGAAATGGTCAACGTTGATAAAATCCGGGTCATCAATGTAAAGGGTTATTGATGCAATATCAGGGTTGCTTACCAGGTACATGTTGAACCGGTTTCTCAGGAAAAACCAGTATATCTCATAGTGCTCGGCAGGATTTGAAAACTCCCTGGACAGGTCCTCGCGGATTTTTACATCAGCATTAATCTGGTTTGCGACGTTAATTGCGGTTTGCGTCAGCAGGTTAAAATCATTTGCGGTCTTTTCAAAGGACTGGTCAAGGTAATGGGTTGTATTCAGCCTTATCTCACGGGATGCAAAGGATATCCAGACAATTGCTCCAATTACAATGGGAACACATATACCCAGTATATAGACCAGGATGAATTTTCGCCGGATACTGACATTGTCAAGCAGGTGCAATAATTTTTTCATGACATGACTTCCTCAAACTCAAGAATATTTCCTTTTATAATCAGAGGGCAAAACCCCCGTCAGTTCCCTGAACTTTCTTATAAAATACCCGTAATCGGAATATCCGGATTCTTCGCAGACTGCCGTTATTTTCATGTTGTTGTCCGCGATTAGTGTTTTTGCAAATTCTATACGCAGGGAATTTATATAATCATTGAATTTCTGCCCGGTTTTCTTTTTAATCAGCCTGCTTACAATTATGGCAGGAATCGAGAATTTTTCAGATATGCTTTGTATACTGATGTTTTTCTTGCAGCAGTTTGCCTTAATGTAGTCCATTATCTCACTTTCAAGCAGAATAAGAGATTTATTGGCGCTGCGGTTTATATGTTCAAAAACATATGTACACATTGACAGGGCAAGTTTTTTACAGTCCGGGCTTCTGTTGCCGATGGCATCGGTAAAATCCAGGATAATGCCTCCCGCTTCAATGCCGTAAGCAGAAGCTGTTTTTCCTATAATACCGGCCAGCCTGTACAGGCATATTAGCCTGCCAAGGCCTGAACATGAATTATTGTCAAGTTCACGGAAAAATGTTTCAACGGATTCAGTCACCTTGTCAATATCATTTCCCTTTACGGCACTGACAATATTATCAAAAAAGGATTCGGAAAGAAGTGAACCCATTTTTGCTATCTGTTCCTGAAATATATAATTATTGTGAATTTCCTCGTAACACACCACGTTATTCCCGGCCTGAAGCATATGATAGGTATAGAGCTGTTCTATCTGTCTGCCGCAGATATATATGCTTTCCGGTATTTCGGCACCAGCTGTTCCGCTTATCAATACGCTTATACTGTGAAGCCCGAAGTCCTCAGCATTAATTCTCCCCAAGTTGTTCTTCAGCCTGTGCGACAGTTCCCTGTAATCCGGGAATTCTCCCGTACTGTCGTTCATTATGGCAATGTAACTTCCGTTACCGTTGTAAAAAATACAGTTTTCGTTTTTTACTCCTGTAATATTCATAAGCAGGTTGTAAATTCTATCATCCGCCGATTCTTCAGTATTTGACACGGTGATAAAACATATGACACGGACTTTTGAACCCTTAGGTATGTCAAAAATGAAATGAGCCTTGTGCTTCAGCTTTTCGCCTTTCCTTCCGCTGATAATGTCGTTATATACCTGGTTTGCCGTAAAACGTATGAGTTCAAGATTTTCCTGATTGGTTTTTCTTTCGTTCTCAATGATTTCAGCAGCCCGGGACAGCTCAAGTACCAGCTCTTCTGAATCGAGGGGTTTTGTCAGGTAACCGATTGCACCAAGATTAATTGCTTTCTGGGCATAAGAGAAATCATTGTAGCCGCTGAGCATTATAAATTTCGGTAGGGGAAAGGTACATGATTTCAGTTTCTCCATCAGTTCCAGGCCTGATAACCCGGGCATACGTATATCACATATAACAAGATCGGGCTGCTTTTCACAAATAATCGGAAAAGCCGATACACCATCCGATGCTTCTCCTATAATTTCATAGCCTTCCCTGTTCCAGTCCACAAATAATTTCAGACCTTCAAGGACAGATGGTTCATCATCTATGATGACAGCTTTGAGCATTGTTAGCTCGACTCCTTGAAAAATGTCCTATAATGATCCCGAATTTGATAATTTACTATACATACGGCATAAAATATATTGTTTATGTAATAGTGATTATACAACAAACGGGTAGACGAGTCAATTCAGTCAGCGTGCATGTTTACCCGTAGGGTAGCATGCCGTAAAAAGTAAGAAAGGGAGGTTATTATGAAAAAATTTGTTTCTCTGCTGTTAGTAATGCTTCTTGTACTTACTATGGCTGCATGTCAGCCTGCTTCTAAGGACACGACCCAGGGCAATGAAACAACCACCCCGACCAAGGGTGCAACTGATGAAAACAAGGGAGGAAATGAACAGAAAACAGGTCTGCCGGTTCTGTCACCGGATAATCCTGTTACAATCAGCGTATGGACAACGACAAACAGCTCGGCTCCTGCAGATGACAACAAACTTACAAAACTTCTGAAGGAACGTCTTGGAGTTACAATCAACTATGAAATTATTCCAACCGATAATGCAGACCAGAAAATAGGTGTTTTGCTCGCCGGCGGAGAATATGCCGATCTGATGGGTACCACAGACCTCAACATCCGTTTGATTACCGGTGGAGCACTTATACCTCTTGATGACTATCTGACAGAGGATAAAGCCAATCTGCTTTTTGAACATGTAAGACCTTACTGGAACCGTCTTGCCACTGATGCAGGCGACGGAGAAAAACATATTTACGTATTGCCGAACTACAACCGTTTCTATGGCGAGATTGTCGGCGGTACACATTACGGCGCATCAGGTTTCTGGATTCAGAAACATGTGCTTGAAGACGCGGGATATCCGAATGTTGATAACATGACGCTCGAAAGATATTTTGAACTGATAGAGAACTATGCCAGGAAATATCCTACAATTGACGGTATGCCGACTATAGGTTTCGAAATTCTCTGCGCTCCCGGAAGAGAATGGGTTCTCACCAATCCACCGCAGTATATTGCAGGGCATCCTAATAACGGCGGCGTTATTGTTGATGAGAACAATGTCGCTTCCATATTTGCAGACAAGGACATAGCAAAGAGATATTACAAGTACCTGAACCAGATGAATGCTAAAGGGCTTGTTGACAAAGAATCTTTCACTCAGACCAATGACCAGTATCTTTCAAAGCTCGCCACAGGCCGTGTTCTCGGAATGTATGATCAGCGCTGGGCATTCGGTCAGGCGTATGATGCACTCGTTGCAGAAGGCAAATATGAGNNCATGGGTATCCACAATGCCGGTTTATGAAGGCTGCACACCTTATTATGCAGACAGGGAAGTTATGAATATCAACCAGGGTTATGGTATTTCTGTTTCATGTAAGAATCCCGATGTAGTAGTTTCATTCCTGAATACAATGATGTCAGAAGAATGGCAGAAGATCTTCAACTGGGGTATTGAGGGAGAAGACTACCTGGTTGATGAAAACGGAAGATATTACAGAACTCCTGAAATGAGAGAACAGCAGAAGGATCTTGTATGGAGAAGCAAGAACAGACTGGAAGCTCTGTATGATAATATGCCGAAATATCAGGGTACATATTCCGACGGTAATGCCGATGGCCCGGGCAACCAGCCTGAAGAATTCTTCGAATCATTAAGCGATTATGACAAGAACTTCCTGACCTCATACGGCAAAAAGACCTGGAGAGACTTCCTGAACCAGCCTCCCGATAACCCTGTATATTATCCTTGCTGGAACATACATCTGCCCGACGGAAGTGAAGCTCAGATGGCAAGCCAGCAGCTTACAGACATTTCAATACAGTACCTGCCGAAGATTATTATGGCTGACCCGAGTGAGTTTGAAAACCTGTGGGCACAGTATGTGAACGAAATTAAGAAAGTTAACATAAAAGCATACGAGGATGCCATAAATGCAGGAATTCAGGAAAGAATCATGAACTGGGGCGGCGGCAGGTAAGACTGCCCGGACTCAATAAAAAGGGGATGTTTTATCATCCCCTTTTTTAGAAAATATGGGGGTATAATATGACAACACAACCTCTTGCTCAACCAAAAAAGAAAAAAACAGTGTGGCATACCATAGCAGCCCAAAAAGAGCTTATTATCATGAGCGTTCCTTTGCTGCTGTATAAAATATTGTTTTCTTATGTGCCGGTAGTAGGCTGGACAATGGCATTCCAGAATTACAAACCTGCCGTGAGGAGTTTCTGGAAACAGGAATGGGTAGGTTTTGATAACTTTGTAAAGCTCTTTGTAGGATTAAACGGAGAACGCTTTTTAAGGGATCTGAGAAACACGCTTGGGCAAAGTTTTCTGACCATAGTGCTTGGTTATATAGGTTCCATATCCCTGGCATTATTGCTGAATGAGGTAAAGAATATCAAGTTCAAGAAGGTAGTTCAGAATATTACATATATGCCTCACTTTTTGTCGTGGGTCATAGTTGCGGGCCTGGTTTCAACAATGCTTGCCATCCCAACAAGCGGCGGAATAATTAATGACGTGTTGATAAGGCTGGGGTTAATTAAAGAACCGATTATGTTCCTGTCAGAGCCTAAATATTTCTGGTGGATTGTAGCTTGTTCCAATCTATGGAAGGAAATGGGCTGGAACACAATAATATATCTTGCGGCAATGACGGCAATTGATCCAACCCTATATGAAGCGGCCGTTATAGACGGAGCAAACAGATATCAGAAAATGTGGCATATAACACTGCCGGGGATTAAGTCGACAATTGTTGTTTTACTGATTATGAATGTCGGCCACATATTGGAAGCAGGATTTGAAATCCAGTATTTCCTTGGTAACGGTCTTGTTGTTGAAATGGCTGAGATTATCGATATTTTTGTTCTCAGGTATGGTATTCAGATGGGTAATTACTCCCTTGCAACTGCAGCAGGTATATTTAAGACAGTTGTAAGTATTATATTGATATCCATGGCAAATTTCATAGCCGGTCGCCTCGGCGAAGAGAAACTGGTATAGGAGGCGAATGACGTGAGTGAGAAAAACAGAAAAAAGGTTGATATAGAGAATATTGTATTTACAACACTGAATACCATCTATTTGATTTTTCTTTGCGTTGTTATGGTATATCCGATGGTGAACACTCTGGCAGTATCATTTAATGATCCTTTGGATACCGTCCGCGGAGGTATTTACATCTGGCCCAGGAAATTCACATTATATAATTACTATGTAGTCTTTAACATGGATAGCATATATAAAGCGTTTTATATAAGCGTTACAAAAACAATAGTAATAGTTATAACTAATTTGTTTTTCACTTCAATGCTGGCATATACTATAAGCCGGAAGGAATACATTTTCAGAAGGTTTATAACGGTTGTTTTTGTACTGACAATGTATTTTAACGCAGGGCTTATACCAAACTATCTGCTGATTAAAAACCTGGGAATGATCAACACTTTCAGGGTATATTGGATTCCTCATATTGTCAGTGCTTTTAACTTAATCGTTATGCGTACATATATTAGAACAATACCCGAAAGCCTGATTGAATCAGCCAAAATTGACGGGGCGAGAGAATTCCGCATATATTGGCAGATTGTCCTTCCGCTGATTATTCCATGTCTCGCAACAATCGCGCTTTTCGTTGCTGTCGGGTCCTGGAACTCATGGTTTGATACATTCCTTTACAATTCAGGGAAACAGGAATTATCAACGTTACAGTATGAATTGCAGAAACTGTTGGCCAGTACGATGACTGCAGGTACCCGCGGCGCTCCGGCAGGAGTAACTGAAGCAGGAAGGGCGGGTACGGGATCATCCAACGTTACCACGCCCCAGTCCCTTCGCGCTGCCATAACGATTTTTACAGCAGTACCGATACTGCTGGTTTACCCCTTCCTGCAAAGATATTTTATACACGGCCTTGCAATCGGCAGCGTAAAAGAATAATGCGAAGCCAACCAACAGGGGGGTGTGTGCCATTTCACCCCTCTTTACCATTATTTCGGAAATAATGTATAATTAATATCAGTAATTGCACCGATTATTAATGTACTGAGCTGTATTTTATTATCATTTCAGAATGAATCCTTTGGCAATTAAAAATTTTGTTGCAAATTAGTGGAGGTGTTGAAATGGCTGCTATGAAAAACGGCAAAAAACTATTGACTTATTTGTTAGTGTTTGCTTATCTTATTTTGTCAATACCCGTTGCAAAAGCAGAAACACAGGTTTACCATGAAACATTTCTTAACGGGACAGGCGCTGCAATACAGTCAGGTGGTGCAAGTTTAACGCATGTTACCGGCAAAGTGTTTGACGGAAATGACGACGGCGCGGCTTTATATGTCTCAAACAGGGTAAACAACTGGGATGCCGCCGACTTCAGGTTCAGTGATACAGGTCTTAAGAACGGAGGAACATATTTAATTACGGTAAAAGGATATGTGGATGCTGACGTGGATGTACCCGCCGGTTCTCAAATCTGGCTTCAGACAGTTAACAGCTATGGCTGGTGGGGAGGCGTTGATATTAAAGCCGGAGAGGCCTTTACATTAACCGGTACATATACCGTTGATACCAGCGCAGATACCAGCCTGCGTGTTCAGTCGAATGAATCCGGGGCATCGGTGCCGTTTTATATCGGCGAATTTCTGATTACCGAACTGGCTCCACCAGGCGAAGAAAGCGACGACGGTGGTGAAGAAACAAGGCCTCCTGCCGAAGAATTTACCGAAATAACATTTGAGGATAATACCAACGCTGGTTTTGAAAGCAGGGGAGGAACAGAAATCCTGACGGTAACCGATGAGGAAAACCATACCGAGGGCGGGAAATACTCGCTGAAAACCGAAAACAGGACCGCGACATGGCACGGGCCTTCATTACGTGTTGAAAAATATGTGGATCAGGGGAAGGAATACAGAGTTTCGGTGTATGTGAAGCTGATATCACCCCAGAGCGCGAATCTTCAGCTGTCTACCCAGATTGGGGAAGGCTCGGGAGCGAATTATGCAAATATTGCATCCAAAACAGTTACCGACAAGGACGGCTGGGTTAAGCTGGAGGGAACATACCGCTACAACAACGTAAGCAGCGGATATATAACAATATATGTGGAAAGCCCCGACAGTGCTGAGGCTTCCTTCTATATAGACGATATCAATTTTGAGCCTACAGGCCTGAAAGTTGAAGGGATACAGAAAGATTTGAAACCTGTAAAGGATGTTTACAAGGACGATTTTCTCATTGGAACCGCAATATCATTGCAGGATCTGGACGGGATCAGGCTGGATCTTTTAAATATGCACTTTAACTCGGTAACAGCCGAGAATGCAATGAAACCCAGCGAGCTTCAGCGCACGAAGGGTAATTTCACCTTCGATGGTGCCGACACACTTGTTGATGAGGCAATCAAGCTCGGAATGAAAGTGCATGGGCATACACTGGTCTGGCATCAGCAGACTCCTGTCTGGATGCATACTTCAACAGATACCCAGGGCAATACAGCCTACCTGAGCAGGGAGGAAGCCCTGGAGAATATGAGAAATCACATAAAAACGGTTATGGAACATTTCGGCGACAGGGTAATATCCTGGGATGTTGTTAATGAAGCCATGGAGGATAACCCGCCTAATCCTTCGGACTGGAGGGCATCGCTGAGAAAATCTGAATGGTATCATGCAATTGGTGAAGATTATGTCGAGCAGGCTTTCCTTGCAGCAAGGGAAGTGCTGGATGAGCATCCCGAATGGGACATCAAGCTTTACTACAATGACTATAACCTCGACAACCAGAAAAAGTCCCAGGCCGTTTACAAC
>LSQX01358796.1_pt1 | contig 11648 bp, 9 predicted proteins | sample 654561 | NCBI WGS metagenome assembly LSQX01 (sample SAMN04489861, study PRJNA283612) | anaerobic digester metagenome | isolation source: 4 biogas reactors fed with cattle manure at either 37C or 55C with and... | place: Denmark: Kongens Lyngby | collected 2014 | reverse complement strand
TTTGGCGAGGATTGGGATGACGCCGTGGCCGCTGGTTGCATGCTCAACTGCCACCAAGCGCGCGCCCGGATGGAAGACGCTTCTGCAAAGGATCTATGTACGGAATGGGCCAAGTACGGGGCGGTTGAGATAGCGCCCGATTTCTTCGTGTCTTGGTTTGAAGAGCAGGGAGTCTACGTGCTAAACGGATTTTATCCAGTGCTGCGCGAGTCGTACGTCGCCGACGATGCGGCCGTGCTGGCCATGTTGCTGGATTTCGAGATGGACTGGCATGAATTCCACGAGGCCGTTGTTGGCTGCGACAATCCCGCCGCGGCGCTCGAGGATTCTATCCGCGGATACCTGTACGACCATGCCGCGGTTCTCGAGATGCTAATCGATCCTGTCGACAATATTATGCACGTGAGCGCGTCGCCGTTCGAGGCCCTGTGCGAGAAAATGGTCTGGCTGGACGAGGCGCAGTGGATGAAGGATCCACTGCTGTTGACCGTGGCGGAGAAGACCGGAAAGGCACCGGCCAAGGTGGCGGCGTGGATTTTCGAGCGCCGCGACGAGGCCGCCCTCCGCGCCACATTCGCGGACATTGACACGCCCTTGGTGGCGGCCGCTCTCGCCGATTCTCTCAAAAGCGAAAAAACCTCTTGAATTTGGCCAGTGTTTAGTGTAATCTTGGGTCTCTTTCGAAGGAGTATTCAGCATGTCAAGAGTTTGTGAAATATGCGGCAAGGGCCCGCAAACAGGTAATAGAATCATTCGCCGCGGTTTGGCGAAATACAAGGGCGGCATAGGTTTGCACACGACGGCCGTCACTAGGCGTCGTTTCCTGCCGAACCTGCACAAGGTTCACGCGGTCGTGGATGGTTCCCCCTGCCGTGTTTCAGCATGTGCCGCCTGCATCAAGCAGGGGCGCGTGAAGAAGGCCTGACGGCCGCCTGGGCCACGGCGCGGCCGCGCCGGGAAAAGGTGAATTTTCGATAGGACTAAAGGAGGCATTGTTATGAGCGAAAAAGAAGTCGACTTTTCAGAAGAGGAAGAACTCGAGGCCGCTATCGAAGAAGAAGATTATGAGGAAGTGGCCTTCCCCGCCAGCATCGAGCTGGATGAGGACGAGGTTCCTCCCACAGATATCACGTTTGAATGTCCCACGTGCGGCAAGAGTCTCTCAATTGATCCTCGCGGCGCGGGTTTGACTATAACCTGCACGCAATGCGGAAACGCCGTGTCCGTTCCGATTCCCGAGGGGATGGAGATCGATGATTTCGACGCCTCTCCGGAGGAGCTTTCGATGCAGCTCGTCCGCACGCGTCAGAATCTGTCGCGAGCCCAGTCGCTTTTGGCGGACGCGAATGCAGAGCTACTGGAGTTGCGCCAGTTTAAGGAAGCGGCGGAAAGTGCCCAGAGGGAACGCCGCGCGAAGTTCGAACATGCCCAGTTGAAGCTCTCCGACGTAATACGTCTCAATTCCGAAATCGGCGAGATTCTCAGGGAAATCGCCTCTAAGCTTTTCGATTCTGAAGAGAAGCGCTGATGCGCCTTCTTCCGGACGCGTTGCGCTTGTTGAGAAAGACGGTCAAGCTAAACACGCTGCTCACCGATAAGGAGCAGAAGGCAGTGGCCGCGATAATTCTCGCTTTCGTGCTCGGGCTGATCGTGAAATACTGCTTCTAAATGCGGCTTCAACCATCTCTGGCGGCGATGGAGCCGCGGGCGATGAATTCCGGTTCCGAAATCCGCAGCCATCGCTGTCGCTTCGCCAGCGGTGCCGCTCCTTTCACCGGACGCATTTCCGATTCTTCGATCACGTGCCTTGCGGCTTCCTCGCCCATTCCGAGGAATGGCTGTTTCACGCTCGCAAGCTCCGGGAGAAAAAAGCGGCAGAGGTCGCTGTCATCCATGCCGACCGCCGAGATGTCCTGCGGAACACGCAGTCCGTTGCGCATCAACTCCCGCAGGACGAGTAACAAGGAGGCGTCCGAATGCCCCACCAGCGCTGTCGGTCTCTGGTCCGGAGGCATGGCGGTTATGATGGAGGCGATGGTCTCTGCGGCCTCTTGATCGCCCGAGTCTGTACGCTCTATGCGCGGAGTGCCTGAGAAAGCCGGGTCGAAAACCATTGCGGGATCGACGGCGATGCCGGATGCTTCACAACCTTCCAGAAACCCACGGAGGCGGATAGATGCGTCTTCGGGCGCGGTGTCCCTTAGCGGGCCGATGTATCCGATTTTCACATGGTTGAGTTTTGCCAACTCGACAACCGCCATGGCGGAGGCAGCCGCGTTGCCGAAATTGATACAGTCTATTTGCGCGGGGCCGAAATAGTTGATTGCGACGACGTTTTTGTCGGAATCCGCAAGTTGCCCCACCCACTCCGAATCGCCGTCGGCGTGGAGCACTATCAGACCGTCCACCCTGCGTGCGTTGAGCTTATTTGCGCATTCGGCAGCGGGAGTTCCATTGCCGATCGAAATCAGAAGAAGGTCGTAAGACAATTCGCGGCAGGCGCGCTCGACGCCCTCCAGGATGGCTGTTTCGTGGTTCAAGCCGCCGCCGCGGCCGCCTGGTACCGGGATGTATATGCCGATCGTGAAAGACCTCTGCTTTTTGAGGGCGCGGCTCGCGTAGTGCGCGGTGTAGCCCAGCTCGGCAGCGGCGCGCAGGATTTTCTGGCGGAGTGGTTCGCCGCAGGTGATGTTGCCAGAGGCGTTGTTCACAACGTGCGATACGACTGCGATTGAGCAGCCGGCGGCTTCCGCGACGTCCTTGAGCCGTGCTCGTTTCATTTTATATTAGCCCTTTCCTCAAGTTCCATCCAGCGTCCGACAAATTCTTCAAGCTCATTCTGCGCGGCATGCAGGCGTTCCGTTGCGGATTTCGCGGATGCGGGGTCCTCCGCGAATATCGTGCCACTTGAAAGGGTCAGGTTTATTTCCGCCACTTCCTTCTCCAAAGCCTCGATTTTGCCGGGCAGCGCGGCATGCTCCCGCTTCTCCATGTATCCAAGGCGAGCCGGCCCCGTCTGGGTCTGACCGGAGATGGGCGGCCGGGCTTTGTCTTTCTTTTGGACCGCCTGTTCCTGCTGTGCGTAAGCGCGTTGGCGGGCCCAGTCGGCATATCCGCCAGGGGAAAAGCCGACGGTGCCGTCGCCTTCTAGGACGAATGAGGAGGTGACCACATTGTCGATGAACTGCCGGTCGTGACTGACAAGAATAAGCGTGCCTTTGTATTCGAGAAGCTGCTCCTCAAGAAGTTCGAGCGTTTCGATGTCAAGGTCGTTCGTGGGCTCATCCANNCAGGAAGTCCTGAAGATAGCCGTAAACGTGCTTGCGCGTGCCGTTTACGACGAGCTCCTCCTTGCCTTCAGCAAGGTTGGCTAGGACGGATTCATCGGGACGAAGGGTTTTGTCGATCTGGTCGAACGCTGATACCCGGACGCGCGAACCGAGTTCCACTGAGCCTTTTTTAGGTTTCAAATAGCCTGTGAGCAGACGCAGCAGGGTGGTTTTGCCAGTACCGTTGCTTCCCAGAATGCCAATACGCTCCCCGCGCATGATGGTCGCGGAGAAATCTTTAATCACGGACTTGTCGGCACCGGGGTAGGAGAAGGTTGCGTTTTTGATTTCGACGACCTTGCGTCCAGAAGCTTCCGGAGAGGCGATCTGGAGGCGGCTAGTGCCTATTTCTGCACGTCGCCTGCTGAATTCCCCCCGCAGGTCCTCGAGAGCCGCGACGCGGCCTTCATTTCGAGACCTGCGTGCCCTTACCCCTCGTCGTATCCACTCTTCTTCGACGGCTAGCTTCTTGCCTTTGCGTTCCCAATAGACGGCCTCTTCATCTAGCAGGTCGGCTTTGCGTTTGAGGAACGTGGGGTAGTCGCAGTCCCAACCAGCGAGCCGTCCGCGGTCTAAATCTAAAACTCGTTTTGCGGTGCGGCGCAGGAAGGCGCGGTCGTGCGTCACGAAAAGGCATGTGAAGTTGGCGCGTTGGAGGAACGATTCCATCCATTCGATAGATTCAATGTCGAGGTGGTTCGTGGGTTCATCGAGCAGTAGGATGTTTGGTTCCGACGCTATGGCGGCGGCAAGTCTGACGCGGCGCCGCATTCCGCCGGAGAGGGAATTGAATGGCACGGAGGGGTCGATACCTAGCTGTGAAAGACAACGTGCGGCAGAAGGCCGAATGTTGCCGTGATTGTGTCCGGCATCGCGGTTTACGATATCTGCGACGGTCCCATGGACATCTGCGGGCACATCCTGGGAGAGATATGAGGTGCGCAGGCCGGGGTCGCGGATTATTTCACCCGAGTCGGGCATGATGATACCGGCGATTATTTTAAGCAACGTAGACTTCCCCTCGCCGTTGCGTCCCGTCACGCACGACCGCTCCCCAGCCTCGATGTTCACGCTGACCGAATCCAATACGGCCGGTCCACCAAAACTAACGGAAACTTCGTGCAGTGTTATCAATGACATGTGCTGTAATATAACACAAAACGGCGCGCAGGCGCAAACGGCTACAGACAACAAAATGTGGAGGATGTCGTGCGCGAAACGCTGCTGACCCGATGGGGCGCTCCTGGCGCGGGGTCAATAGGATCTGCGCTTGGCGCTTTGTAATTCGCCCGCCGCGAGGGTGGCGATTGCTTCTGCTTGGCCCTTGGCGATCGGTGGTATCCGGTATATTACGATCGAGCTGCGGGCGGCGTATGATTTTCCTTTGGCATACTCCGACTCTGCCGGCAGATAACCCACGGTGCCGTCAGCGCAGCCAAGCGCCAGCACGACCACTCCCGGAGAGGCTTCCCGTATGATGCCGCCCATAGCGGTGAAACACTCGAACGGCAACGCCACGACCGCCACGCCGCCTAGGGCTATTATGCGCATCCTGAATTCCCGCGAAGGCGGGAGCCCTTCTTCCAGCCTCTTATGCATCAAGCGCTCCCAGGCGTCGATAACGCGCATGTGCGCACTGCCCGCCTGGACGCCGCGCCTGAATCCCCCGGCCATTTCTCCGATCGCGTTCCGGTCGAGGACGTCGAAAAGAAGTTCTCCGCGGGCTCCGCGCGATATAGGCGCGCAAAAGGGACCGCTGGCGGCAAGCCCGCTCAAAAATGCTTCTGCAATCCGCTCGCCATATTCTGTGATCGTCTCTTCGGTTCCTTTGCCCCATGCGCCTTTGTTGCAAGCGGGATCGGTGTCGCCGCAGAACCCGGTTGCGAACAAAGGCAGATATCCAGCACGCGAAAGGGCGGCTCTGGCACGCCCTGGGTAATCGGCTGAAACGACGTCCTTACCACCAAGCGTAACAGGATGGCAACCGTAGCTTAGCAATGCAACAGGCGGTTTTTCTTCGCGCTCTATCACGAAGCCGCGCACAAGGTTGTCGATCGTCCCACCCGGCTCGGTGCGGTTGTAAGCGACCGGCGGCTCGACCGGTGTCTCGCATGTCGCGATGCCGAGGGCGGCGGCTTCATCGGCCACCGCGGCGGCAATCGCATCGACTATGCGGTCTGCGACAAACGACGCATATTCGGGGTTTTCAATTCCGCACCCTTCGAGGATTCCGGTCAGCGGAGAAGTGTGGCTGTGCGTCGCCACGAGGATAAGCGAATCTTCGGCAATCGCGAAATCACTCGCCGCACGCTTCCGCACATCTGCCGCGACTTCGTCGCCAATCTGCAGTTGGTCGCAACTGACGATTGCGATTCTGCCTGAAGGTGCGCTGGAAAACGTCAAAGCTATTGCCTGCAGGCGGTCGAGGACGCTCGTTGCCAACCGCGCCTTGTCGTATCCGTATCCGGCAAGTTCGACGGCGTTGAGCCATGGCGTTATGTCGGAAACTCCATACCCCGCCACGACGCCTGTGTCATCGTTGAATTTGTTTTTCATTCCAGAAGCAGTACGTCGCTGTCGCCCATTTCACCGACTTTGACCACCAGGGTGTCACCATTTTTGACGGCATCGAGTTTTTTGCGCAGACCAACTGAGCGCGCGCCCGTCCAGGTGCCGGAGTCGGGGATTGCCACCGTGAGGTCGTCGAACTTCACCGCGTTGCGGCCAATGAACGCCCAGTTCATTAGCAGGACCGCCTCGCGCCCCGATTCGTTGTTCTTTACCCTGACGCCTTCTATGAGCGGCTCCGATGCGTCAACTGCGGGGCGGGCACCGGAGTCCGCTGCGGCGGCGGCGACCAGCCCGCGTTTTTCTGTGGAAAAGTCCTTAACTGGGTTATACCCCTCTTTCATGACGCCCGTGGCGTATTCCACTCCAGTATACCAGCCTGCGATCCAGGCTTTGCCCTTGCCGTATTCGTTGCAGACCATGGCGGCGGAGCCGTCGCCGAACTTTGCCAACACCTTGGCACCAGCCGTTGGCTGAAGTTTCTCGTAGCCTACCTGTAGGGGGAAGCCGGTCTGGTTGCCGGTGGTTTTGACGATGGCGTCGGGCGGCGCGTTGGTGATAGCCTTCACGGCACCAAGCGAGGTAGCACCGTAGCGCGGAACGCTGCCCCAGAGCTGCGGGTCGGTGCGCTGCTTGAGTCCGAACACGGGCAGAAGCTCGTCTATGAGCTGTCCTGATTCGTCGCGGAACAGGCCTCCGCAACCCGTGAAGAGGGTGCCGCCGTCCCCGACGTATTTTATTAGACGCGGCACGACGTCGCGGCGTATATGCGAACCCGTTATGTATATGGCCTTGTATTGGGCGATGTCCTCGGAGAGCAGGAACTCCTCGTCAAGCGGATCCATCGGGAGATGCGCATGCATCAGGGCGGTGTATACCCATTTCCCGTCTTCCCACTGTGCGCTGTTGCCGAAGTACTCGGAGGTCAGCGGACGCACCACGGCGATTTCCGCGGGTTTGCTCCATACGCCTCCCCAAGTGACGGTTTCGGCTTCGCCGATAAGGCGGGCTGAGCGGCTGACCTCCGCCATCACGTTCGTGTTTCCACCGAAAGTGTCGCCCTTCGCCCAGTCGGGACCGTACGTGTACCAGTATAGGTAGCGCGCTCCGCGCGCGACAGCCGAGAGCGCCCGGGGTGTGTGTGCGCCGCGGTGCGGCTTGACGTAGATTCCGAAGCCGAGGTCCAGCTTGTCGGACAACACCCGGCCTACGTCGCAGAGATAGCTGTCCCACTGCCAGACGCGCGCGTCGCGGTTCGACGTCTCGTAAACGAACGCCGTGTCGCTGTGGCGGTAGAAGTCGAAGAAGTCGAGACTGTGTCCGCCCATCAGAAACGTGTTCCCGCGTAGCGCGTACATGAAGAGCCATGGTTGTTTCGCCTCCGGTGAATCCAGCCGGCCTTCCGCGATCGCCTTTCTCTTGGCGGCGTTAGCTTCGGCGTATGCGTCGCGTACCGGCGTGAACAGCATCGCCGAGCCCTCGTTGTTGAAGCGGCGCGACCAGTATTGGAGTTTGTGCCAACCGCGCGCCGATAGTTCCGGAGTGGGGGAGGGCGCGATCCCCTGACGCACGGCCTCTTCCGCCAACGCCTTCGCGACCGCCGCGCCGGCTTCGCCAGCCGCCTCTTCGTCGGACAAGTCCACGACGGTGTCGTCTCGCGTCATGCCAGGTCGAGCGGCCTTGCCGCCCTGATCGGCTGCGCCGAGTCCCAGCAGGGTGTCCGCATCTTTGCCGCTGACAGCCTGCATATCCCCTGGTGCCATTGGTTTCGGGCGATCGCGTTCGCGCGCCTCTGCTTCCTCTTTCATCTTCAGCTCGTGGCTTTTCTCGAAATACCCATATGTCGAGCGAACGGGCTCCCAGCTCTTGGCGTCGAAATCTTTCGGGGTGAGTCCCTTGCTTTTGAGGAATTCGCGGAACTTCGCCGTGCAGTGCGGGCATGTGCCCTGGTGCGCCTTCCCTTCTGCCGCGCCGTCGAAAGCGGATCCGATCTCGTCGACGGTTAGATCCCACGTCGACTGGAACGGCATGTCCCGGTTTCTCTCAATAGTTTCCGCCACACGCTTCTTTGCGGCTTCCACCCTGTTGGAATGGACGGGGTGCCACGGGCAGCCCACGCCCTCTGCCCATGGCAGCGGCCCGAGCCTGCCAGTAGTGCGGTCGCGCGGTGCCCCTTCAAACGGATATCCACCGGCACCGCCTTCGGTCAACTTCCCGAATCCCTCAACTTCGGGGCGATCCTGACTTATGTAGTCCATGAAGAACGACGGCCTGTTGCGCAATCCGTTGATTCCCATCTGGCGAATTATCTTGAACTCGTCGTACATTATTTCGCGGTTGCTCGTGCGCACGCCGAAGCCGCGCCTGTCGGAAAAACCGCCGCAATCGGTGATGATCTCGTAGTGTTCGGGCAGTTTGTCCTTCGCCCACGGCAGGTTCTCCATATACTCCCTGCGCCAGCTAATCAGATGTGAGAGACCGCGCGCCTCCTCAAGGAAGGCTGGTGTGGCTTTGCCCTCTTTGAGCAGCCGGTGCGGCATGTTGATTGTGCAGATTGCGTCACCGGGGCTCGCCTCGGTGAAGGTCTTGACAGACTTGCCGTCCTCCAGCACTTCGAATTGGAACACGGCGCGCTTTATTGAGACGCGTTTTCCGATGTCGCCGGGGGCGCAGCCGTCCGCCGAGACGGTCAGCCTGCTCCCTCTGAAATCGGTGACGGGAAGTTCGGGTGACCAAACACCCTTGGCAAGCCAATGGAAATCGCTCGCTTTGCCTTTTTCCACCATGTATTCGGCGCCGGCAACCGGATCGTCCCCGAGAAGCAGGGCGTCGAGCGCCTCGGCTCCCGGAACTCCGACGGTGGGCTTCAACCCCGAGTTGGCTTCCGACAGTGCGACGCTTGTGAATTCCCCTCCGTATGGATCGCCGCCTAGGCCTTGTCCGCCCCATACCCAGTAAATGCGGACATACGCCTCGGGTTCTATTTCGACGACGCGCGCCCGGAGCGTGACCTCCGCGGGCAGAGGTGTCGACGCCGCAGTCAAGGCGAGCGCTAGTGCTGCCGTCCCCATTGAAAATCCAGAATACATTCTACGTACAAGCTTCATTTTATACATGGCGGTTTAACCTTTCGCAAAGTCTTCCGGAGAGTCCACATTTGTTTACCGCGTTGGCGCGGGCGGACGATCAGCGTTCGCCTAGCCAGGCGGTGTTTTCCGCCCAGAGCTTTTCAATCTCAGCCTCGCCGGGCACGTCGTCGCGCGTCACCCTGAAGCCCTTGTTCCAGCCGTCGTTCGGGCTGGCGGGCCACTCGGGCAATCCCTCGAGATAGCTTGAATATGACTTGAAGCGGCGGTGGAACGCCTTGCCGATGAGCGGGCGCGTGTGGATCATGTTCGTCTTCATTATGCGCGCGCCGAAAACGGTCTCCGCCTCGACGGCTTTGACGATCGCGTCCTTATCGCCCGTCTTCGCGATTTCGTCCAGGCGCAGGCGGAAAGTAAGGTAGATTGCGTAGAGGCGCAGGTGGTCAACGCGCGCTTTGTATTCGGGCATTTCCTTGACGAGGCGGGCGGCCTCGTCAAGATCCGCATACGCCGCCTTCATCGACCCGATGCCGAACTTTGCCTGTTCAACGTCGCCAAGCTCGTCGACTGGTTCGGCCGCGGCGGGCTTCGCCTTCAAGACCTCGCCGCGCGGCGGCTTCACAGGGGTGGCGGCTATGGCGGTCGTTACGCGCACGCCTTCTCCCAGCCAGCGGATGTAGTAGCGCTCCATCGGTCGCGCCGCGGGACCGAAAGCCTTCTCGTAGAAGTCGGCAATAAGCGCCTTCGGATTGGCGTCGACGTCCCAGAGCATGCGCGCGCCAACGTAATATCCGATTCCGCGTGGAGCCCAGTTGCAGCTCATCTCGGTGTTGAGCGAACGCACGTTGTTGTTGTGGTAGAAGTGTATGTCGTTGGCCAGTCGCGGCAGCTCGAGCTCACCTGAGACCACGGGTCCGTCCCAGTCCCACTGGTAGACCGACCAATATCCGCGGATGCCGGACTGCACACCCATCTCTTTGAACAGCTCAAGCTGCTGCTGCAGCGAAATCGGCGTGCGGCGGTATGCGGTAGTCGTCTGGATGAAGACGTTCGGGCGGACTGGGAAGGACGGCGGATGCGAATAGGCGCTGTAGGCGTAGGTGCCGATCAGCACTCCTGGATATTTTTCCGCCAGAGCGTCCGCGACTACGTTTATGCAGTTGAAGAGGGATTCAGAGGTGATGCAGACGAGCTTGCCATCGGGGCGCGTCGCGAACTGCGATCCTTTGTCCCAGAAAACTTCGCCGCCTTTCGCCCATTCGTGGCAAAGCGGGCATTCGCAGTAGCCGAGCCCGTCGGCCGGCGTCAGGGAAATCATCTGCCCGCCGGAGGCCGCCGCCGCCAAGGCCTGCTCCGTGGCGCGCTTGATGTAGTCGGGATGGCTGTAGCAGGGCTTGCTGCCCTTTACCCGCACTCCTTTGTTCATGGCGAACAGCTCCGGGGTCTTTTCGAAATCTTCATCGGTCAGACCGTGCGAAACGTGTCCGATTGAGACCTCCACCGAGCCCCCCATCCTGTTATGGCGGTCCCACGCCTGTTTGTCACTGGCATTGGGACCGTATGCTCCAAAGCCGTACCAGAGCCCGCGCTGGATGTTGAAATCGGGCCCGTCGACGATATTCCACGTGCCGGAGACAGTCTTGGTCTTAGGCACCACCTCCCAGACTTCGCCTGGGAAGAACCAGCGGCAGCCCAGGTTGTCCAGGAAAGTCATCACGGCATGCTCCGCGCCCTTGTCGCCGCCGCCAAGAAGCAGCAGGCTCCTGCCGGTGCCGCGAACGATGCATCCCTCGGGCCCAAGCGACGAGATGTCCTTGTCTTTCTCGAGCTTGAGCCACGGGAAGTCCGAGGCTTTGCCGACGTAAATCCCCTGTGAATTCTGCTGCGCCTTGGAGATGTCGATCTTCGCCCCGGTCATTTTTTCCAAAACCCGCTGCAACTCCACGGCAGCCGGCATCTTTGTATCCGTCGCGAATATTTTCATTTTGGGCGTGCCGTTTTGAACAACCCATGTTTGCGCGACCTGTCCGAACGTCGCAGTTGCAAACATCAGAGAAATCAGGATTGAAGCTGTCTTTTTCATTTTGCACCTCTTTATTTTTGGGGTTTTTAAAGTCTAACGGGTCGTTTATTGGTGTTTATTCGGTAACATAGTGCGCCACCGCGCCCCTTCGGCGGCGCGGTCGACCGCCTTTTTTGCCGTTGGCCCGGCTGGCCAACGCCTTGGCGGGAGACCTCGACGCCCCGCCAAGAGCGCCGAGAACCGCCGCCGCTTGTGCAATTCGCTTGACCTCGGTGCAGGCGGGTTCTTCAGCCTCGACGAGTATCTCCGCCCATCCGCCCGGGGGGACTGCAAGTTGCGAGCCGTTGGCCAGAACGACCCTGTGCGACCCGGATTGGGCGTCGCCGTCGCGAACGCTCACGTCGGCGGTCATGCGCCGCGATTCCGGCAGCCTCACGTGGAAACTCCTGCGCGGCGTTCCGTTGAGCACGAAGATCCTCTTTGCATCGGGCAGGTCTATTTCGCAGCAATTCCAGATGCCGGAAACCCACGCCGTGGCAGAGTCTCCACCCTGCCACACGCTTAGGTCGTTCGTCTGCGGTTCGCGCGGTGCCATGAACATTGCGCGGTGCTCGGCGTAGAATGTCAGCCATTCTTTTATTA
>LSQX01246063.1_pt1 | contig 11649 bp, 9 predicted proteins | sample 654561 | NCBI WGS metagenome assembly LSQX01 (sample SAMN04489861, study PRJNA283612) | anaerobic digester metagenome | isolation source: 4 biogas reactors fed with cattle manure at either 37C or 55C with and... | place: Denmark: Kongens Lyngby | collected 2014 | reverse complement strand
GGACTGGCTAATGCTACCAGCTCGCCCTCAAACATCATACCAATGGTATTGCAGTAGTCTGCCTCATCCATATAGTGCGTGGTTGCCAAAACACTGGTTCCTTCACCGGCGAGCGTGTAAATCAGATCCCAGAATTCGCGTCTCGCAACAGGATCTACGCCGGCTGTTGCTTCGTCTAAAAACAGCATGGGCGGGTTGTGGACAATCGCGCAAGCCAATGCCAGTCGTTGGCGCCACGCACCGGATAGGGTTCGTGTCAATTCACGCTCAAACCCATTCAAACCGGATAGTTCGATTAACTCCCTGATGCGATTGGCACGTTCTTTCTCAGGTACATTGTAGATGGCAGCATAGAATTTGATATTCTCTTCTGCCGTCAGATCGTTGTAAAGCGAAAATTTTTGCGACATGTAGCCGATGCGTTTTTTTATCTCCTCAGGCTGGCGAGCGACATCAAAACCAAGGACACGTGCAGACCCACCATCTGGAAGCATTAATCCGCACAACATGCGGATCGTGGTGGTTTTTCCCGCACCATTGGGCCCCAGCAACCCAAAAATTTCTCCTTGAGGAATATAGAAATCAATATTATTGACTGCTACAAATCGGCCAAAACGTTTTGTCAGGCGATTGACTTCGACAGCGTTGGCGGTGTTATTCATGCCTGTGCTCGCTGCTTTTTCACCAGATGAACAAAGGCATCTTCCATCGTCAGACGAGCAGGACGCAAAATAGAAACCTCCATTTTATTGGCCTTGAACTCGCGCCCCAAGGAGTGAAGCGCCTTGTTTTTGGCGCCATTTTCTGAGACCAGCACCCGCAGACGATCACCGATGGGGTTCCAATCCAGGATATCCTGAGATTGCGAAACCACCTGACGCATCAATTTTCGGGGCTTGGCTTTGACTTCGATTACTTCAAAGGGCAAACTCCCGATAATTTCATCGGGTGTGCCTGTCGTCAATAAACTGCCCTGATAAAGGATGCCTACCTGATGACAGCGTTCTGCTTCGTCCATATAGGGTGTGCTCACAATGACTGTGACGCCCTTCTGCACAACTTTAGCAAACAATACCCATAATTCCCGTCTTGATACCGGGTCCACACCGGTGGATGGTTCATCCAGGATTAAAACCTCGGGATCATGTACCATGGCGCAGGCTAAAGCCAGCTTTTTTTTCATTCCTCCCGATAGTTTGCCAGCACGCCGGTCTCGAAATTCTTCCAAATGGATAAAAGTCAGCATTTCCGAAATCCGCGCTTGTTTTTCGCTGCGGTCGACCTGCTGAATATCGGCAAAAAAGTTCAGGTTCTCAATGACACTCAGGTCGGAATAAAGGCTGAAATTTTGCGGCATATAACCAATTCTTTTGCGAACTTGATCTGCCTGTTTTTTTACGTCAAATCCAGCAACTTTGGCTTCACCGCCACTGGCTTCCATAACTGAGGACAAGATGCGCAGGGTGGTAGTTTTACCCGCACCATCGGGACCAACCAATCCAAATAGAATGCCCCTGGAGATCTCAAAATTTACGTCCCTGACAGCTTCTGTTTCTTTTCCAGACACATATCGCTTACTCAAATTTTTTGCATTAATTGCAAGTTCCATAAACCTCCGATGATCAATTTTTGCCCGATAAATATACTGGACTGAATGGATGTAGGGGAGGTGTGTTGAACAATGAATTGGGGTGACACGAGTAACCAATACGTATGATTTGTGTCATTATTCTCTCAGACTTTTTTACAGAAATAAGTGAAATATGATATTATGCACATATGAATAGACCGCTTGAACCTGGCCTTATTCGAACCCTTCGATATTTTGCCGCAGTCGCGATGTTCTATTTTGCATTACTGTGGGGTTATGGAGCTATCGCACCGCATCCTGGTGAAACCCTCCAGGTGCAGTCCTTGTTAAACATGATTATCAATGGCAGTTTGTTCTTTTATCTGTCAAGTCGGTGGTTAGAGAAGTACCTCAAGCGTTGGTATTTGCCCTATGCGCTCATAACTTATTCACTTACCACAGTCTTTAGTAATCTGATCTACCTGCTTGACACCAGCACGGACCTGTCCATCATCATTGCCCGCAGCTGGGCTTTGATTCCGATCTTGCTGGTACTGTTGGTGGTGATAGCCTGGCAATACTCCTTTTTCTGGGTCATGGTCTTTGTTGTCTTTACCAACCTTATTGAATTATTTATCCTTGCCAAAGTTGTTCAGGTGATCAACCTGGAGACGCTGCCTGTACTGGGAATGCCATTCGTTCGGGCATTCGCTTTCGGGACGGTGGGTCATGTTATTGTCAAGTTGATGGATACCCAGCGTTCACAAAAGCGGAAACTAATTTTGGCAAACATTCGTCTGGGACAACAGGCGAACACATTGGAACACCTGGCGACCAGTCGTGAACGCAACAGACTGGCGCGTGAGTTGCACGATACCCTGGCACATACATTAAGTGGGGTGGCTGTTAACCTTGAGGCAATCAAAAGCCTTATGCCCGATGGGCAGGAAAAAATATCTGAGATGCTTGATCATTCTCTCACCGCGACCCGAGTGGGGTTAAATGAGACTCGCCGTACTTTGCAAGACCTTCGAGCCCAACCGCTTGAGGATCTGGGCTTGGCGCTTGCACTGCGCAATCTGGCTCAAACCTTTGGAGATCGCGAAGGTATTGAAATGGAAATCGAGATCACAAAGGCTCCTCTGACTCTGCCGCCCGATGTAGAACAAAGTTTTTATCGGGTTGCCCAGGAAGCATTGGAAAACATCACTGTACACGCCTTCGCCAGCAAGGTTTTAATAACGTTGACAATGAGTGGAAATCTGCTCGAGCTTGTGATCAGTGATAATGGCAAAGGCTTCGATGTTAAGAAGCTGACGACAGAGACAGATCGTTATGGTATCAAAGGTATTCAGGAACGCGCAGCGATTATTGGAGGTGCGTTGGCTGTGGATAGCCGAGCGGGTACAGGGACCACAATCAAACTTGCCTGGGAGAGATTAGATGATAAAAGTTTTGATCTGTGATGATCAGGAGATCGTTTGTGAAGGTTTACAGCACATTTTGGAAGCTGATCCTGAGATAAAAGTTGTTGGAATTGCCCACAATGGATTGGAAGCCCTGGAAGTGGCAGCGGAAAAACAACCTGATCTGGTGCTGATGGACTTGAAAATGCCGGTGATGAATGGCATTCAGGCGACAAGAAAATTGCGAGAGCTTTATCCCAAAATGCAAATTCTCATTCTGACGACTTATGCAGATGATGAATGGTTATTTGATGCCATCCGCGCGGGTGCTTCTGGTTATCTGCTCAAAGATCGCCCACGCAAGGAATTGATTGAGGCAATTAAGGGAACTGTTGCTGGTGAAGCCTATATTGATCCATCCGTTGCCCGGAAGGTTTTGGAAAATGTAAATCAGCCAACTGAAATAAAAAAAGCGCAAACAAAAATCTCATTGTCTCCACGTGAAGAAGAAATTTTGCGCCTGTTAACGATGGGGTTGTCCAATTCGGATATTGCCGAACGACTGTATTTGTCTGAAGGTACGGTTCGCAATTATATGAGCGAGCTTTTTACAAAACTTAACGTGTCGGACCGTACCCAGGCTGTGATTGCTGCGCTGCGCTCGGGCCTGGTTGACATCAACAAATTGTGAGACTGGCTCTTCGTGATTATGTTATGAAGAATTGATACATAGGTGAAATATTTCATCTGTGGCTCAAAAAATGTTGACCTGGGGTACAATACAAATGAGGTAGCAAGAAGACGGTTACTTCTTCTCCTTCGGGATGAGTGAAAACACCGTCTTCATTTTTCTCCTCATTTTTTTATTTTTGGGGTAAAAAGAAAAACAAATAAGAGGATAGCAGCAAAGAAAAAGAATATGAAATTTAACAAAAAACAAAGCCAGACAGTCGAAAACTTTGAGGGTGGGCAAGCCTTTGCACAATCCGCGAAGCTGGAATTTATTTCGATACTGCTTACTTCCTTTGTTCAGGACCAGTTTTACAGGTCGGAATCGGAAACCGTTCTTAGAATCTGCGAGCTGATCGATGAGATCGACGATCTCAAATTTGTGGCAAAGGCGGCGATTTATGCGCGGACTGAGTTTGGTATGCGCTCTGTGAGTCATGTTGTGGCGGGGGAATTGGCAAAAAGAGCCAGAGGGCTGACCTGGACAAGAGATTTTTTTGATAAGATTGTTTACCGCCCTGATGATATGATGGAAATCTTGAGCTATTACTTCTTCACCGAGAAAAAGCTCACCAACCCCCTCAGGGATGGTTTTGCCCGGGCGTTGACTCGTTTCGATGAATATTCTCTGGCAAAGTATCGGGGTGAAGGGAAACGAATCAAATTGGTTGACGTGGTCAACCTTTGTCATCCGAAGAGCACCGAAGCGATTGATAAACTGATGAAGGGCACCCTGAAATCTTTGGATACATGGGAATCTGAACTAACCAGAGCCGGGCAACAGGCCAATTCTGATGAAGAGAAGGCGGAGCTGAAAGCTGCAGCATGGAAAAGACTGATTGAAGAGCGGAAAATCGGCTATTTTGCTTTGCTCAGAAACCTGAGAAACATCATCGAGCAATCCCCTGGCGCGCTTCCGCAGGCTTTGGAATTGCTGGTCGATAAGGAATTGATCAAAAATTCCCTGATTCTCCCTTTTCGATTTCTGACAGCAACCTCAGAAATTGAAAAATTGAATGGTGATGGCGTCAGAGAGACGCTGGTTGCCCTGGCAAAAGCGACTGACCTATCTTTGGCGAATGTGCCTCAGCTGGATGGTAAGAATCTGGTGGCTTTGGATACATCAAAATCAATGATGGGGCGACCGATTGAAATTGGCGCCTTGTTTGCTTCTGCAATTTATAAGACGAATGATGCTGATTTTATGGCATTTACAAACGACGCCAAATATGTCACATTGAACCCGCTCGACAGCACTGCCACAATCGCAGAGAGAATTATTTCAATGGCTGAGATAGGGGGTACAAATTTTCATTCCGTGTTTGAGATTGCTGATAAAGATTATGATCGCATCATTATCTTATCTGATATGCAAGGTTGGATTGGCGATGATGTGCCTACAAAAGCGTTCAATGATTATAAGCAGCGCGCCGGAGCAGATCCATCTGTTTTTTCGTTTGACCTGCAAGGTTACGGCACACTTCAGTTTCCTGAAAAGAAGGTGTATACTCTGGTCGGTTTTTCAGAAAAGGTGTTTGATGTTTTGAAATTGCTGGAAAGCGACCGGGGAGCTCTGGTGAACGAAATTGAGAAAATTGAATTGGGTGAGAAGGCTGGATAACCTGTTGCCCGATTATTCCGCCTGATTTTTTACACTATGGTGCTGGCTGGCTGATTTATCTTTCTGACAAGTTCTTGAAATTATTTCTGCACCGTTGCTCTACGGATGGTTTCTCGTTCCTGACTTCCTAATATTTTGTTCCTTTATTTTTGCAACGAATGATTTTTCCTCCTCATCCGTTGCATGAAAATTTTGATTCCAAGATTAAAAAGAAGCAAGCGACGGGATTTGAACCCACGAATGATGGCTTGTTATGCATTTCCACTATTTACTTTTGAGGTTTATCTTTGCGATTATTGTTTTTGGGACAACCAGTTTTATGCTTTTCTAAATGTGGTTAATCCTCTGCTTTAATCCACAGTGCCTGATATGGCTTCAGCGCAATCACCAAACAGTTTTCTTGTTGATGCATTTCCGTTCCCCCGATCAGATCAACGAATCGATGTCCCGTTATTAAATTCGTATGTGATAAATCCACCTTCAAAGTATATTCGTCCGGATTAATATTGATTAACGCAAGAATTTTTGATTTTCCATCCGAGCTTTTTCGTTCAAGGGCAAACACTTTTTTCGATACCCAATGTACACTTTGTTTTCCCTGTGGATGAAAGGCTGGTTCAGAGCTCCGGACTTCAAGTAAGTGGGTGTATTGGTTAAATACCTGGTAATGAATATTCTCTGGATCTGCCAATGTTTGTTTCAGTTCGTTGAGCGAAAAACCTTTTCGATTGATTGAACGTACTCGACCTGTCTTTTTGACATAATCATGGGCATTACGGGAACCTAATAGACTGTGAAAGTAAATCCCTGGCACGCCAGCCAATGACAGCATAATAACTTGCGAGGCGATAAACCTGGCGATATCCAATGATGGTTTTGGCTGATTGGGATTGTTTAAGGCATCATACAGGGTTGTATTTAACTCATATACGGTTTCAGTACCGTCAGGGTTTGATTTATATGAAACCAATCCTTGATGCGATTTGACCTGAGCAATGATCCTCTCGATGTCTTCATCGCTAATCAATCCAACAGCAGGCATCATGCCTATTCCATCGTGTGATGCAATAAAGTTCATAAAAATGCCAGTATCCTCCAGGCTCTCAACCCATTGATTGATTTGGTCGCTATTGCCTGTAATCAATGTATGCAAAACCAGAGGTGCCAGAGGAAACTGGTAAACCATGTGCGCTTCATCGCCAACACCTGTTTCCCGGTCAATATTGCCAAAATAGCTGATATTGTCCTCGTGGGGCACATTGGTTTCCGTGATCAGGATTGTTTGTGGGGCTGTCATTTCCAAAACCAAACGCATGACCTTGATGAGCTGATGCGTTTGAGAAAGGTGAATGCATGTTGTCCCTGATTCTTTCCACATGTATGCAATCGCGTCCAGGCGGATAACAGAAGCGCCCATACGAACGTAATACAACAACAAATCAATAATTTCCAGGAACACATTCGGGTTGGCGTAATTGAGGTCAATTTGATCCGCACTAAAAGTTGTCCAAACCTTCCTGGTTCCATTGGATGTCTCAACTTCGGTTAACAGATCAGAGGTGCGCGGACGAACGACCTTTGATAAGTCCCAAGAATCGGCATTCGTAATAAAGTATGCCTTGAACTGCTCTTGATTCTTAACAAAGCCTTTAAACCACTCACTTTTACTGGATACGTGATTTATGACTGCATCAAACATCAAACGATAATTTTTTGTAAGATTGTGAATGTCATTCCATGAGCCTAAATCGGGATTTAACGCTCGATAATCAATGACCGAAAATCCATCATCGGACGAATAGGGGTAAAAAGGCAAAATGTGAACTATTGAAACATGTTTGTTGAGATATCGATCAAGAAATTTAGCCAGTGTTTGCAGCGGAGGGGTTCCCCCATCTTCAATAAAATCACCGTAAGTGATCATAATAGCATCTTTTTCACTGACGAGGTCATTTTGGCTGAGCTCGGGACTTTGCGGAGTCTCCTGTCTGAACCTGTTGATCTTCTGGATAATACGATCGAAAATAAAATGCGCCGGTTGTTCACCGTAAACGCAAACTAAGAGTTCAATGAGTTTTTGTTCTTGAGACATACACAATTTTTCTTCTTCCATTTATTTGATATTAAGTTTCCAACAACTCCTTGAGCATGGTTTGTAAAGCAGTCAATGAGTAATGCTTTTGTGAGATCAAATGGTTGTGGTTCACCATCTCCAAACGACGATCACGATCAGTCAAAATTCTAACAGCCTCATTTGCGGCATTTATCAGTGTTTCTTGATTAATTCTCGCCAGATTTGCTTCATCAAAGTCATCAATCGTTGATCCAAGTGAAATGACATCAAATCCACGCTGTTTTATGTCCTCAAGATAGACAGGATACTCAAAAAGTACAACAGGCAGCCGAGCCTGGAAAGCTTCTAAGAGCTGATTGCCCCATCCTTCCCAGAGACTCGGATACGTTACGAGGTCTGCCACTGCATAAGTATCCCAAAAAGAGTACATCTTTTGGTTTTCTTGAATACTCCTGGAATGAGAGATTAAATCTTCGATGTGGAGTAAAGTCACGTTTTCCTTATGAGCTTTTTGTTTCAAAAAATTTAAGTAGTTTCCAGAGACATCATCTTTGGTGTAGCCTGTCAGAACCAGGATAATCCGACTTTGATTGGTGAAAGGCCGGCCATCGAATAAGCCGGATTGCGATAATTTCGATCTCATTTCTAGTGAATTTAGAATCTTCACAAAATCGATAGATAGTTCGATGCCTTTGCGTGGAATGACTCTTGTTGCCTGGAGGATTAAAATATCGGATTCATTGATGCCTGCCTGCGATCTGAGATCACTGTTGTACGAATCCACTGACCATATTGGAGCAGAAAAATCAAACACATTTGGGATGATTGTGGCATCCATTCCTTTGCGTTCTACCAAGTCCTGTTTGGCAAGGCTATTGATGACCACGTGTTTGATTAATGGGTCTTTTGGAGGGAAATAATCTCTGAGCAGTTCCTCAACCGGTGGGCAGGTTGGCGAAAGTCCATCACGGCGTTCCCAGTAAAAATCATGATGATGGCCGATCGCTGGCAGGCCAAACTTTTTCCGTGCCCTTTCGATAGCCAGTGCAACCGGCAAGTTCAAACCGACGCTCCAAATATTGTTGACAATTAACAAATCAATTTGCCTGGATTTAAGAAATCCGCAAATACTGTCTTCCAATCGATTGCTAATCTCTTCAATTGCAGTCATCAATCCATCTGCGTCAAATTCTTTCATTGCAGAAAAAGCATTGCGGTTAATTGTTTTGATTTCATCTTTGTGGTGATAGAGTTCAGGTATTCTGGCGCCGTCTCCCATACCAGGATCGCCAGAACAAATATGGACGGAATATCCCATTTTTTCTAAAACTCGCCGCCATTTGTCGATCTCTAAAGAGACTCCATCCGTATTGCCAGTTTGGTAATGAAATATCCCTATGTTATTTATCTTTTTCACGTTGATCAGATCCAATCATTTAGCGTATTGAAATTGACGGCTATCAAGAAAGAAAGGCAATCGATTCAATCTGGTCAAATCATAAGATATGACGATAAAAAGCCAAATAGCAAATCTCGCTGTTTTTAAAAATCCTGCATCATTTGCTCAATCTCTAGCGCGGCTTACCAGCATAATTTGTTTAAACCACAATCCACTTGATCAAGCAGGGCTGTTATTCGGGTAAGCCCGATTTTGCTGCAACAGCCAACGAAGCGTTCCGAAAATATTTTACTTCAAATTCATATTCATAAGCTAATCGACCCGAAACAACCCATTATTTTTCTGGATACAACGCAACACCGGAAGCTTGGTCAAGCCAGCGTATTTTATTTGATGGAAACTTCAGCCATACATGCATACCGGGTTCTACAGCAAGGTTTGGATGGGTGGAAGCCTTGATAATATGTTCTCGGATTTTGATGGTTAGCAAATTCTGTGAGCCCAGAGGTTCGACCACCAGCACTTCAACCTCTAATGCATCATCCACAGGCTTGATAAATGTCTCCATATTTTCAGCACGAATCCCAAGGATAATCGATTTGTCATGGTAGGCTCTGAGTAAAGGTTGCAATTGTTCTTCAGGAATGATTCTGAAATCTCCAATATAGACCTCAACCCGTCCATTGCTGCTTTGAACCTGACCGTCCATAAAATTCATTGGCGGATTACCGATAAAGCTGCCTACAAACAAGTTTGAGGGTTTATCGTAGACCACATTCGGAATGTCGCATTGCTGTACAATCCCATCTTTGATGATGGCAATCCGATCACCCATGCTCAATGCTTCGATTTGATCATGCGTAACATAAATTGTCGTTGCTCGAATCTCTGCCAGTAAGCGCTTAAGTTCAGCGCGCATTTCTAAACGCAGCAGCGCATCTAAATTGCTCAGGGGCTCGTCCATCAATAGGACCTCGGATTTCATAGCAATAGCCCGAGCGACAGCAACCCTCTGGCGCTGACCCCCGCTCATTGCTCCGGGGTATCGATCAAGCATATTTCCGATGTGCAACAATTTTGCTGCTTCCATCACCCTTTGATCGGCAATGGCTCTATCGACTTTGTTCATCTTCAAGCCAAATGCGATATTATCATGAACTGACATGTGGGGAAAGATGGCGTAATTCTGAAACACCATTGAGATTTTTCGATCTCGGGGCGGCAGATACGTAACATCCCTGTCACCAATACATATACGCCCCTCATCAGCCATTCCGAGGCCAGCAATTGTGCGGAGTAAAGTTGTTTTACCACAACCGCTAGGGCCAAGAAGTACCATAAACTCCTGATCCTTAACATGCATGCTGACATTATCAACAGCGACGAATTTTCCAAAACGTTTGGTTACATTTTCAATAAGTATCTCTGACATAATCTCATACCTTGTTGTTTATTTTGTAACCTGACCCCACATATTGAACAAATATCGCCGGATGAGGAATATGAAGACAATCGCTGGTATCAACATAAAAAAGCTTCCGGCAAATTTGTATGGGTCTGGTGAATATGGAAGAGCTGCCAGCACCTGTGCAGGCAATGTGCGGTTTTGAATTGTGAGAATACTGGCTGCAAAAACTTCATTCCAGGAAAGCACAAAGCTAAAAATCGCTGAAGCAGCAATTCCGGGCAGAACCAGAGGGACAACAATATGACGAAACGCCTGAACTGGTGTGCAACCAAACACCATGGCAGCTTCTTCTAATTCAAAAGGAATGCTGGCAAACACGCTTCCCAACACCAGGACTGATGTGGGCAACACCAGAGCTGTATGCATCAGCGCCAGGCTAAAGATATTATCGTATATCCCTAAATTCATAAACACAACAGCCAGAGGGATCGACAACACAACAACAGGAAACGCCCTCACGGCTAAAATCGAAAGGCGAAACACATCACGCCCCTTGAAGATATAGCGTGATATCGCATAACCCGCTGGAGCTGCGATCAATGTTGAGAGAACAATCGTGATGAGCGCAACGACAGTACTGTTGATAATCCCATCTACAATTCCATAGGAACCTAAGAAAAAACGCAGTGTGTCAAAGGAAAATGGGATGAAAGGCAGCACTCCTTTTGGATAAGATCTGACTATTTCGGGTGTTGTCAGTGCCATCGAGGCAATGAAATAAATCGGGATTAAAACCCACAGCGAAATCACAATCCCAACGAAATAAGCCAAACCTCGCCGCAGTTTTTGCATGCGTTTCATCTTGATGTGGATTTTCATTACTTCTGGCGCCACTTCAATTTTTGGGCGTTGGATTATGTTGTTATTATTCACCCTTGCACCTCTTCCTCTGTGCGAACAGCCTTCAGGTAAAAAACCGAAGTGACCATTGATATCAGCAAGATAAAGGTTGCATATGAAGCAGCCATATGAAAGTTTCGCAAATCATAATATTGTCGGTAAGTCTCTCTTGCCAATACAGTGACCACTGCGCCGCCACCAATTGCCATCACAACAGAAAATACCTGCAAAGCCAGAATTGTGCGCAAAATCAAAGCAACCTGCAAGCTTGGTTTCAACAGGGGGAGGATAATGTGTTTCACGCGCTGCCATAATGACGCCCCGAAGAGTTCCGCTGCCTCCAACACGTCCTGTGATATCGCTTGCATCCCAGAAACAACAATCACCATCACCAAAGATGTTGCGCGCCAAATTTCAGCAAGGACGATCGCGATGATGATCCAGTGACGAGTATCAGCAGAGAGGTAAGTGATCGGCGCGCTGATCAAACCCAAACGCTCGAGTATTGTGTTCAGATAGTATAAAAAACAAATAAGCCCCAA
>LSQX01230456.1_pt1 | contig 11649 bp, 6 predicted proteins | sample 654561 | NCBI WGS metagenome assembly LSQX01 (sample SAMN04489861, study PRJNA283612) | anaerobic digester metagenome | isolation source: 4 biogas reactors fed with cattle manure at either 37C or 55C with and... | place: Denmark: Kongens Lyngby | collected 2014 | reverse complement strand
AGTTCGCGGGCGAAGAGGTCACCGTCGCGCTGGAGTTGCCACCCGGCGTGGAGCTTGTTGATGGAGGCGGCTTCGGGCGTGGCAGCGAGGCGGAACCCGCCGAACCGCTCTCCACCGTGGAGGGCGCCGCCATCGCCGATGGCTGGACTCGCTACGAGTGGTCAGCGAACGCCACCGAATCGACCAAGACGTGGGGGCGCATCTTCCTCCGCGGCGACTGGGAGGACGGCAGCGAGGGCGAACTGCGCTATGCGCTGACATACGCAGATGGCGCCTCGGGGCCGACTGTAGCAGTGCCGCTGCGGGCGATCGAGGTGCCGGAGACCCCGCGCCCCGAGCAACTCATCGTCGGGCTTAGCTGGTACAGCGTCGGCTCGCTGGTGACGTGGCCGGAAGCGCTGGAGGCCTTCAAGCACCTCGGGCTCAACACCATCTCGACGCACGTCCACTGGATGCCCCTGCGCGGCGATGCGGAGGGCGACGATCAGTGGGCGGTGTGGGATCAGGCGCGCGAGGATGGCTTCAAGCTGCTCAACATCGACTCGACTTTCCATCGCGTGGAGAAGGCGGACGAGGTCTTCTGCCAGTTCGAGGACGGCACCCAGGGCACTCGCCTCTGCCCGAGCTACCGCGGGCAGTACTATCAGGCGGAGCTTGAGCGTGTCGCCGACCAGTGCGCAATGGCGCTCCCGGACTACGTCTTCGCGGACATTGAGCTGTGGAGTTGGCGAGGGCCGGTAGATGCACAGAAATGCACGCGCTGCAAAGCCGACTTCGCCGCCAGTGGCTGCGAGACGTGGGAGGAGTGGCAGCTTCAGAAGGGCTATGAGATGTGGTCGAGCGCGGTAGAGGCAATGCGCGCGGCCGTGGCGGAGGCCGGTGGGCCGGAGATGGAGTTCGGCGTCTACGACTGGGACCCGCGCCGGGACTATCAATTCACCTGGCCCTTCAACCTCCTCTACCCGGAGTATCTGCAGAGCGCGCAGCCCTCGACCTACACGCCTCTTTACGCGCATCACATCATGCATGTCGGCAATGAGGCGCGAGAGTGTCGCGAACTGCTGCCGGAGCCGGACGTGCTGCCCTGGATCAGCCCCGGCGATGCCGGCACCTACTCCGGCGAGCGCTTCCGCTACGCGCTCCTGGAGTGCTTCGCCAATGGCTCGACCGGGATGAACTTCTGGTCGGGAAGGCTGTGGGATGCCGAACTTCTGGCCGGGTATTCGCGCGTGATCCGCAACCTCGCGCCGGTGGAGGACCTGCTGGCGTCTGGCGAGTTGCTTGAGGGTGCGCAGGTGCAGGGTCCGGGGCGCATCAGCGGCGTGGCCTCAGGCGGCGAGATGGTCATCCTCGTCGCGGACTACCTCGGCGAGAGCGGCGGTAGCGTCAGTGTGCGGCTACCGGTCAACGCGGCGATGACCGCCACGGATCTCGACACCGGGAAGACGCTTCAGGTCGCTGCGAATGGCACCTTGACCGTGCCGCTGGGAGACGAAGCGGCACGTTTGCTGCATGTAAAGTAGCTCTAGAATAGCCGAAGGAGACAGGGAGGCAGTATCATGCAGGTACCGCTACTGATTGTCATGCTGGCGCTGCTGCCGCTGGCGGCGTTCGCCCAGCAGGATGCAACGGTCTGGGTCGCTTCGCCATGGGAGCGCGTGCTCAGGGACACACCGCCGCGCGAACAGCCGTCGGCACAGTTGCGCGCGGCGGCGAATGAATACGAGCCCTTCCGGCTGATCGTGCACGCGGGCGATCGGCCACTTCGCAACGTCCATGTGGTGACAAGCAGCCTCAACGGCCCGGGTGGAGCGATCTCCGCCTTCAACCTCACGCTCTACCGGGCCCACTACGTCAATGTGACGGAGCCCAGCTACCGGACGGAGAACCCGGTCGGCTACTATCCCGACGCACTGATCCCGTTCCGCCACCCGCAGACGGGCGAGGAGCTTTCCGGCGCCACCTACGATGCAGCTCCATTCGACGTGGAGCCGGGCGAGAACGCCGAAGTGTGGGTGGACCTGTTCGTGCCACCGGGCACCGAAGCGGGCAAGTACGTCGGCAGCATCACCGTCGCTGCGGGCGACATTGAACTCGCGCAGGTGCCGGTGGAGCTTCGCGTGTGGGACTTCGAACTTCCCGCCGAGACCTCCATGCGGTCGAACTTCGGTGGCCTCGGCAGCCGCGTAGCGAAAGCCATCGGGATGGACGCCTCAAGCGAGGAGTTCGCGGCCATCGAGCGCCTCTACATCGACGAGTTCCTGGCGCATCGTGCTATGCCAAGCTCGTTCGGGAAACTCTGGCCCGCATGGACGCCGGAGGATGGCCTGCAGGTGGACGGCGAGGACGAGTGGATGCGCCAGCTGGTCGAAGAGAAGCACGTCAACGCTCTGCGGATGCCGTTCTCGTATCGGGACGATCCCGAGAAGGCGAAGGCGTTCCTCGCCGCAAACGCCGAGTGGCTGCGTGGCATGGGCTACCTGGACCTCGGCTACATCTACATGAAGGACGAGCCGAACGACGCCGAGGAGTATGAGATCGTCCGCCAGGAGGGCGCGCTGATCCACGAGGCCGATCCGGAGATCGCGCGCATGTGCACCGAGCAGACGAAGCCCAGCAAGCCGGAGTGGGGCGACCTCTACGGCGCGGTGGACATCTGGTGCCCGCTGTGGGGGCTGTTTGACGAGCCGACGGCTGAGGAGCGGCTGGCGCTGGGGGAGAGGCTGTGGAGCTACACCGCCCTCTGCCAGGGACCTGAGGGCACTCCATGGTGGCAGATAGACATGGACCCGCTGCACTTCCGGGCGCCGTTCTGGACAAGCTGGCACTACGACATCACCGGCTTCCTCTACTGGTCGAGCGTCTACTGGGTGCCCGAGACGATGGAGGGCGTCTGGGAGGCGCCACTGTTCCGCGAGCGCTACTGGGGCGAGGGGATGCTGCTCTACCCCGGGCAGCCGGCGGGGCTCGACGGGCCGGTCTCGTCAATCCGCCTGAAGCTCGTGCGCGAGGCGATGGAGGACTACGAGTACATGGTGATGGCGGCCGCTTCCGGGGGCACCGGTGGCATCCAGACGGTGATGGGAGCTGAGCGGATGGAGGTCGTGCGAGTGCCGAACTCGGAAGCGCAGGTGGACGAGATCGTCGCGGATATCACCACCTCATTCCAGGACTGGAGCAAGGACCAGTCCGATTACGCGAAAGCTCGCGAGCGCCTCGCGGAGATGATCGAGGGCCGGTAGTGCCGTTGAGGAGGCCGACCCCCGCGCCGGCCTGTGCCGTCTCCGTTTGCCGTACGCGGGAACTAACCGCCCCCCGGCAGGTGTCCTATCATCTGAGACACCATCACAATGCCGGGGGGCGTTTGCCATGAAGCGCCGGGTGGTCGTACATGGCGAAGCCGGCGACGATGGATCGCCGCCGGCCTCTGACAGGCGTTGGAACAATCGACCTAGAAGGCCGCGCCAGCTACTTCGTCGCCCTCTGCGAGGTTGATGAGCTTGACGCCGCCCGCCGACCGGCTGCGCTCGGAGATGTCATCGACGGGGGTCAGGATGGCCTTGCCCTGCGCCGTGTAGATGAGCACCCGCTCGCCCTTGCCGGTCTCGACGCGCACAACGGCCTCGACAGTGCCGGTGTCCTCAGTGACCTTGAAGCCCGTGACGCCGCCGCCGCCGCGCTTCTGCTCCCTGAACTCGTCGATTGAGACCAGCTTGCCGTAACCGTTCTTCGTGATGACCAGTGCCATAACAGCCATGGTATCGTCTCCTTTACTCGTATGTAGTCGGTTGCTCCTCATGCGCGACTCTACCCGAAATCGCCGGGAAATGCAAGCCGCTGCAGCGCGGAAAAGCGCGAGAATACCCCGCAGAGGCCACCAGAGGCGTTCATCTGCAGGTGCAGGCGCGCGTTAGATGGCGGCTCCACAGTCCCGCAGCCGCCGCTGAAGTTCCGCGACGTTGACGGCCCCGGCATCACCGTCGGGCGCCGCCATCGCCGCCGCTTCACCGGCTGCCTGTCCGGTCGCCATCGCCGGACCCATCACCCGCAGCGACGCCATCGCGAGATGGTCCGCCGACAGGCAGCGCCCGCAGGCGAGCAGGTTGCGCAGATCCGCACACACCAGCGCCCCGTAGGGGATGTCATACCACGAACGCTCGCCCGTGTGTCCCTGCCGCGGAAGATACTCCGGGTAGCGCGTGAACATCACGCAGTCCTTCTTCCTGCAGGTGGCACGGCAGGCGACACCGCCCACCTGAACTGCCTCCGGGCCGGTGTGGGCCATCGGGCAGTGGACGTCGAGGCCGAAGGTGCAGCGCGCGATGGCATCCTCGCGCTTGCGGCCCGTCACGACGTCCTCACCCGTGACGGTCTCAATGCCCACCATGCAGCGGCTCTCACGCACGCCAACCATGTGCGCGGTAAGCTGCAGGTGCGCACGCTCCATCCCCGGCACGGTCTCCTGCATCCAACGCCCGATCTCCCACGCATCCCGGCGCCCCTGGACTTCCGCGCGTGTGAGATCGCCGGCGTCAATCGGATTGCCGCTCAGGTGCGTCACGTTGAACGCAAGCGAGTCCTGGCGCAGGTCGGGACTGAGTTCGGGAGTCGCCCACCGGTACGCTCGCAGGCCACGGAGCATCGCTTCGCGCATCAGGGCCTTCGCCTCGGCGTCATCGGCGCCACCGCGCGTGGGAACCCGCTCGACATCGAGGCCGCCCATCTGCATTATGAGGCTCATCGCCTGCACGCGACCGTCACCGGGGCGGCCCATCTCCCACCGAGCGCCTGCTCGCGCCACGAGATCGGCGTCGCCGGTAGCATCCACGAAGACCTTCGCCTCGACCGCTCGCGCACCGGACTTGCCCTCCAGCACGATCGCGCGTAAGCGGTCGCCCTCAACGATCACTTCGCCGACGTTCGAGTGCAGCAGCAGATCGGCGCCGCTTCCGAGCACGAGGGCATCGGCCACCAGCTTGAAGGCCTCCGGTTCGAAGGGGATTCGCCCGCTCTTTACGCCCTCATCGAAGGGGCGCGCGCAGCCGAGGTCCGCCATGCCATCCACCAATTCGCGGAAGACCCCGCCGACGACCATCTCTCCGGTCGCCGCAGGGGAGATGCCTAGCAGCAGGTCCACCCACCCGGCGGTGGCGATCCCACCGAGGAAGCCGTATCGCTCCAGCAGGAGTGTCTTCGCACCGGCTCGGGCGGCCGCCACGGCTGCGGCGATACCACCGGGCCCGCCTCCCGCCACGACTACGTCGTAAGCTCCGGCTACCGGCAGTTCGCGTTGCGGCTCAAGGATCGTTCTGTTCACTGTCATGATGGCGAGCTATTCACTCCGGGCACGCCGGAATCCTCTGCCAGGCCAGACTGGCACCACTCACGCCTCACTCCGGCAAATGGTGGCGCTCCTGTAGGCGCCTACCCCTCAGGCATGAGCGGCGCCCGCGTCTCATCGCCCTCCCACGCGAGGTCGCTCTTCGGCTGCCAGTCAACATCGAACCAGCCGCCGAAGACGTTCGCCTCGGTGTCGCCGGTGGTAAAGCGGGTGCTGTCGAAGATCAGGAAGTCCGGCAGCATGTCGTGCTTATGATTGATCGACAGCCTCCGCCCGTATAGCGGCCCTGAGTAGACCAGCACGTAGCGATCCTGCTGCTCGGGGTTCGGATAGCAGAGTACGAGGCCGAGGTGGTCGCCCTCGAAGCTGCGGCCGAGGATGCTGAAGCGCCCGTCGTCGATCTCGACCGGCAGACGGTCGGCGAGCCGCGCCAGCACCGAGTTCGTTTCGGGCGTACCGAAGAGCACCAGGTTCATCTGTTCGATCTGCCAGGGTTCAAGCTCCTCGTCGGTGCAGACACGCGGCTGGCCATCCGCGAAACGATCCCACTCGTCCGCCCAGGCGCCGACCTTCTGCGCCAGGTCGAGGTCCTGCGCATCATCGCCGGCAGTCCCCTGCACGACGATGAAGGGCGTGTTGAAGACATCCTCGGCCGGGCCGCAGAGGCCACGACCCTTCAGCGGCGGCCACTGCTGCGCCGGAGCGGGCGCGATCTCGATGATAAGTCTGCCGTCTTCGGGCTGCACCTGGTGCTGAGTGCCGTTCACAGTGACACCGAACTGCTCGTCCGGGCGTAGCGGGCAGGTGGCGAGATCAATCGTCAGCGCCGCCACGTTCTCGCACCTTATGTCGAGGCGGCCGCCGTCTTCGGCGACGGTGGCATCCACCATTGCCGGAGTGCCCCAGCGCTTGAGGCGATCGATCGTGAGCCAGTGCGCACGGTTGTAGTTAAGGGAGAAGCAGCGGAAGGTGACGTGGCGCGGGCACGGGTCCAGCACGCGGTCGCGGCTCCAACTCCACGCGTTCTCGTAGCACGGTGTGTCCCAGTAGATGTAGTGGCTCTCGCCGGGGAACTCGTAGTAGTCGATCGGGATCCCCAGCGCCCTCACCTTCTCCACCATCGAGCGCGATTCGATCACCGGGATCAGGTGGTCAAGCTCACCGTGCTGGACGAAGAAGCTCTGCCCGCGCGCGTTCGGCGCCATCTCCTCCGCGTTGTCCCACTCCACGAGGAACTGCTTGAAGGTCGTCATGGCCTCCCGATTCCAGCCCCACCAGCGGAACATGTCGGTCTGGCCGGAGATGGGCGTAACGGACGCGAAGAAGCCCGGCTGCCGCAGGCCGATCGTCCACGTGCCCATGCCGCCCATGGAGACGCCGGAGAGATGGATGCGCATCGGGTCAATGTTGAAGCCGCGCGACATCTCCTCTATCACGCGATAGACGTCCACCTCGCCGACGCCCTGAAAGTCCGTGTTGCGGCGGGCGTAGGGGAGGACGAGGATCGCGCCGTTGCGCTCGGCGATGTCGCAGACCTCTTCGCTCAGCACCCACGGGTCGAGCACGCTGATGTTCGGCACGTAGCCATGCAGGAAGACGAAGAGCGGCCATGGGCGAGCGGGATCATACGCTTCGGGGATGTGCACGTAGTAGGGTTGAACGCTGCCATCGTTCTCCGCGATGTACGCAAGCTCCGTGAGGACGCCCTTCGGCGGCTCGTAGCGCTCTCCCTGTTCGGCAAGCTCCACCAGCCGCAGGCCCTCGCTGATGTCGCGGGAGGCATCACCGCCGGCATACCAGCCACCGGCCTCGACCAGCCGCGCCTTCTTCAGCTTGAGCCGCGCGAGCGGCAAGTTCGCAGCGCGCACCGCAGCATTGTGATCCGCGCTCACCGCCTGTTCCGCCCGGGCGATTGCCGCTTCGAGATCGGCAGTGGTGGGCGCCTCCTGCGCGAATGCAGGGGAGAGGACAGGGTAAGTGAGGATCAGTGTCACGAAGACGAGCGGCAGCTTCACGCGGATCCCCTCCGGGCGAACATGCTGGCAGCGGGAGGTAGGTTCGGCGGGCGGAATAGGCAAACCTGCAGAACGTAAAGGGCCCCGCCGTATCAGACAGGGCTGTCTGGCGGCGGGGCCTTAGCTTGAAGACCGCAAAGCCAAGCTGAGGAAATCACTGAGATTCTTTCGCCTCAGCCGGATGCGGTCATCGACAGCGTGATTCTAGCTGCCGACACCACACCCATACGTCCTGATCTCCGTCACCTTGACCATGCAGTCTGTTCTATCGCCCAACTGCATCACCTCCTACGTGATTTGCCGCTCTGGGTGCGGGGCGGTGTCGGCCCCGGTACGAAAAAAGCAAGTTGTATCCACTGTGTGCGTCGAGCGAATTGACGTCACCGCGGACCGGAAAGTTCTATCTCATCGCCGGGTTTCATCACCCGGGCGGAGATCCCCTTCTCCTCCAGGCGTCCGACGAACTCCTGCGGATCGGTTTCGATGGCCGGAAACGTGCCGAAGTGCATAGGTATGTTCAACTTTGCGCCGATTAGCTCGGCCGCGATTATACCATCATCTACGCCCATCGTGAAGACGTCGCCGCAACAGATGGTCGCGACGTCTACTTCGTTATACCGCCCCACCAACTCCATCTCCGCGGTCAGGCCGGTATCTCCGGTGTGATAGAGCGTCACTCCGCCCATCGTGACGAGGAAGCCGCACGCGGTGCCGAGCATCGTGATACCATCCTCGCTGACGATGGCCGAACTATGATGGGCCACGGTGAGTTTTACGCGCGCGAAGCCGAGGTCGCTCGCGCCGCCGATGTTCATCGGCAGCACCTTCTGCACACCCTCCCGCCTGCAGTGAATCGCCAGTTCGTTCACGGCCACCACCAGCGCATTGTTGCGACGAGCGATCTCAATCCCGTCGCCGAGGTGATCGCCATGAGCGTGTGTCAGCAGTACCGCGTCAACCTCGATCTCATCCGCACTCCCCGAGGCCTTGCTGTTGCCGCTGAGGAACGGGTCTATGATGATGCGCCTGCCATCGGCCTCCATCGCGAAGCACGAATGTCCGTGGAAGGTCAGTCTCGCCGCCATCGGTTCCCTCCGTTCGCGTCAGATCTCTCTCCCGGCCAGCGCGCCCTCATGGACGGCCGCTTGCGCGTGCCTCGGACGCTCCGCGTCGCCGATGACCGTCATCGTGATCGGCAGGATCTCCAGGTCCCCGGCCAGATCATCATTCGACCTGCGCCCTATTGCCAGCACCACCGTGCCGGGGTCATTGAAGCGCCTCTCCGATCCGCCCACGTCGGCCATGATCCCCTCGGCATCGAGCCCCAGCGCACGGTGGCCTGTAAGAATCTTCACGCCAAGCTCCTCAAGTCGCTGCAAAAGGAACGTTCGCGGCCCTGACGGCAGGAGCGGCGCGAGATCTTCCCCCGACTCCAGCAGCGTCACCGCATGTCCCTGCTCGGCGAGCAGGTGCGCGATCTCACTCCCGTTCCCCCGGCTGCTGATGACGTAGACCGGATCGCGCACCTGTGCCTCGCCGCGCAGGATGCGGTCGCCGGAGAGGTAGCGCGCGCCGCCGCCGAAGGGCAGCGACTCGGCGCCCAGGGCAGTTGACCCGGTGGCGACGATCAGGTTGTCGGGGTCAAATTGCAGGACCGAGTCGACGGTGGCATGGGTGTTAAGCTGTATCTCCACGCCAAGTCGCTCCAGTTCGCCCTTCTGCCACTCGATCAGGCCCGCGAGTTCGGCCTTGCCCGGCGCCATCGCCGCCAGTGCGAAGGTGCCGCCGACGTGATCAGAGCGCTCCCAGATGGTCACTTCATGCCCGCGGTGGGCGGCGACGATGGCGGCCTGCATGCCGCCAGGCCCGGCGCCGATCACCAGTACGCCCCGGGCAGGCTCACGCTCATCCGGGACCGCTCTATCGGGATAGCCCGGCCAATCAACCTCGCGCCCGGTCCATGGGTTGACCGTGCACTGGCAGTGAGCCTGTTCGGAGTACCGGCGGTCGAGGCAGCCGAGGTTGCAGCCGATGCATGGGATGATCTCATTAACTCGTCCCTCAGCACTTTTGCGCGGCCAGTCCGGATCGGCCAGCAAGGCTCTCCCCAGCGCCACGAAGTCGCAGCGCCCTTCGCGGATCAGTCCATCCGCCATCTCGGGCCGTAGAATTCGCCCGACGCCGATGACCGGCACATCCACCACTTCGCGTATGCCCTCGGCATACTCGATCAGGTGACCATGCTCGATGTAGTAGGGCGCGGAGGCGTAGCGCGCTGTCTCACCGATGGCCGCCGACACGTGGATCGCCTGGTAGCCCGTCTCCGCCAGCATCGGCGCAAAACGCTTCGCCTCATCGAGGTCCGTCCCGCCCTCGACGAACTCATTCGCCGAGATGCGACACCAGCAGGGGAAGTCCTCGCCGCAGCGCTCGACGATCGCCGCCCGCACCTCCCGCGCGAAGCGAGTGCGGCGCTCGGTGTCGCCGCCCCAGTCGTCATCGCGCCGGTTCAGCAGCGGCGAGAGGAACGAGCAGCCGAGGTAGCCGTGTGCCATGTGCACCTCGACGCCATCGAAGCCCGCCTCCATGGCACGCCTCGCACCCTCGCCGAAAGCCTCCACCGCCTCCCGGATCTCCTCCTCTGTCATCTTCTCCGGGCGGTTCCCATCGCTCAGGCTGACCGCCGACGGCGACAGAGGGCGCCTGCCGATGACCGCCGCATTCGCCTGCCGGCCGCCATGCTGAAGCTGAAGCGCGATGCGCCCGCCGGCTTGATGCACGGCATCCGTCAGGCGGCGCAGGCCGGGGATCATCTCATCGTCATAGATCGCCAGCATCTTCGCGCCGGTGAGGCCGAAGGGATGCACCGCGGTATGCTCGACGATCTGCAGGCCGACGCCACCACGCGCGCGGGCGACGTGGTAGGCGATCAGGCGATCGGTCACATGATGGGCCGGGTCGGCATAGTTCGTGCCCATCGGGGCCATGATGATGCGGTTGGGCATCTGCAGTGTGCCGATCGAACCGGGGGAGAAGAGGGCATCGAAGGTGGGCACCGTTTACTCACTCCTTGCTGAGTTGGTGCGGAATGCTCCGGCGAATCATTCGCCCTCGCGGCCGCGCACACCTGCTGAAGTGGCCGCCTCCTGTTGCCGAAGCCCGTGGAGGTGCCACTGCATCGGTGGCGAAACCATGCGCGAAGATTACCCGACGCAGTGGGATGCTGGCAGGGAGGGTCGGAAAGTGGCTAAGATCAAGGCCGGAATCATCGGCGCGGGCATCGGCAAGTATCACATCGAGGGCTACATGGCGCACAAGAACGCTGAGGTCGTCGCGCTGTGCGATCTCAATGAGGATGTGCTGGCGCAGGTCGGCACGGCGTACGGTGTCAGTAAGCTCTACACCGACTACAAGGAGATGCTTGAGGCCGACATTGACTGCGTGAGCGTCTGTGTGCCGAACAAGTTCCACCCCCCGATCACCATCGACTGCCTGACGGCCGGCAAGCACGTGCTCTGTGAGAAGCCGCTGGCGCGGACCGCGAAGGAAGGGCAGAAGATGGTGGACGCCGCCGAGGCGGCGGGCAAGACGCTGATGATCCAGTTCAACAACCGCTTCCGCCCGGAGGCGCAGGTCCTCAAGGGCTACGCCGACGACGGCACCTTCGGCGACATCTACTTCGCCCGCTGCGGCTGGATCCGGCGCAACGGGATCCCCGGCTGGGGCGGATGGTTCACCAGCAAAGAGGTGGCCGGTGGCGGGCCGCTGATCGACCTCGCGGTGCACATGCTCGACCTCACCATGTGGCTGATGGGGAACCCGGTGCCGGAGATCTGCATGGCCTCCACGTGGTCAGTCTTCGGGCCGAAGATGGAAGCGCTCGGGCCGTGGGGCACGCCCAACAAGAAGGGCACCTTCGACGTCGAGGACATGGCCGTCGGCATGATCAAGTTCGAGGGCGGGAAGACTGTCCTGCTTGAAGCGTCGTGGGCATCGCGCATCAAGCGCGAGTGGGTCTACTCGACGCTGATGGGTACGCAGGCAGGCGCGAGTCTTGAGCGTGTCTTCGCCATCGACGGCGTGGATGACAGCGCGATCGACTCGCTGGAGATCTTCACTCAGGAGCAGGGCCAGCCGATTGACCGCGTGGTGAAGCTTGAGCCTGAGGCCGCGATGGGCAGGCACTCAGCGGTCATGCACTTCGTGGACAGCCTCATCAGCGGCAAGCAGCCGATCTCCCCGGGGACCGACGGTTTGCGGATCATGAAGATCCTTGACGCCATGTACAGGTCG
>LSQX01062137.1_pt1 | contig 11649 bp, 6 predicted proteins | sample 654561 | NCBI WGS metagenome assembly LSQX01 (sample SAMN04489861, study PRJNA283612) | anaerobic digester metagenome | isolation source: 4 biogas reactors fed with cattle manure at either 37C or 55C with and... | place: Denmark: Kongens Lyngby | collected 2014 | reverse complement strand
GTCCGCATGCGGAACATCTCCGTGATCTTGGTCGGTGTGTGGGGTGTTCAGGTGAGGGTAGTCATAGTGCTCCGTGTCTTCGTGTGGGCTATCCAGGTGGACTTGATCCTCGTGAGTCTGATCGCCGTAGGGAGTGTCGCTGTAATCAACGTCCTGATGCGCCCGGTTTTCATGATCCTGGTCTGCATGTGGTTGATCATGGTAAGGGCTATCGCTGTGAGGGTCGTCTAAGTGTTCTGTGTCACTGTGAGGCGTGTCTCGATAAGCCAAGTCCTCGTGCGGTTGATCGTAGTGCCAGTAACTTTTGTCGAAGTGGGCCTCCCTATCTGGCTTGTCTGCGTGCAGAGAGTCATTGTGAGCTGCCTGATTTAAATGTTCGCTATATTTTCCATCATAATCCGAGTGGTACGTGCTGCGCTGGACGGTGCCGCTTGATTCCGGCTTAGCAAACCAAAGCCACCTTGCGGGATCAATGGCCACATAGTAGGGCGGCCTTTCAGATTCGGCATATTCTTCTGTGTCAATCACCCTTTTATGCTGGCTAGCATCAATGTAGCAAAAATAGTTTCCCTCGATCCAAAATCTGCCCGGGGGGTAGTTCGTTGCCCCCATGTCTTTCCCCAGAAAACTCCATTCTTCTCCTGAACGGAGAATGTAGAGCCGTTCCCCCTGCACCCAAATGTTACTGTCATTGTAAGGCATGCCTCCTTCCCCCTCTGCTTGCATTAATACGGTTTCTCTGGCAGAATAATGGCGTCCGCTTCTACAACTCCTTTGAAGTATGCATCTCCAGTCTGGGTGTTCATTTGGATCGATATGTGTCCCAATTTGTTATAAAATACGATCCCAGCTCCCGATATCTCAATGGCGCTGTGTCCTTCACCTGTAGCCATAATTCTAACGATATTAGCGTCAATGACGCCCGTTGTGATGTGTGAACCATTGATGTAGGTGAATCCATAGCTTACTGCCAATACTGCCGGGTTATCATTCGTGAAGTACATACCGATTAGAAAATAGTGATACGAACTATCTTGGAGTGCTGGTCTTGTTGTGCTAAACATGATCTCGCCAGCAGTGGTTGTCTTAGAACACCTGGCGTACACGTAAAGCTGTTGACCTAATGTTTGCTGTTGCGTTTTAGCAGAGATATTCCAGGTTTTAGCATCCTCACCAATGTCTGTAGCTAAAATCAAGTATCCGGCTGTATTAGAAAATTTGCCCCTGACATCATCCTTATTGGCATCCATCTTAACGCCGACAAGTTGGAAGTTTCTCGTTCCAGCACCGACTGCCAAGTGTTGTGTTTCTACGGTATTTGGTCTAATGTTGGTCCCGTCAAAATACCCTTCTTCATCTCCAAAGAAGTGATGATTTAGCAGCTTTTCGTAAGTCTGTCTCGCAACATACATCGCATAAATGCGATCCGAAAGAAGTTTGGGAACATTCACCGTAACCACATTGGATGGTGGGCTTACGTTATGCGAACGGTCTCTAGCCCGTACACGTACATAGACTACTTGATCTGCATACATGCCTGTCAGATTGAAGGTGTTCGATGCGCTATAGTACGTTTTAAGGTTTTGGGTGAAGGAGCTGTTTGTAGCAACCTCAATGACATAATCAAGCAAATCTGGAATCACAACTGGTTGCCAGTGTAAAACCACGTCTCCGTCATCGTTAATGGAAACAATCAGTCCCGTCGGGGTTCCCGGTGCAGTTGCTTTCCCACCTATCGTGAGGGATGCTGTGGGGTCTCCCTCGGAGTAAACACCCGCCCTACTAACAGTTCTAACCCGCCATGTGTACGTAACGCCAGAGGAAAGCCCTTGCGTGTCTTGGTAGACTTCCGAATCCTTATCTAAAGTGGTAATAGTGTAAAAGGCTCCTCCGTCCGCCGAACGGTCAATAAACTGTTGGTGAGCATGTTCGCTTTCGCTTTTTGTCCATGTAAGTTCGGCAACCAAAACTACATTGCCGTCTTTGGAAACAAACGACTTTTCCTGCGCACTCAAGTTAGTAGCCGGTTCTGGCGGATTAGGATCTTCTGTTGGTATTTCCTCTACCGTGGCCGAGACGATTTCAGACCATTCGCTGATTCTGTTGTTCTTGATGGAAGCCACCTGATATTCCCAAACGCTATCAATTTCAAGCTGTTGGTGAGTAAAGACACTGGTTGGCGAATCAAACACCAGCCAAGGGCCATTCTCTGTTCTAGCTCTAACAGCCCAAGAATCAGCATTGCTTGTCCATGTGACGACAATATAGCCGAAATTCGGATGAGCGATCACTTGTTTGGGTACGTCTGGAATATCCCCTAAAGTTCTGCTTGATGGTCTCCTACCCAGGAGTTGTTCCATGGGATTGTACAAGAAGTCATTCAAACCCCAGCGAATACGCCGTTCTGATTGACTACTTTGAAAGCTCTCATCCATGATTCTTGCGTTAACAACAACCTTATTCCTAGGGTGTACTACTGTGATGTTATCCCCAAGCCCAACGCCATTTAACTCTCTTATGTCATCTACAGGGATGGAAACTTCAAAGGCAATGTCTGGTTGACTTCGCTTTTCTAACTCCTTTTGCCCAGCCAAGATTAACTCTGCCATGGTCTCTGCTTCTGGGACTTGAAAATCACCAGGAATCTCACCATGATCTTGTATTGACTGGTCATCTTTGAGCTGTACGTAAAGCTGCTTGGTGCCTTCTCCCGCCCCAAAACAATCAAGGACGTTGGCGAGTTTAGTCTGGTTGTCCCTTAATACCGTGATTGCAATGTTCCTACCGTGTTCTATGACAAACGGGTCTTCACTGCCAATCGTTCTGTCTTGGCCGAATTTCGCTTCGCCATTTTCTCCGAGGTCCAAATAGACCTTCTTGGCCGCTTCATCATGACGGACACGAAATTCCCATCCGTATTCATCGCAGATGTTAGCTAAGCTCTGCAAAAAGTCTACCCGTTCAAACTCAAAGCCTTGGACGATGACCCCTGTGGTCGATGGGATATTTCCTACGTTAAGAAATGATTGTTCTCGCCAGATTAGCTCCACGCCATCAAGGTAAGGTGTAAATCCATAACCTACAACCTCGCCATGGGCATCCTTGCGAACACTCTCCTGATCCTCGGTATAAAGGTTAATGCGTATGTCAACCCATCTGCCCGATCCAGAGATAGGCACACCATTGACTTCGTTTTCCTGTACATCGCCAACATTAATGGCAGTCATTTCTGGTCCCCAGGAGGCACTATCTAGACCTGCGCTCGTTGCAGCGCTCCTACTTTGTACTGCGATCCGAACGTAAGCGTCGATAATCTCTGTCCAGCGAAGGAATCTTCCGGCACTCAAAGCACTCTCACCTAAGTCATGCCGAAACTGGATGTAGCCCCATGCTTTAGGGCGTTCGTTTTGCGGATCCTCTGGGTGTGGTTCGTACTCCAAGATCACAGACCCGGGCTCAATGTCGATGTCCACCTGATGCCTAACAGCTGTTTCCCAATCTGCTTTGGTGTTCCACCTCTTGATCTTAAACTTCCGCAAGTGATCCCGGGCAACATCGGCTAAATCAAGGCCGTTCCAGCCTTGCCACCTCTGGGGAGTCTTGAAATTCTTCAGTCGATGAGCATGACCTTGAACGGCAAATGAATATTCGTCACCGGCCAAATCTCTACTCTGAATAAAGCCCGTGGCACACTGATCGTAACGGTCGCAAATAGAAACATAGGTTGCTAGTCCTAATTGCTCTACTCCCTCTACATCATGGGGTAGGGAGAATGATGCTTGATCTGCCGTATTTATTCTGCGCCTTGCTTGTCTTAGTGTAATATCGTGTATGGGTTCTCCTATTGGATTAAGCTCTTGGTCAAAACACTTTATGTATGCCACTTGTTCACCTCCAAATCAAAAAGGGAGGTTGCCCTCCCCTTGTCACCAACCACTACCATCTGCGGTTGACAAAGCTTCTCTGACTAATTCTGTTACGAATCCACGTACATCTGTAACACCATTCAAATTCACGTTCACTTGCTGAATCAAGACCTGTTGAATCAAAAGTTCTTGCGCTTGAATGGTTCCAATTTCGGCCATCTGGAACGTCTGGAACACTTCAAACATTTGTTCGCTCATGAGTCCAGGCAGGCGATCCAAGTTTGAAAGTGGCCTTAGAGATTCTAGGAACAGATCTCTATCTTGACCGGAAAGACGAGTGATTTGAACTCCTCTGATTTCATGTTGAATCAAGGTATCGTCTGTTGGGAACCATTCGTCAAGCATGTCACCGCCGAATTCTTCAAAAGCCTTTTCGCCTTCTTCCACTAACTTGCGAATGGCTCTGCGAATTTTCTCGACTTCATCTTCGCTGTACCCATCTTCAGCAAATTCCTGCATCATCCCAGCGATGAGTTTGGCTTGTGCTTCGAACTCTGTAGCCAGCAAAACCTGTTCCAACAAGATGCGTTTTAGCTGTTGTCCCAACACTTGTTCAAAGTCTTGCCAGGTGGCTTCGCCAGCGATGGAGGCTGCCATGGCAGAACCTAGACTGCTCAACGATTGGTTCATGGAATCGATCATTACTTTTCCGGTCTCGAATCCTGCTCTAGCCGCTTCCTCGTTGGAAATTTTCCAACCAGTTTGCCACAAAATGCCCAGGAAACGTTCTTTTTTGAGGTTTGCTTCTGTTGCCTGATAACTGACCCCAAACTCCTCTAAGGCTTCATTCAGACCTTCTATACCCTGTTTTAAAGATTGAAGATCTTGGGGAACGGGTCCCGGATCAAAGAGTTGATTGATGAATGAAACACCTGCTGAAATGCCAGCAAATATGGGGTTTCCGGTTAGACCTGCTATTGCTCCAGAAATACCAGCAATAGCCCCCGTAAAACCTCCACCGCCACCGGTATAACCAGCCATCGCGCCGTACATCGCTGCAATTCCGTCTCCGTAGTCACCGAACATCTCCCGCATAGAGTTCCGCATGTTATTAAATGCCTGTGGAGCTTCTTCGATAAGTCGGAAAAATTCCTCGGTCTGGTTGATGGCGTTGCTGAATTCTGGTGCTATTTGAGCAAAGAATCGGGCTGTAGCTTCTTCTGTTTCTCGAATTTCTTCACCAGTTTTCAGAAGTTCATTTAGATATTCTTGTTGCTGAATATGGTCATCTGTGGCATCAATCAGTTTCAACAACTGGCTATACTTTTCTCGCAAGCTAGCCAGATCATTTTTGTTATACTCAATTGACTTAATACGAGCTACCGCATTCTGTTGGGCAAGCTCCCGTTCGAGTTCAATTTCCTGTTTTCTAACATCTTGCCACTCCGTAGAGAAGCGGTAAAGGTCTCCGTAAAGCTCCTCGTATCCTTCTCTCATCCGCCTGATAATGTCCAGTCTATCCTCTAAACCGATCTCTTCTTCGATGGTCATGGCATTGAGTAAAGACCGTTGATCTTCAAGCGATTGTTTGGCCAGATTGTGCTTGGCGCGCTGGAGGTCACGTTCAAGTTCGATTTTGCGTTCATTGCCTGCGGCAGTTAGCTCCAGTTCGCTTTCGATACCTGCGATTTGCTCTTCCAAGACCGTCTGAGCACTGATTTGCCTAGACTGGATTAAGAAGCTCTGCCACTGTTCTTCACGTCTTTGAGCGTCCTCTAATCGCCTTTCTTCTTCCTTGTCTAGCCGGAGCTGGAAAGAATCAAGTTCAGCCATCGCATAACGCCCTGAATCCATGGAGGCATACAAATTCATTCGCTCCGCAATCCATGCCTGGGTTTCCACAAGGTCAGCTTCACGAAGATCACCAAGGGCCTTGATTTCATCAGCTACCCTATCAGCTAGGTCACGGGCTTCTATTTCGGCGTATTTCTTGCTTATTGCCTTTAAGCGTTCACGGTGGGACTGATAAGCTAATTCAATCATTGCTTGATTACCCTTGTGTTGATCCAACTCTCGATTCAAGCGAAGTAAAGATTCGGCGATTTCTGCTTCTGCCAACCTGTTGCTGTTTCGCAATCGTTGTATTTTCACTTCCTGGGCTTTGTAGCTGATTTCTTGCTCAGCTCTTAACTCGTCCTCATTTTGCTTTTCGGTGAGTTGACGGCGTAATTGAGCAATTGCCTGGATTTGGTCAAAGGACTGGGCATAAGCCCCGACGTACTGGTCAAGATTCTCTAGTTGCTGTTCCAAAGTCCAGTTTTCTGTTTCAGCCAATGTCCTATAGTTAGTCATACGCAGGGCAAAGATTTCATTCTCGATCGACATTAACTCTTCAGTAGTCCGAACCAAACCTTCAACTTCCAGAACGTTTTCCTGTAACCACTTTATTTGTTGTTCATAACTGCTTACAACTGAATCATTTTGATGCTTTAACTCCTCGAAAAGTTGTAGTTGTTTGCGAAGTGGTTCATTGTCATAAGCCCTCTTATCTTCTTTTTCCAGATCCTTTTGAACCTTGGCGACTTCTCGCCACAACTGAAGCCATTCATCTGTTCCTACCGACACTTGCCTCAACTGATATTTCAAGACTTCGAGGTGTTGTCCCAAAGTGATCTTTTCGGACTCCACTAAGTATTGGTAGTAATTCTTAATGTGTTGCTCCATTTTCTCAAGGTCTTGAAAGTCAACGTGGATTTTACCACCATCAAGAGCCTCTCGTAATGTATCAGCTTGCGGTCCGTAGCTGCCAATCATGTCAAGAACCTTGTTCCATCTATCGACAGCGCTCAAGGTGACCTCGTCTAATTCTTCTTTTACAACTTTTAATGCTTCTTGTACTCGCAACTTAGTCATAGCCGTCAGGCCACTGTCTGTCGTCTGGGTCTGTAGGTAGTCATAATATTTTTGCAGATGGTCTTTCAGACTACCCAGCTCATCAACGTATTGCTGAACCCCCAACCTTAATAGCTCTAGTTCCGCCTGATATACCTGCATCTGGTCGGACACAATGGTATCGGGGTCTTTAGTCTTGGGGCCCTTCATAACTTTCTCTAGCTCATCACGCATGTTTCCGAGTTCGACAGCTAATACATTCCCGCGAAATGCCTCTGATAGAGCATCGTCAACAACATTTTGCTCCAAGAATCGAATGTACTTTTCGTGTAAGTTCTCTAGACCGCCATATGCAGATTTGAACTCATCACCCATGTTACGAACTAGCTCAATCCTTGCACGGTATAAGGCCATTTCTGCCCGAAGGGCTTTTTCCATTTCTTCTGCGCTCCGGACAACCACTTCTACTACCTCTTCCTCTTCTTCAGCTATAGATGAGCCACCCGGTTTAAGAGTTTCACCTCGTGCTCTACGTTCTAACTCCGCAAGTACAGCCTCCGCATGGGCTTGAATGTCTATGATTTCGGCTATCCGTGTGCTGTACTTGTCGATGTCGGTGAGCAAACCGGAAACTTCGGCATTCGCTCTCTTAGATGCATCGATAAGTCCTGCCGCCCAAACTCCCCACGGTCCATGCGTGGCATCTTTGGCAACGTGCTCCGGCATCCAATCAACCAAAATGCGGCGCATTTCATCTTGTGCCTTTTGAATCGCTTCATCGGAACCAAGTTCTAAGGCTTCTTCCCAATCCATGAACGCACGCTCTATATCCACTTGCAGATTGGCCAACCTGTTAGCTTCACTAATACGGTTTTCGGCAAGGCTCTGGGTTTTAGCCCGCTCTGCTTGTAACTCATTAAGCTCTAATTCAAGCTGATTTCTGGTACGCAGATATTCTAAAGATGCCAAGCGCAGTTGAAGTTCACTTTGGGACTCCAAGGTCTTAATGTAGGTGTCCAAAGTTTCAATATTAGCCTTAATTGCTTCATCAATAGTTTTATACCCTTTAGCTAATTGCGGTTGCAAAGTGATGATTTCATTCATCACAGTCTCTAGTCGCCTATGCTCTTCTTCGGACTTATCAGGTTTGCCCTCTAAGGCCTTGTACTCTTCTACTAAACCTCGCAGTTGATCAGCCTGATCTTGTGTAGCTCTCGATGTTTCAAGCGATTGTTGGTAAAACTCCCGCATATCTCTAGCGGAACCTGTCATGGCGAAAGCTAAAGCGGTTACCGCTGCTACACCACCATAAATAAGTCCTGCGGGCCCCATTAACAGAGGTAAAGCTTTGAGAAGTTGACCGATTATAAGCATTGTTGGCCCAGCTGCCAACGCAAAACCGGCCACCGTCACCATGAGCCTTTGGGTTTCGGGATTGAGATCTCGAATCCCAGCTAAAAGTTCTGTTACCCGTTGGACTACTCCACGCATGACCGGCTCGAAATTATCGCTCATTTGTATAGCAAGACTCTCGTAGACCGATGCTAGTATCTTCATATCACCGGATAGAGTGTCGAGCTGAATAGCAGCTTGTTCTGCGGCCTTGTTAGTGCCTGTTATTTGTTCGGTGAATGTCCGAATGCTGTCTCCACCTTGGCTAAGCAGTTGGTTCATACCAGGTCCTGCAATTTGCCCGAATAACCTTAGTGATTGAGTGGATGTGATACCACGTTCATTAAGAGTATCGATTATATCAGCTAGTGAGTTCATCTCGGGATGGAGATCGCTCACTGATAGTTTCAGCTCATCAATGACATTAACGGCATCACCTGTAGGATTTGCCAGCTCCGCTAAAGCCCTTTTTAGTATGTTACCGGCTTGCTCCCCTTGGAACCCGGCGTTATAAAGACCCATAAGTGCGGCAGTAGTCTCTTCTATGGAATACCCGAAACCAGCTGCAACTGGGCCGGCATTTTTCATTGAACCAGCCAGTTTGTCAATACTTGCAAGAGAATTTGCGTTTGCGGCTGCGAACAAATTCGCTACCCTAGTTGCGTCCTGCGCTTCTAAGCTAAATTGACTTAAACTAGCTGCTATAACCTCGGAGGTGAAAGCTAAATCGGAACCAGTTGCTGTCGCTAAGGTTAAAACTCCATCAAGAGCCCCTATAGATTGGGCGGCATCCATACCAGACTGTGCTAAGTAATAAAGCGCATCGGCGGCTTGACTAGCCTTAAAGACTGTTTCTTCTCCCGCTGTTCGTGCTGCGGCAGTCAGTTGCACCAGCTCTTCAGCTGTGGCACCCATGACTGATTGTGTGTTGGCCATTGATTGTTGGAAATCGGCAAACGTATTAAACCATTGGCGGGCCATTAACATCAGTGGAGCTGTTACGGCTACCGACATGCGTTTCCCCATGCGATCAAAATGATCGCTCATGCGATTCATCGCTTTTTGGGTTTCAGCATCGATCCACTGATTTTGTCGGGCTATATGTTCAATACCTTGATCATACTTAGCGTAGTTAAGACCCACCTCAGCCCATATGCTTCCTAAATTCTCCATTTGCCCACCTCCCCCTTAAAAGAAAATGGTTGAGCCTTGGGGGTAGCGAGAGGGTACTACCTTTTAACCCATGGCCCAACCAAACTTTATTTTTTGCGAAATGCTTCGTGGTTCATAACTGACAGTGCGTTATCACTGGGGCTCGGGCGATTCGACTTTGGCTCAGGCTTATTATCATTTCCACTCTCTTGCTTAGCCGCGTCAAATTGTCTTTTTTCCTCAATCGCCATTTGAAGCGCCACCAACTCATCGAAGCAGTATCGCTCCCATGTCCCTAATTCTGGTAGATAATCACTCGGTCTCACTCCGAACGTTTTTGCCGTCATTCCCATCCGCAAGAGTAAATCCGGTTGCTTTGCGAAAGGAGTGGAGTGCTCTCACCCCACCTAGACAGTAGTAATGAATCGCCATGAGTTGTTGATCGGTGAGCCAACCAACCTCTGTTAAAATCTGGTCATACGTTGGTTCCGCTAGAGCGGCCTTAGCCATTGCGTGCATGAGATCTGTATACTTCGCAAACGCTTCGGACTCTAGCTTGGAGAGCGATATCGGCTCCCCAACCTGACCTTTTTGAGTTAACTCTTGGGCGAACGCTAACAACTCGTTGGGCAACTGTCCCGATTGAATAAGGGCTGTTAGTGTTACCCGGCGTAATCTAACATGGATTTCCGAATCTCCATCCCACGATGGTATGGGAACTACAGGCGTAGCACTTTGGGTCATTTCTGCCAAAGACGTTACTTTTGAATCAATCTTGGTTTTCTTGAATCTGTTTGAAAGCCAGTTAAACATGTTATTACCCCTCTCGGTTTGGATACAAAAAAGAGCCCCTAGATAACTAGAAGCTCTTAGATATTCAGTTTTACTTACGGGAATACTCTGCCGTAAAAGTGCTCAACGTTCTTAGGATTCGTCTGGGCGTAGACCTGCGTCGTTTTAACACTTTCATGGCCCAGCAAATATTGCACCAAATCAATGGGAGTGCCACCATCTAGAAGGTGTGTGGCGAAGGTATGCCTTAGCATGTGGGGTGTTAACCTACGCCGTATCCCCGCCCTTTCTCCCAGTAGCTTTAAGTACCTTCCGACTGAGTGAGTGGACATTCTCTGCTTAAAGTTGCTTCTAAACACCCATGGCTCATCATCTTTACGAGATGCTAAATGTTGTTTGAGTATCATGGCAGCTCTTGTGCTTAGTTTAGATTGTCTAGCTTTGCCACCTTTACCGTCTTTAACCCATACTGTTTTTTCGATAAAATCAACGTCCTGCCGGTCCAGATCAACTAATTCGCTTACTCTAAGGCCGGTGGAGTATAGAACTTCAAAAATAACCTTTGTAATTCCGTCCGCTGCTTCTCGCAATAGCTCAAGCTCTTCATAGGTCAGGTACTTGGGAGGAGCCTTGGTTTCCTGCGGTTTATCCACTCTGTTCATGGGGTTCTTTAAAATATGTTCTTCCTTCAACATCCACCCATAAAATGAATTTAGCTTGTGAATCTTTGTGACTAAAGAATTAGTGGAGTTGCCACGCTTACGCTCGGCATCTAAAAATGCTCGTATCGTTTGAGTATCCGCGCTATCCACGCATACATCTAACGTAGAGGAAAATCTCATCAAGAATCCTCGGTACTCTTTTGCTGTGGATCTAGCCAACTGCTTTGCTTGGAGAAATTCGTCAATGATCTTTTCCGACCTTTGGTGAGCGTGTTCTGCGTCTGCGTAAAGGGTTTGGACGCACTTATGCTTGGGGAGAATTTCAACGCTTTCTCCCACCCAGCGGAGTTCTAACCCCGATTCGGGAGATTCGTAGCGTTCTTCGAGTTTTACTAAGAACCGTCTCACTTCACTCTCCGTGTGTCCCGTCTTGGCAGAGATGTGCGGTATCGTCCGTTTATCTCGTTCGGCAAACAGATACGCCTCAACGACAGGTACGCCAATAGGCCCTTGGGCCAAAGATACAACACTATTCACTTTTGCAACCTCCTATAGTCGCTTCCTAGATGATTATTGGAGGGCAGACTGTCTAGGAAAACAGTCTTTCGGGAGCTACCCTAGCCCTCAATCATCCAATACTACACTTGGTTGCCGAATCCTGCTGCGAATTTTCCCGTCAAAAATCTGCAACTATATAGTTCTATTGTGGCAGTTTATTCAGCATTCACAATGGCTTCTAACTCCTTAAGCTTGTAAGTTAACTTTTTGATCAACTCAGTCTGCTTCTCGGTCAACTCCAACAGCTCCCAACAAACTCTGGAGCACAGTCTGTCATTTTCCATTTTTGGTCACTTCCTTTGACATTTTTGAAAGTGAGTTACTCCTGTACCTCT
>LSQX01312911.1_pt1 | contig 11650 bp, 8 predicted proteins | sample 654561 | NCBI WGS metagenome assembly LSQX01 (sample SAMN04489861, study PRJNA283612) | anaerobic digester metagenome | isolation source: 4 biogas reactors fed with cattle manure at either 37C or 55C with and... | place: Denmark: Kongens Lyngby | collected 2014 | reverse complement strand
AAGCAGGTGCACAGGCCTGGGTTACCGGTACTGATATCATCGAAACATCAGGGCCTATAAATGCTGATTCTAAAAATTTTAAACTATATAGGCGATTATATGATAGTGAAAAAGATAAAAGAATAGAAAAAATCCAGGACTATGCACTGTCCCTGTCATCTAAAACAGAGCTAATACCACCTGTTAAGTCTACTGCAGAGGCTGTGCTGACGGATTACGCAGTTTACAGAAAGTTGGAGGTCAGGATATACAAGCACTATAGAATGCCTCTTGGAAAGCTGATGAAGCTTTTTGGAGGCGATGATACTGTCACAATATCCGCAAAGGCTACTTCGACTATAAATGATCCTGATGAATTCATACGCACTGCAGATCTGGTTATAGATATTGAAAAAAAACTCGAAAACAAATTCCCAGAGCTTAAAAGGATTGGTGATAAAACCAGGGAGACATTAAATGACATGAAGGACAAGCTTAAAAAGTTTGTTGACTAAAATCAATTATCTTTGTATATGGGGGCGTTGAGGTGAAAAAGAGTGTTTCAGGTCAGATTACTGTATTTTCTGCTATCACTATGATTGGAGTACTAATACTTGCAGGCCTGCTTGTAGATATTGCAAGAATAAATGCAGGTCATACCATAGTGAAAAAGGCTGTAGGATCGGCAGCAGGGTCCTTGCTGGCCGATTATAGTAGTAGGCTTAAGGACGATTATGGTGTATTTGCTGTTCATGCTACTGACACTGCTGATATTGAGGATCAGCTCCAGGAGTATCTGTCCGCTTGTTTGTCAATACCAACCGATGAGAATTATTATGATGGCAGTACAGACCTTTTTGATTTCAGAATTGAAAAGATAAAGGTGACACCCATATATAATCTCAGCGAGAACAGTGTTACAAAAAAACAGATACTTGAGTATATGAAGTACAGAGCTCCCGGGGAGATCGTTGAAGGCTTTATTGAAAAACTATCAGCAGTCAAGGATGTGGGAAAGATGTCAGATGCATATAAGAAGAAGGTTGGCATCGATAAGCTGCTGGGCAGTATGGACAAGTCACAGCAAAGTCTCAAAAAAAATATTGATGGTCTTGGCAGTGGAGTGGAAAAGTTTATTAATGACTTTAATTCAAATGGAAGCTGGGAAGCTACATTTAATGAATTTAACTGTATGACTGAATCCATGCAATCACTGGAGTCAAGCATTGATACTTTGAACAGTAGAATAAGTGAGCTTGAAACCCAGCTGGCGGAAGCAAAAAAAAGTGATAGCAAGGATGGTAAGACTGACAAAACAGGAAGCAGCAGTACATCCAGCAGTAATGTATCTGACAGTAAGGACAATCTCAAGGATGATATAGAAAAAGAAATAAGTAGTTTAAAGGATGAAAGAAAATCCTTAAAGAACCACAAATCCAATATAAAGGATCAGCTTGGGGATTTGTGGTACAAGCTGCGCAATTCAATGACTAACGACTATAAAAAGTCCAACAGCAATGCTACCAAGGAAATCACGAAAATAGCTGAAAAGGGAAAGAAGGCCCAAGAGGCAATCAACGAATTGGAGCAATACCTGGAGGATAATATTTCTGACCAGGAGGGCTCATTTTCGAATGGATTTAGGGAGGATATGCAAAGTGAGTTGGATGGATTGAAGGGGCTTATACTTGAGGGAAAAAAAGCGGAAAAGATGCTGCAGGATATTGGCGGCAACAATTCTGTTCTCGAAAGAATAACCTCCGGAATGGATGATATAAAAATAAAGCAGGGAGGATTGCCCTCAGATGGGCTTCCACCAGAATTACTAGAAACCGTTAAGGAATACACACTTATTAATTATGAATATTCAAAGCCTGAAAAAGGGGACAAAAAGGAGGATCCCAGGAAGGGAAAGGCTGATGCGATAAAAGATATAATAACAAAAAAGATACTTAATGATACAAATTTTGAAGCAGAGGGCATAACCAAGGAAAGCCTTCCATCATTTACGAAGGTTTTGACTGCTGATTTTAATGAATATGACTCTGTGTATTTTGAGACTGATAATAAGATAGAGGGGGGAAGTGGCAATGCTAAGGAGGAAGCGGTGTACAATGGTGATCTTGAGCGTGTAGGAGAGGAAGCGGACCTTTATGATGAGGATAGCAGCTTTCAGGAAAATGCTCTTGAGTTTATTGCTGATATTGGAGAAATGATTGCGGAACAGACTGTGGATTTGAGAGACAGTATTTATATAAATGAGTATATTATGGGTACCTTTAAAAACTCTGTACCTGAGCTGGTATATGGTGACAGGTCTGTAAAGGATACAAATCTGCATGGCGATGAAAAAGAAAAAATAGAGACCTTCTATGACAGTGAGGTGGAATATATAATTAATGGAAAACCGTCCCAGAAGCTGAACAACATTATGACTAAGGGCGAATTGATGTTGGTCAGAGTTGGATTAAATACTCTGCATGTATATACTGACCCAGCGAAAAAAGCAAAAGCAACAACTATAGCAACTGCTGTAGCAGGCATATGGACAGGCGGAGCGGGAATACCCCTCGTAACCAATTTGATAATGTGTGGCTGGGGAGTAGGTGAAGCGGTGATAGATGTGACGGACCTTATGGAGGGCAAATCCGTACCCATTTACAAAATGAAAGGCGACTGGAGGCTTGATGTGGGATTTTCATCCAAGGATGGACCCAAAACGGATGAAAGACTGTACTTCAATTACCATGATTATCTTAGATTGTTTTTATTGACGGTGACACAGGACAAGAAGCTAAGCCGGATAGAGGACTTAATTCAGCTCAATATAGGAAAATCCAAAGGTAGCCATGATAGCTTCAGAATGTCGGATTGTTATACCTATTACCGAATAGAAGCAGAGGTTTCTATGAAATACTTGTTTATCACCCAGCCCTTTGTCAGAAAGGAAATGAAAACCGGCGACGGAAGGTATGTTTACAAAATATTATTGTATGAAGGATATTGATATGTCGAAAAAAGAGCTTAAATTATGCCAGCTTAAAGGATCCTGGATAGTGGTATTCAAAGCCAATCTCAAGGGTGCCTTGACTGTTGAAGCCGCCCTGATACTGCCGGTATTATTGTGTGCATTTTTCTCGGTTATTTTTCTCATCCGGATAGTCTGCACTTATGAGCTAATACAGCATGCAATTAACGAGACTGGGTCGGAAATTGCGGCTTCAAGCTATATATACCATATAAGCGGCGTAAGAGATCTCCATGATACAGTAAGAAAAGGTATAAACGATAGATCAGATGCCTTCGAGGATCAAATTGGAAGTGTAATTGATGCATATAGCACTCTTAAGGGAATAGGCTCAGGTGGGAATTCAGGCAAGAATAATCAGGGCATTATTAATGGAATAGTCAACAGCGCTGAGACAATGGGAGATGCCAAGAAGAGCTTTTCAGAGGTTTTCAATAATTCAAAGGCCATAATGTCTGATCCTGCAGATGAATTGAAAACTATTGCATTTTATATCGCCGGTGGTGCATTTGATGACATAAAAACACAATTATATATACCCATAGTCAAGCTCTATATGAAAAAGTATCTTGTGTCCGACGGTTATTCGGATATAGATGAAAGACTTCGAGCTCTGGGGGTTGTAAATGGGTTTGAGGGCCTAGATTTCAGCGAATCATCCTTTCTTGCAAATAGAGATGAGAGTATTGATATCGTTGTCCGTTATAAGATTAGCCTACCCTTGCCTATTCAATTCCATAAGGATATGGAGCTAGTACAACGAGTTAAGGTTAAGGCGTGGATGGGCGGCGATGAGAAAAATGGTGTATTGGACGGGAACAACGTTTCTAAGGGAGAGGATGTTTGGTCCTTGAACAATTTTCAAAGGGGCCTTAAAATTAGAAGAATTTTTGGTGCAAATCTGCCAAATAGCTTTCCTGTGGTAGCCAAATATGAAAAGGGTAAGGCTGTAATGATTAAGAGCATGGACTTGACGGCTGGTAGTTATCAAACGGCTTCGAATATTGAAAAGACGCTTAAGGGTTATGTAAATGAGCTAGAAGAATACAAAGGCCAGGATAAACCGTGGGGAGGTGATAATATCACAATAAAGGGAAGAGATATTGTGAAAAAGGAATTGTTACTGATTATTCCGGAAAATAAGTCGGAAAATTCTGCCGAAATGGTTTTGCATGATATGAAAGCATATGCGCAATCCAAGGGGATAACACTTGTGGTTAAAAAGTATGGTATGAAAAGGATAGAGGCAGATGTGCCGGAAGCTGAAGCAGGATAAATAAAGACATAGATAACATTATAGACAAAGGATTTCCTTAAATCATGCCAAATAGTGGCATGATTGTTTTTTTGCAAAAAGCTTACGAGGGTAGTCCTCATGGTATTTTAGCAAATGACTGCTAATATAATTAAATGTGGCAGTTGCCAAATGTATACGTGTAGTGATCGTGTGCAAATACCATGCCGGTATGTTTCAAGGAGGCAAACGTAATGGGCGAGAGAGATATTTCCGGGGTTATTGAAAAAGATAGGCATGAGAGTAAAAGAACCTATTTCGAGGGGACATTTCTTGACTATGCCAATTTGGTAAGGAAGAATCCAGAGCTTGCAATACTTTCTCATCAAAGGATGTATAACCTGATTACAAAAGCAGGTGTGGAGGTGCTGAAAACTGATGAGCATCCAAGACTTAGAAGGATATACGGAAATGATGTCATAAGGAAATACAATTTTTTTGAAAGCTTTTATGGTATAGATAAAACCATAATGAACATTGTGAGATACTTCCATTCAGCGGCAATGGCCGGAGAAGAGGCAAGGCAGGTTTTGTATTTAGTAGGACCTGTCGGCTCAGGAAAATCCTCCTTGATGGAGGAATTGAAAAGGGCACTGGAGTCCTGCGGTGAAATATATTCTCTAAAGGGCTGTCCTATGCGGGAAGAGCCTCTTCATCTTGTACCAAAGCATTTGAGGAAGGACTTCGAGGAACTACTGAATGTTAGGATTGAGGGTGACCTTTGTCCTGTTTGCCGATATAGGCTCAAAAATGATTTTAAAGGGCTGTATGAGCTTTTTCCTGTCGTAAAAACAGGGTTTTCGGTCAGAGCCAGGAAAGGAATTGGAGTGGTGCCACCTGTGGACCCTAACAATCAGGATACTAGCGTTCTGATTGGAAGCATTGATATTTCGAAAATAGATCTGTACCCCGAGGACGATCCCAGGGTTCTTTCTCTCAATGGTGCATTTAATGTGGGGAACAGGGGGCTGGTAGAATTTATAGAAGTGTTTAAAAATGAGACCGAATACCTTCACACGATGATTACAGCAACTCAGGAGAAATCTGTGCCGTCTCCAGGAAAGGGGCCAATGATATATTTTGACGGTGTTATACTGGCTCATTCAAATGAAGCGGAATGGAACAAGTTTAAATCAGATCACACTAATGAAGCCATTCTCGACAGGATTGTTAAGATTGAAATACCATACTGCTTGGAGCTAAATGAGGAGATGAAAATATATGAAAAAATGTTGAGGAAAAGCAGGTTTAGAGCCCACATAGCGCCGCATACAATTGAGGTGGCGTCGATGTTTGCAATACTAACTCGCCTTGTTCCATCCTCCAAGGTGGATCTTATGACAAAGCTAAAGATTTACAATGGAGAAGAGATTGTTGAAAAAGGATTGACCCGTAGAATAGATATTATGGAACTGAGAGAAGAGGCATCCAGAGAAGGGATGACAGGCATTTCAACTAGGTTTATTATGAAGGCTTTGGATATGGCCTTATCAGAATCTGAGCAAGATTGTATTAGCCCTATATCTGTTATGGAGACAATAATTAAGTCGGTTAGAGAGCTATCAATAAGTGATGAAGAGAAGAGTAGGCTTGTACGCTTCGTTCAGGATTCTATAAAGAAGGAGTACAACAAGATACTTGAAAAAGAGGTAACAAAGGCTTTTATCTATGGCTACAGAGAGCAGGCGGAAAGCCTTTTTAACAATTATCTCGATCATGCAGAGGCATTTATTAACAAAACAAGAATTAAAGACATTAATACAGGTGAGGATTTGGAGCCTGATGAGAGATTTATGAGATCTATAGAAGAGCAAATAGGAATTACAGAGGCATCGGCAAAAGGCTTTCGGGCTGATGTTACCGCATATATGTTTTATGTTATCCGCAGTGGTGGCATGCTGAACTACAGCAGCTACGAACCGCTGAAGGAGGCAATTGAAAAAAAATTAACAGCATCTGTAAAGGAATTAAGCAGGATTATTACAAGAGCAAAGGTGCGAGATGAAGAGCAGGATAGAAAGTATAACAGTATGGTGGAGGAAATGAAGCGGAATGGCTATTGTGACCATTGCTGCAATGTGGTGCTGAAATATGGTGCAAATAACCTGTGGAAGGACTAAATTACTTTGAGAGGTCAGACATATGGCGATTATTAGGCAATATGACCCGGGAGGAAGGGAACGCTCTTCTGAGGATAGGCGCAGACATAAGGAGCTGGTGGAAGAGTCGATTAAAAAAAATATTGGTAATATTATCTCTGAAGAAAGTATTATTGGTCAAAGTGGTAAGAAAAAGATTAAGATACCGGTGAAGGGGATAAAGGAATATAGTTTTATTTATGGTACAAATAAGCACGGAGCTGCTACTGGCGACGGTGATGAAAAGCGCGGAGACGTTGTGGGCGAGGATATAGAGGGAAAGAATTTTGGCCATGGGACAGCAGGTGATCAAGAGGGGGAGGATATATATGAAACTGAAATCACTATTGAGGAGCTAATGAATTATCTTTTTGATGATCTTGATCTTCCCGACATTGACAAGAAGAGACTCTCTGATAATGAATCTGTAAAGGGCTACAGGAAGCTTGGTTACCAAAGGAAGGGTATTCAACCGAGACTGGCAAAAAGGAGAACCGCTGTTGAAAAAATAAAGAGAAAGCAGTCTTATGTAAGGGCTATGTTAGAAGTGCAAAAAGAGCAAACAAAACCATCGGACCTAAAAGAGCAGAGCGGTGGTTCGGAGGATAATACTAATTTTACAAAGAATCAAGATGTAGAACCTGTTCGATTTCCTTTCACAGAGGATGATTTAAGATACAGAAGGCTTAGGGAGGTTAGAAGGAGAGATTTCAATGCGGTTGTTATTTGCATAATGGATGTCTCAGGTTCAATGGACCAAACTAAAAAGTATATGGCACGCAGCTTCTACTTTTTGCTGTATCAATTTCTAATAATGAAGTATTCAAATGTTGAGGTGGTTTTTATAGCGCACACCACCACAGCAAAAGAGGTCAGCGAGCTGGAGTTTTTTCATAAGGGTGAGTCGGGAGGCACATATATTAGCAGTGGATATGAAAAAGCTCTTGAAATAATTGAACAGCATTACAATCCGTTAAACTGGAATATTTACGCCTTCCATTGCAGTGACGGAGATAACTGGACTGAGGATAATAAAAAGGCTATCGAACTAGCACAGAGGTTATGTGATAAATGTAATCTCTTTGGATATGGTGAAATCGTACCGGGTTACTACTTTGCCGGAAGCACTGTTAAGTCAGAGTTTTTGAAGCATATACACGCAGACAACTTTTTTATTGTTACTATGTCAAGAAGGGATGACATCATAACCGCCATAAAAAGGCTATTAGAAAAAGATGGGGAAAAGGATTGAAGTATGTCAAACTATAGTTTAAAAGAGCTTGAGCTGTGGAACCATCGCATTGAGGAAATTGTAACTGAGCTTGGACTGGATTGCTATGAGCAGGAATTTGAGCTGGTCAGCTATGAGGACATGACAGCTTATGAAGCATATAATGGAATGCCATCACATTATCCACATTGGAGATTTGGGAAGGCCTATGAACGTATCAAGACACTCAATAGGTACAATTTATCGGGATTGCCCTACGAAATGGTGATAAATTCAAATCCATGCATTGCATATTTGATGAAGGATAATTCATTAGTATTGCAAATTTTGACCATGGCTCATGTATACGGCCATAATGATTTTTTTAAAGGTAATAGGCTCTTCAAAGCAGGTACTAGAGCATCATATACTACTGAAATATTTAAAAACCATGCTGTGAGGATTAGAGATTATATCAGCGACCCCAGCATTGGCTACAGCAATGTTGAAAGAGTACTTAATGCTGCCCATGCTCTTAGATATCAATGTTCAAGGACTATAGGTGCCAAAAGACTGGAAAGGAGCGAACTGAAAAAGCGGTTACAAAGTAAAGGAAGTGACACGGTAAGGGAATTTCCGCTGCTGGATTCAAAGCCTTCATATTCTGAGGAAATAAATCTGAAGCACATTCCACTTGAGCCTGAAGAGGATCTTCTGCTTTTTTTAGGCACATATGGAAGACTGGAGGAGTGGCAGAAGGATATCATTGATATTGTAAGAGAGGAGACTCTTTATTTCATACCTCAGATAGAAAGCAAAGTAATGAATGAGGGTTGGGCCAGCTACTGGCATTATAATATATTGAACAGACTTAATCTGCCCCAGAAGCTTTATTTCGAATTTATTAGAAGACATAATCAGATTATTAGACCGTATGAGGGCAGGATTAATCCATATTATATTGGATTTAAAATTTTCGAGGACATTCAGCAGAGATATAGGGAAACTCCCCAAAGGACATTTGAGGTAAGAGAAATCGAGAGAGATGAGTCCTTTATCAGGCGCTATCTTACTAAGGAGCTGTGTGCTGAAATGAAGCTTTACGAGTACGAGAAGGAAGGTAATGAATATGTGGTGTCCCAGGTAGCTGATGATGATGGTTGGGAAAAGATACGAGATACCATTGCTACATCTTCAGGCTTGGGTAACATCCCTATGATTTTAGTAAAGGACTGGAATCAAAAGGAGAATACATTACTGCTAGAGCACATTTATGATGGACGGGAGTTGGATTTCCAGTATGCCAATGAAACATTGAAGCATCTGGTGGACCTGTGGGAGGGTAAGGTGATATTGAATACAAGCTCCGAAGGCAAAAAAAGAGCAATTATTTGTGATGAACAAAAGAAGATTGTGTTGGTAAGTACATAAGCTGCGTAATTATACCTTATAGCTGTGTTTAAAGGCACTGGGCAAAATATTTAGTTGACTCTGATGAAGCGTAGTTTTATAATTAACAGGTAAGCTATAGTAAATTACCAAGGGGGATTAACTCAGCGGGAGAGTGCTACCTTCACACGGTAGAAGTCATTGGTTCGAACCCAATATTCCCCACCACACTGCCAATGGTCCGTACATATGTTGTACAGATCATTCTTTTTATCTATGTATTCAGAAGACGCTGATTTTTATGGGCCAGCGATGAATGAAGACGATTAATTAACTTCCTTGGTCAGGTGGAGTTCAGTCTCCACCTGACTCCCTGAGCGAAGCAAATTGACTGTTTCTAGACATGATTTTCGAGGGTAAATGTCCATAACACTATCACCATTACTTCTAATATGATAAAATAAAAATCGAAAATACTGTTTTGTGAGTTTATACAGTGGTAAATACAGTTTTGTGAGGTTACACAAATGAAAATTATTATGATAGCAATTTTTGCAATGGCATTACTGTTGACAGGATGCTCTCAGAATACTACCGAAGACCCGGAGGGTGGGGCCTTTATAGAACAGCTGTCTAACCCGTCTAATGACAGTTCATCTAAAAATTTAGATGGTGAAATAATTTTCTATCCTACATATAGTACAGATTACAAGACAGGAAACAATGAAATGTTCGATTTTTGGTTTGACATTCCTGTTGATTGGAATGCTATTGATGAATCAGAAGATGGATCGGAATACTATATAATATGCGACAATGAAAAGGCCATAATAAGAATTTTTGGAATTTTAATGGATGAGGCAGGAGATGACTATTGCAATAAGCTTGCTGGAAAAAGTGGTACTATATCAGAATTCATTTTTTGTGACGGCTGGATTGGAAATGTAATTGATGTTACACCTAATGTAAGGTATTTTGTGCGAGTTGACGGCGATAGCTACATGGTATTACAGGTGGATTTATCGGCTGACCCTGCATGGTTGCTAAGAAATGAGGAAAAAGTCAATTATATAGCTTCAAGTGCTAGAACAACAAGACAAAGCATTGGGAAAAATGCTGATGATGGTAGCTCAATAACCCCAGATGACTTGTGGCTTGGCGATATTGACATAGATATGACTTATGAGGAGCTATTAGCTGTTGTTGGACAAGAGCCATTGGATGTAATTGAGGAGCAGTACGAGGGGATGAATACAAAGACCTTGTTTTTCCCTGATGATACGCAGGTTTATGTTGTAAATGACGTTGTACATACTGTAAACGTGACCAGTTCTGACTATGAGACACCCAGAGGGCTTAAGCCAGGCGACCGCGAAGATAGGGTCACTGAGCTTTATGGGGAGCCCAATAAGAAGGATGAAGGTGTGTGGGGATATAATATAAATGGTTACGAGCTGTTTACTGTTGTAGTAGATGAAGGTTTGGTAACGCAGATACAAATTGAACAAGGAGTATGGGCCACAGAGGTTTATTAGAGTAGAAAGCTATACCGATGAGAGGAAAAGGAGCGGGAAAATGACGACAGATGTAAAGAAATACAGAATTGCGGCAGACTATATAAGTGAAAGGATTAAAGAAACTCCGGAAATTGCTATTGTTTTAGGCTCTGGACTGGGATCCTTGGTAGATTCAATTGAGCAGCCCACGGAGATTGACTATGCGGACATTCCAGGCTTTCCCCATACCACTGTGATGGGACATGCAGGTACCCTTGTCTGTGGAAAGCTGGGAGGCAAACACATACTTGCGATGAAGGGTCGTTTTCATTATTATGAGGGCTGGGACATTTCCCAAGTGGTTTTCCACATAAGAGTATTTAAGCTCTTGGGAATATCAAGACTTATTGTTACAAATGCGGCAGGTGGTATAAATACTTCTTTCATACCTGGAGACTTGATGTTAATAACGGACCATATAAGTCTGTTTGCTCCGTCTCCCCTTCGAGGAGTCAATCAAGATGAATTCGGGCCTCGCTTTCCTGATATGACAAATGCGTATGATATAAATAGTATTTCTATGGCCAGTGAGGTTGCCCTTCATATGGGTATCAATATTAAAATGGGTACTTATGTCTTTGCTCAGGGGCCAATGTATGAAACACCTGCTGAAATACATGCCTTGCGATTGCTGGGAGCCGACGCTGTGGGGATGTCCACGGTGCCTGAGGTCATAATAGCTCGGCATTGCGGAATAAAGGTTCTTGGAGTATCTTGCATTACGAATATGGCGGCGGGAGTGTTGGGGGTAGAGCTCAACCACGAAGAGGTCATGGACACTGCAAGAAATGTTGAGAGTGATTTTGCAAGGCTTGTGACAGGAATCATTGAAGGTTGGGAAGGATAAACCTTGGTCCCTTTATGAGTGAAAATAGACTAACGCAGATTGTAAATATAGGTAGAATAATTGTAAATGATGGTTGAAAGTTTATTTGTATCCAGATATAATAAAAGAGGACAATTTCACTAATTGTCCTCTTTTACTAGCTTGTTATTGGCTCAGGAAGGGAATGATAAAGTGTATAAAGAAATTCTGAATATGGAAGAGGCGGCTGA
>LSQX01170899.1_pt1 | contig 11650 bp, 12 predicted proteins | sample 654561 | NCBI WGS metagenome assembly LSQX01 (sample SAMN04489861, study PRJNA283612) | anaerobic digester metagenome | isolation source: 4 biogas reactors fed with cattle manure at either 37C or 55C with and... | place: Denmark: Kongens Lyngby | collected 2014 | reverse complement strand
GTCTAATTAATATAATGATATTGGAATTACTTTTTTATTACTACTGCTTACTAATATATACAAATTTAAAAAGGATAATATGTAAAATAGCAAATAGCAACTAAAGAGTTCAAAAAAGAAAGAACTTGTCAACGGTCTGGAGCGATACAACGCTCTTTTTCATTTTTATTCACAATTGAGATGTAATGTTTTATACTACGTTTTTTTCTAAGTTTTTATATTTTAAAAAATATTTATTTACATAATCATGGTCAAAGGGTAATTCTCTGTTTTTGACCTGTTTGATAAGTTTTTCTAATGTTTGCTCAATAATATCTTGTAAGTCTTTACTATAGCCATAATTAATAATGTTTTGTTGATATTCATTGTTGTCTAAAATTTCATATTCAAAGTCAGGTGTTACTCTTAAATCTAAATCATAATCGATATATTTAAGACCTTCTTTATCTAAGATTGCAGGACTTGACAAATTACAGTAAAAATAAATTCCATCTTTTCTTAACATCGCGATTACATTAAAAAATTTAGTCTTGGAAAAAAAAGCGATAGCGGGCTCGGGAGTAAACCAATTGCGACCACCAGATTCAATGACTTTGGCGAAATAGTTAGCAACAACTATTGTTTCTTCACTTTTTTCAACAAGCATCATTTTACGCCAAACCCGGTGAATATCACCATCATGTTTAAAAGCTATTATTTCAATTAAATTTCCGAGTTTTAACTTAGCCATTAAAACCTCTCCTTATTAATTCAATTATACACAAAAAAAGCACCCTTAGAAACTGGATGCTGTCTTTTTTATTTTTTCTTAGTTGTAAGTTCTTTAGATTTCATCATTCTAACAGTGTTAAAACGTTCATTGTCATCTAATTTTAAAACTATTATTTTAATGTTTTCTCTTAAGTTCGGTAATCTAATATGTTCAATTGCATTAACTCTTCTTCTTGTCTTTTCGATTTCATAACTCATCAAGTCAACTCGTTTTTCCATTTGCGCTAACATTATTAGCTTTGGTGTCAAATCTTTTAACATCAACATTGCTTGATCTAGCGAGCTTGAAGTGTAAGCTAAACTGTAAGGAAGTTTAATGATTTTTTCACTTGCAAATTCAATTTTAGGAACGATAACAGACATAATGTTTTCGCGTTTAAAACTTAGTTCATAACTACCTGATGGAACAATCAGACTATCAAAAATGGCGCTTTGAGATGTTCTCGCAGTGGCAAGATTAAGTTTTTTTATCGTTAAAACAAGCAATTGGCTAACTTCTTCCCGCAATGTTCTTGTCGTCTCAACAACTTGCATGAAAAGTCTTATTAGCTCATCTTGCTTATCTTTAAGTAGCTTATAACCCCTTTGGGTTATTTCCAACTCACGCTTGAGGCGCGAGAGTTCCATTCTTGTCGGGTTTATTACCTCTCTAGTCATCTTTACTCCTAATAAAACTTTTTAATGTTAGCCTCACTTATTCTTCTTAGTTCACTCGGTGGAAACATTCTTAATAACTCCCAGCCGAGATCAAGTGTTTCTTCAATTGAACGGTTTTGCTGAAATCCTTGATTTAAATATTCATTTTCAAAACGGTCAGCAAAGCGTGCATAAATCTTATCTAGTTCTGATAATGCTGACTCACCTAAAATAGTTGAGAGTTCTTTTGCATCTTTACCTCTTGCATAGTTAGCAAAGAGTTGGTTCATCGTATCAGCATGATCGACTCTAGTCTTACCACTACCGATTCCTTTATCTTTAAGTCGTGATAGGGACGGTAAAATATCGATTGGTGGTGTGATCGCTCTTAAATTTAGCATTCGCGACAAAATAATTTGGCCTTCTGTAATATAACCTGTTAAGTCAGGAATTGGATGAGTGATATCATCTTCAGGCATCGTTAAAATTGGAATTTGAGTCACTGATCCCCGATTATCTTTAATTCTTCCAGTCCGCTCATAAAGTGAAGCGAGATCAGTATACATATAGCCTGGATAGCCTCTTCTGCCAGGAACTTCTTTTTTCGCAGCGCTAATTTCTCTTAGTGCCTCGGCATAGTTAGTAATATCAGTTAAAATCACAAGAACATGCATCCCGAGCTCAAACGCTAAATACTCTGCAGCAGTGATTGCCATTCTTGGTGTTGAAATTCGTTCAATCGCCGGATCATTAGCTAAGTTTACAAACATTACAGTCCGGTCTAATGCTCCACTTTTTCGGAAGTCTTCGACAAAATAGTTCGCTTCTTCAAAAGTAATTCCAATAGCCGCAAAAACAACCGCAAACTTTTCGTGATCTCCTAAAACTCTCGCTTGGCGAGCAATTTGAGCTGCTAGTCTACTGTGCGGTAGGCCTGCACCAGAGAAAATCGGTAGTTTTTGACCTCTAACAAGGGTGTTTAAGCCATCAATCGCACTAACCCCAGTTTGAATAAACTCATTGGGATAATCTCTAGCATAAGGGTTGATTGGTTCGCCATTAATGTTAATATATTTTTCAGGAATTAGAGGATCTTTATCATCGGTGAGTTCGCCAATTCCATCAAAGACTCGACCTAGCATCTCAGGCGAGACCCCGAGTTCTAAACCGCGCCCTAAAAAGATCGCTTTAGCGTCATCAATTTTTAAACCTTGGCTCGGTTCAAAAAGCTGAATTAAACTCGCGTCTTTACTGACTTCTAAAACTTTACCGATTCTTGTCTCACCAGTTTTAAGTTTAATATAAACCAGTTCATCGTAAGTGACATCTTTAGTATTTTCAATTAAAACTAAAGGACCGACAACTTCTTTAATTGTTTTATATTCTCTAATTGCCATTTTTATCACTCACTTTCTAGTTGTTCAAATTCCGCTTGTAAATCATTTAGTAGTTGTTCATAAACCTTATCGAACTCATTTTCAACGACATATTTTAACCTGCCGATTCGTTGTTTGGTTTTCATCAGCTCGATTGCACTAAAACTTTTATTGTCTAAAACTGCTTGACTTGCTAGTTGATGCCACAACAAAATTATATTGAGCATTCGATATTGTTTGTCAAGCGAAGTAAAAGTATCTATCTCATCAAAAGCGTTTTGGTGGAGAAAATCTTCTCGAATCATTTGAGTAGTTAAAAGCTTAACTCTGTCGCTATATGATAACGTATCAATCCCGACGAGCCTAACAATTTCTTCTAACGCTTTTTCTTCTTGTAAAAGAGCCATTGTAAGTTTTACTTGTGCAGCCCAACCAGCTCTTATCTGATCAAACGAATCCATTAAAACATCATCATATAAAGAGTAACTTCGCAACCAATCAATCGCCGGAAAATGTCTTTTATAAGCCAAACTTGCCGAAAGCCCCCAATAGACTTTAACAATTCTTAAAGTCGCCTGGGCAACCGGTTCACTCATGTCGCCACCGGGAGGTGAGACTGCTCCAATTGCGGTAATTGCGCCGATTGTTTTATCACCGATAGTCTCAACTAAACCCGCTCTTTCATAAAACTCTGCAAGCCTGCTTCCTAAGTAAGCTGGATAGCCTTCTTCGCCTGGCATTTCTTCTAGACGAGAGCTCATCTCTCTAAGTGCCTCAGCCCAGCGGCTTGTTGAGTCTGCCATTATCGCAACTTTATAACCCATGTCGCGGAAATATTCTGAAATTGTTATTCCAGTATAAATACTCGCTTCACGGGCAGCAACAGGCATATTAGAAGTGTTGGCGATTAAAACTGTTCTTTTCATTAAAGGTTCATTAGATTTCGGATCTTTTAAATGGGGAAATTCATTTAAAACATCAGTCATCTCATTGCCTCGTTCACCGCAACCAACATAAACAATAATATCAGCATCAGCCCATTTTGCTAGCTGTTGTTGAACAACAGTTTTACCAGAACCAAAGGGACCTGGAATTGCCGCAATTCCGCCAATCGCAATCGGAAAAAGGGTATCAATAATTCGTTGCCCTGTAATCATTGGTTCAACTGGTGGCAGTTTTTTACTATAAGGTCTTTTAACTCTAACAGGCCAATATTGAACCATTGTAAAATCTTTTGTTTGTTCATCTATTTCTAATTTATAAATTAAATCTTCAATTGTATATTCGCCTTCTTTAGCGAGATAGACTAATTTTCCTGCAATATTTGGCGGAACCATAATCTTATGTCTAACAACAGTTGTTTCATCAACATAGCCAATCATTTGCCCACCTTTAACAAAATCGCCAACTTTTTTAACAGGTTTAAAAAGCCACTTCTTTTTATTGTCTAAAGCAGCGATATCGATTCCACTTGGAATATGAGCGCCGGCCTGTTCGTAAATTTTATCAAGCGGTCTTAAAATACCATCAAAAACACCCTCAATTAAACCTGGCCCTAAAGCTACACTTAAAGGTTGGTAAGTATAATAGACTGGTTCTCCTGGTCCAATTCCAGCTGTCTCTTCATAAACTTGAATTGAGGCTAAGTCTTTTCTCAATTCAATAACTTCACCCATTAATTTTTTATGACTCACTTTTACAACATCGTAGACTTGGACATCTTCCATGCCGCTCGCTACAACGAGTGGTCCTGATACTTTAATAATTGTGCCATGTTTTTCCATCGTTTTATCCCTCTTTTATATAATTGCCATTCCGATGGCTTTTTCAACTTCTCTTTTTAACTTTTCAATTCCCATTCCACTATCTTCTCCTTCAAGTGGGATAAATAGTAAAATTGGATAAATTTGTTGTTGGTATTTTCTCGCTAAATCATTGATTAAGGGGTTTAAAGCCTCACTAATAAAAATGATTTTAGCAGTACTTGCAAGCGATTCAATTTTTTCTCTTAATTGTTGTTCATTATTAATAATATAAGATGTGATTCCAATACTTTGAAACAACAAAACATTTTGGCTTGGGCCAATCGCATAAATTTCTTTCATCTTCTCACTCCAAAACAAATAACCTTGCAAGGGAAGTTGTTCGGTTATAATAAATAACTTTAACATTTTTAAGTTCCATTAATTTTTGGAAAACATAAATCATAATAAAACCCAGTCCTTTAGACATAAAACTATAATCGATTAAAAGCTCATATAAATTGCGCTCTAAATTGACTTCCAAAAGTTCTAAATCATTATCCAAGCGGTACTCGTTAAGCGATCTTGCAACAGAACCATAGCCTAAATTGGCGACTTGATTTATCATTTCATTGAGCGGTAAATTAAATAGTTCGAGGAGTTTTTCCTTTGGTAAAGTGTTAGTTAGATAAAGTGAATCAATTAAATATTGTTCACCTAAATTTAATGCTTTAATCCGAATTAAAGCTAAAATGTTTGTCAAATCAAGTTTAGTCAATAAATAATCGCTAAATGGCTTTTGCTGAGCAACAAGCTTTTGATAATACTTATGATAAATTTTATCGATTTGAAAATTAGTTTGGGTTAAAGAAAGATTTTCCAATTCATTAATTTTAATAAAGATTTCTTTTTCCTTGCCGAGTTCTTTATAGTCTTTATTTTTTAAAGCGTTATAAATTGCAAGCGGACTAAGATTGCCACAATCAATTAAGTAATCATCTACTTCAATATCTTGCGTTATTTGTTTGTAGATTAGCTTAGTATTTAAAAGATCAAATTGCGCGAAAAAGAGTTTTAGTTCTTCTAAGTTATCAAGGGCATCAAATAAATCTCTTTTTAAACGCTTAATCTCTTCACAATACAATTTTTCAATTGAACGACTAAAACCAAAACCATAATTTCTCAGTAATTGGAAAAAAAGCTCATCATCGCTAGAGATTAATGTCTCATATTCTTTTTTACCTAAAATTGTCGTTGATTTGGCCTTAAATAAGCCGTTCGCATAAATATACAAATTATCACCTAATTATATAAAATATCGTGAATTTGGCGTTCATACTCTCTTTTTATTCTCTCAAGTTGGGGTTCAATTGAAAAGTTTAAATCGTAAAACTCACCAATTAAAATAAAGCCATCATTAATTGGCGCTGGGAGGTTTTCTAGTTTCAAATTATATTTTGGTCCTAAATAAGTGTTTAGCTTATCTAAAACAACAAGAGAATCTGCCTTTTTAGCACTTGAAAAAACTGTTAAATAACGTTTGTAGTCACTCTTTTTAACTCGCAGTGTTTCTGTACCGCTAATTTTTTCAGCTTTAATCAGCTTTGCTGTATAGGTAAACAAGTCTTGATTATTTAGTGATAAAATATGTTCTTTAAACAACCTTAAAACACGCTCAATTTGAGTGTTTTTCTCTTGGAGGATAAGTCTTTTTTCCTCTTGCTCAAACTCCAATTCTTTTTCTCTAATTTGACTAGACTGCTCAAGCGAAGCATCAGCTAAAAGCTTGGCGATTTTGGCATCGCTTTTTTCTTTTAACTTCGCTAATAATTCGTTTTTTTCCTGTTTAGCGACAGTTAAAATACCAGCTACTTCTTCTTGGGCTTGCTTTAAAATAAGATCTTTAATACTCATTTTCTCCACCTTATATTGGGATACTAATATACATTAGGACACTGACTAAAAGTGCTAATAATTGAGCAGTTTCAATCATCGCTGCGATAATCATTCCTCGGGTTGCAAGATTAGCATTTTTACCTGCCATGATAATTGCTGCTGCAGCTGTTTTACCTTGAAATATTCCTGAAAATAATCCGACCACAGAAACTGGAAGTGCCGTGACAAAAACCGCAAAACCTTGATAAGCATTTAAAGTCGCCAGACTGCCACCGAGTAAACCGATCTGTGACATCAATAAAACCGCAACTAAAAAGCCGTAAATTCCTTGCGTTCCTGGAATCGCTTGAATAACTAAAGTTCTACCATATAATTCTGGTTTCTCTGATAGTACTCCTGCTGCTGCATTCCCGGCTAAAGACATTCCGATTGAACTGCCGATAGGTCCTAAAATTGCTGAAATGGCTATTCCTAGGAGAGCCATTATTAAGCCAAAACTTAACATCATTAAATTCCTCCAACTATATCTATATTTTTAATTTCATTTAAATAATTTAATTCTAAGGCTAGTGGTTCAAATAAATAGCCGCCACCTTCGTAAAACTTCGAGAAAAACTCAACATATTGTAACCGCGAATTATGAATATATGATGATAGCATTCCCATCGCGAAATTAAAGACGTGACCAATCAAATAAACAAAGATTGAAATAAAGATTCCAAAGATATTTCCTTGTAACATTCCCGCAAGAATATTAAATGTATAACCGATTACGGCTGTCGATAGACTTAAAGCGAGAATTCTTGAATAAGATAAAATATCTGAAAGTTGGCCAATTAGTCCATAAAAACCAGACAAACTGGCTCCAATTTTGCCAAAGATTGATTTGCTCTTGCGTCCCATAAACAAGATGATTAAAAGCGCTCCTAAAATTAGAAAACTATAGGCAAACCAGGGGCTCAATTTAAATGGTAGATTAACTAAAGTTAGGGCGAAAAATCCTAAACCTATTAAAATGAAAATATAACTAAAGCTTTCTCCTAAAGCGCCAAAAGGATCTTTTAATTTAAAGAGCAAAATCGCCTTTAAAATTAGGCCATGAATAATATGAATGGCTCCAATTATAATCGCATAGATCAACATCTGCAAAGCATCTTCCATTGGCACAAGTAAAACAGTTGTCCAATTTTGGCCAAATATCAGGCCAATATATTTGCCTAAATCAAAACTAAAGCCAAAAAGTGAGCCATATAAAATTCCAAATAAAACTGTTGTATAACCAGAATAATAAAAGACTCCAATTAGCTTTTTAGTTCCTCCTTTAGGCTTTTTTAACTTTAAAAACAGACCAAAGCCTAAAAGCATTATCAGTCCGTAACCGATATCTCCCATCATCATTCCAAAAATCATCCAATACCAAAAGCTTAAAGCTGGATTAGGATCTAGTTCTTTATGATTGGGAACACTATATTGTTCCGTAATAATTTCAAAGTTTTTAACAAACTTATTATTTTTAAGGGCTGTTGGGGGGATTTCATGTTCATCTGGGTCATAAATCTCAATTTCATAATCAAGTTTAGAATCTTTTAAGATTACTTGGAGTTTTTCAGTATGATCTTCACGAACCCAGCCGGTAAGATTAATAATATTTAAGCGTTTAGAAACATTTTTAAGCGGTGTTTGTTTGCGCTTAATATCACTCGCCAGTTGATCAGCATAAATATAGAGTTGATCTAAATCTTTAATGTAACCTTCAATATGGTTTACTGCCTCATTTAACTTTTGAATAATCGTTGTTTGCTCGTGATAAAGATTTAATAAATAATCATTGACTGTCCCATCAAAGTTGGGAAACTCAACTTCTTTAAAATCAAGTCTTCTAATCTCTTGATAGTAAGTTTGTTCAGTCTCCTTTAATAAAGCAAAACTTAAGGCAACTCCTTTTTTATCTTCTTGAAAGGTTTGGTATAAGATTTGATGCTTTTCAAAAAAGGCTTTTAAATCTTCTAAAGCTTTTTCATAAATAAATCCATGATAAAAATTGGTATATTTTGTTTCTTGCATCGCTTTTAAATTTAAAATATTAGCTTCAAAAGGAACAAATAATTTAATTTCCGCTTCAACTTCCTTTAGTTGTGTTGCTAAGTTATTTACAATCTCTTCTGCTGCTTCAACACTTTCTAAAAGCTTAAGATACTTCTGGCTGCGGTCATCAAAATCTTCATAAGTCGCGGTTTTATAATCAAAAAACTTCCGTTTTTGTTGAATATTTTCTAAGTGCTTAATCGCTTTTCTTACTCTAACTAGAAGTTGTTCATCTACAGTGATATCTTCTTTTTGACTATCTTCTTTTTCGATAGCCATTAGGATTTGTTGTTTTTGAAGTAGTTTTAAAAGCGGCTCGACCTGCTTTTCAACAACAAAAAGTTGAACCTTTTTCACTGGTATAATCATAAAACAATCACCTCAAGCAAGTATTCAACTGCCTTTTCAACTTTTTTATCAATATTCTTTTTTAAAGTTTCTTTTAATTTCTTTTGCTTAACTTCAAAGTCCTTAGCCATTTTTTGAAGTTGTTGTTCGGTCTTTTTTTCAAGTTCATTTCGTTTTCGATTTGCTTCCTTTAAGAGCTTTTCTTCATAGCTTTCTGCTTCTTTTTTCGCCAGTTCGATTAACTCTTCTTTTTCCTCGTGAGCAACAGAAATCATCTTAATCGCTTCTTTTTCAATTTCTAATAAACTTTTTAATGCTTGCAAGAATATCACCTCTTAATCAACCAATATATATTTTATCATAAAATGCCATTATTCGCCATTTAAAAACGCTAACAAACAAGATTTACTTATAATCGATAATATTTAACAACTTAACAACTTTTAATTTACCAATTATAGTGCTACAATAGAGGTGGCAGGTGATAAAATGTATTGTAGCAATTGTGGAAAAAAGATAGATTCAAACGCGAAGTTTTGTCCATATTGTGGTGCAAAAGTAGGAATTAGTGATCTTCCTTCTAACCTCTTCGCAACTCCTAAAACCTTTCATGAAACCGAGTATAGCAATAAAAACCGGACTACAGCAGGAATCTTAGGTCTCTTTCTAGGAGTCATTGGTGTTCATAACTTCTACTTAGGCCATAAAACTAAAGGTATTGTTAAAGTTGCCTTTTCTATTATTTCAATAGTTTTATTATTTATCGGCATTGGAATCGCCGCAACTGCGGTGGAGATTAATCCCACGACAGGCGACATGATTACCTTAAATGAAGGAGCGTTATTTTTAGCAGGATTAATAATACTTCTTGCCGTTTTTATTATGATTCCTATTTCACTTTGGGCTTTTGTTGAGGCAATCATTATTTTCGTTAAAAAAGATCTAACTGACGGTGATGGCTTAAAAGTTCAATAATTTAAAACTCTAACAAAGGGGCTGTAACGAAATAAAATAAACAGCAGTCCTTAATACAACAAAACCGCTCTGGAGTCCAGGGCGGTTTTTTGGTATAATTGTAGTATGCACAACAAACAATATAACCAACAATATTTTAACCCAAAACAGTTAAAATTACCACTATTATTAGATATTAAAATTCCATATGATAGTGAAGTCAGAACTTTTGATGAAATAATGAAAGGAATGAATTTAAGTAAATACATCGTAACTAAGGAAGAAACCCGAGGTCGTAATAGTTATAATCCAATCAAAATGTTAAAATTAATACTGTTTTGTCAAATGGAAAAAATTCAAAGTTTAAGAGAAATGTCAAAGGCCGCAAGAAATGATATAAGAATAATGTGGCTAACAGATGAACTTAAGCCAAGTCATCAGGCGATTAATAATTTTATACATCGTCATTTAAAAGTAAATATCGAAGAGATATTTTATGATTTAAATAAGTTATTAATAGAAAAAGAAAACATAAATACAAGTAGACTATATATTGATGGCACAAAAATAGAATCAAACGCGAATAAATATACATTTGTTTGGCGTGGAAGTATAGAAAAGTTTAGTGAAAAACTTTATAAAAAGATAACAGTGTTATTTGAGAAAATGAATAGGGAATATGAATATGAAAATATTTATTTTCCTGTTTATGATATATACGATGAATCTCATATAACTCCAGCAATAATATTTATAGAAAAAGAAATAGAAAAACATGAAATAGAGTTCGTATATGGTAAGGGCAAGCATAAAACAAGCCTTCAAAAGTTTTATGAATTATTAGTAGAATATAAAGAGAAGCTAAAAGAATATAAAGAGCATTTAAAGATAATGGGTCCAGATAGAAACTCATATTCTAAAACAGATAAAGACGCAACCTTCATGCGTATGAAAGATGATCATATGCATAATAGTCAGTTAAAACCAGGATATAATATTCAAATAGGTGTATCAGATGAGTATATACTTCATGTAGGTATATCAAGCGAAAGAAATGATTATAGAACACTTATTCCATTTTTAGAAGGCTTTAAAACTAAGTATGGTTATTATCCAAAATATCCAGTAGGCGATAGTGGATATGGGGGACTAATAAATTATCGTTATATGAAATTAAACGATATGGAGATATATACAAAATATAATATGTATGAAAAAGATACTAAAGATAAAAAACGAATGAAAGATCCTTATTTAGCATTAAACTTAAAAAAGGATAATGATGGCAATTTTATTGATCCAGGAGGAGGAACATATAAATTTCTTTATAGAAACAAAAGAGGAAATGATGTTTATTACGTTCCAAGCTTAGGTAAAAACAGAGAACTAAATGAAGAATTAATGAGTTATCAAAAAGAGGCAATTAAAAATCTACAATCTGATTTAGGAATAGAATTAAGAGTGCAGCGTTCAATTCAAGTTGAAGGTGCATTTGGAGTAATAAAAGACGTCTTTAAAGTTAGACGATTTAGACGAATATTAACTGAAAATGTTAAATTAGAGTTTTTACTAGTAGCAATTGGATACAATTTATCTAAATACCACAATAAAAGGTATAGAATAGTTAACTAAATTATCCAGTGGAAAACTAAAGATTTAAGCAAATCTTCTTTTAAGACGCCCTAATATGGGCGTTTTTAATGAGTTATCCACATAATTATCTTTATAAAGAAAAAAAGGGACCATGTAGGTCCACAAGAATAATTATATTCTCATTTCTTTACAGTCCCTTTCTTAACTTTAAAGTGGCGATGCAGGAGAGATTCGAACTCCCGACCGACG
>LSQX01304806.1_pt1 | contig 11651 bp, 12 predicted proteins | sample 654561 | NCBI WGS metagenome assembly LSQX01 (sample SAMN04489861, study PRJNA283612) | anaerobic digester metagenome | isolation source: 4 biogas reactors fed with cattle manure at either 37C or 55C with and... | place: Denmark: Kongens Lyngby | collected 2014 | reverse complement strand
CTGAGAAGAGAAACAATGGCGGTTGACTTCTATTCAATGGGTATGGGAGACCCAATACTCATCAGTGCGTACCATGACCTGGGAATTGACGACCTTCTTGATGAAATTATTTCATTGATTCCAGACAGTCCTCCTGCTGATGTCTCTGATGCAGGAATGTTAAAAATTGCGCTGGTTGGGCGACCGAATGTTGGAAAATCAATGCTGCTTAACAAACTGCTCGGGGAAGACAGAGCAATAGTCAGCAACATACCCGGCACCACCCGCGATGCCATAGATACAATTTTGAATTACGATGGTGATCCGGTAATACTTATCGACACTGCCGGAGTTAAGCGGCGGGGGAGAGTAGGCAGGGGCGTTGATAAATATAGTGTCATACGCAGTATAAGAGCGATTGACCGTGCGGATATTGCTTTGCTTGTGCTGGATGCTACCGAGGTGGCGACCGCCCAGGATACTCACATAGCAAGTTTTATACAGGAAGCCGGGAAGGGCGTCATTCTGATTATAAACAAATGGGACCTGATTAGCCATACAGAACAATACGAATACAACCTTCATGTTTCCGAGCGTTTTAAATTCATGCCCTACGCCAAAATAATGTATACCTCCGCCAAAACTGGCAGAGGTATTAACAAATTAGTCCCTGAAGCAAGAAAAATCCGGGAAGAACGAAGAAAACGCATCGGCACGGGTGAGCTCAACGGGTTTATCAGCCGGGTGGTTGCCGGGCATCCGCCTCCGCGCAAAGGTTCAAAAACACTAAAGGTGTTCTACTCAACGCAGGCTGAAGTTGAACCACCAACGTTTGTTTTTTTTGTAAATGATGCTTCGCTGATTCATTTTTCTTACGAGAGGTATATTGAAAACCAACTGAGAGAACAGTACGGCTTTGAAGGTACCCCCATTAAGCTGGTCTTTAGAAATCGGGGAGAGTCCTAGTTGACGTTATTAAAATTTGGCTTGATAATCTTGCTGAGTTATCTCATAGGGTCCATTCCATGGGGGCTCATCATCGGCCATCTTGTAGCCAAAGTCGACATCCGTAAATATGGAAGTGGCCGCACTGGCGGCACTAACGTGATGAGAACTCTGGGCCGCAGAGCATTTCTCGCAGTTGCTCTTCTTGATATTGGAAAAGGCGCCGCAAGTGTTCTGATTGCCGGAGTCATATTAAATGGTGCTGTGTATTCTATCGGCAGTTTGAGCTTTGGTACCGCCTTTGTCCAGGTTCTGGCAGGTATGACTGCTATTATAGGCCATATATGGCCAATCTTTGCGGGCTTCAGGGGCGGACGTGGCGTGGCCACCTTTTTTGGCGCTCTGCTTGTAATGTGCCCTGTTGCCGGCTTTTGTGGTGGGGTTATCCTTGCGTTGGTAGCACTATTATCCAGCTATGCCTCCCTGGGCTCTATCACTGGCACCGTTTGCGCAAGTATTATAACGATTCCCTTTACACTGCTCTGGGGCTACCCGATTGAATACCTGTTTTTTTCTATAACCGGAACCCTGTTGATAACGATTGTCCATCATAGTAACATCAAGCGTTTACTGGCGGGGACCGAGAGACCTTTTAACATAAGGGTTATAATAGATAAGGACAAACCTGAATAAATCTGTTGAAGTATTAATATGCAAAAAATTGCCGTAATTGGAACCACCACATGGGGAACAACCCTGAGTTATCTCATGGCCAAGAAAGGCCTTGATGTTTATCTTTGGGCGCGCACAGCAGAAGAAGCCGAAAGACTTTCCCGCGAAGGCAGTAGCCATGAAAAGATGCAGGGGATTTCATTTCCTTCAAACCTCACCATAACTGCTGACACCGCAGCAGCCTTAAGTAAAGCCGAGGCGGTAATACTGGCTGTACCATCACAAACCATGCGCACCAATATCAGAACGATAAGACAGCATCTTAAAGCCCCTACTCTGGTGATTAGTGCCGCCAAAGGACTTGAGCTCGAATCTAACAAACGCATGAGCGAAGTTATTGCTGAAGAAATTGACAGCTCGCATGCTGACAGGATATGTGTGCTATCCGGGCCCAACCTTTACAGGGAAATATTAAAAGGCCTGCCGGCTTCCTCTGTGATAGCGGCACGAAAAGACAGCGTTGCTCGCAAAGCGCAAAATCTGCTTACTACCTCTAATTTCAGCGTGTTTATCCAGCACGACGTTATTGGTGTTGAATTGGGAGGCACTCTTAAAAACATTATAGCCATTGGTGCCGGCATGATAGATGGTTTAAATTATGGTGACAATGCCAAAGCGGCTTTTATCACCCGTGGATTAACTGAAATGAGTGCCCTCAGCATGGCTCTGGGCGCGAACCCATTGACCCTTTCGGGCCTTTCAGGGCTGGGGGATTTGATTGCAACTTGCGCCAGCCCTTTGAGCCGAAACCACTTTGTTGGTTATGAACTCAGCCGCGGCAAGAGCATGGAAGAGATAAGGGAAGCACTTGGGTCAGAGGTTTCCGAGGGGGTCACTACTACCGCCGCAGTATGGAAATTGGCCCAGGAAATGAAGATTGAAATGCCAATAACAGAGAAGCTCTACGACATCCTATATCGGGAAGCAAAACCCGAAACCATTTTGTACGGGATTCTTGGAACAAGAGGGCAGCACGAACTCTCCGGTAAACGCTGGAATCTGTTTTCGTTTTTTAAATAGCTTTAAAGCGCTAGCGTTTTGCTTTTCTTTTAATGGTCTTGGAGGCTTTACCTTTAGCAGTCTTGGTGGTTTTTCCATCGTTAAAAGTTTCCTCAAGCTGTTCAAACAACTTCTGCTGCTCTTTGGTAAGTGACTCTGGGGTCTTTACATGCAAGTTGACCAATTGGTCCCCCTGGCCAGTCCTCTGAAGACGCTTGATACCTTTGTTTTTTAGCTTGATGACAGTACCAGATTGCGTACCTTTTTGTATCTTTATTGTTTCGTTGCCATACAGGGTTGGTACTTCTATTTCACCACCCAGCGTTGCTTGAGCGATATTGATTGCCTGATCATAATGAATATCAAATTCTTCGCGCCTGAAATACTCATGCGGAAGCACTGTGGCATTTATATAAACGTTCCCATAAGGCCCCCCACGCTCACCAACATCTCCTTCTCCGCTAAGACGTATGGCATTACCCGTATCAATACCGGCGGGAATATTTACTTTAAGAGTGTTTTTCCGACGCTCTTTTCCTGAGCCACGGCACTGACTGCAAGGTTTTTCAATAATGCTTCCTTCTCCGCCACATTTAGGGCAAGCGACTACATTGGTAAACCGGCCAAAAAGACTCTGCTGCACTCGCTGTACGCGCCCACGGCCATCACATTCTGTGCAACGTGAAGCCTTGAAGCCGGGTTCACTGCGCGACCCATGGCAGTGTGAACAGCTGACAACCCGATTCACAGCTAGTTCTTTTTCAACACCAAGAGCTGCCTCTTCAAACGTAAGAGTTACTTTGACATGGATATCAGAACCAGCCCGGGGGGCCGCTTCGCTACGGGACGACGCACCAAAGAAGGTATCGAATATATCCCCAAAGCCACTAAAGCCAAAATCGCTAAAATCACCAAAACCATGGCTGCCAGCACCATTACCAGCATGACCAAAACGGTCGTAAGAACTGCGCTTTCCTTCATCGGAAAGCACCTCATAGGCTTCGTTTACTTCTTTAAAACGCTCAGCCGCACCATCCTCGTGATTACGATCAGGATGGCACTCTTTAGCCAATTTTCTGAAAGCTTTTTTTATTTCTTCGAGTGAAGCGTTTTTGGCCACTCCCAAAACTTCATAATAATCTCTTTTAACTGCCATAATCTCCTAGCCACCAATAGCCCCCCTCACAACAAAATGCGAGAGGGGCTACTACTGTTACATCTTACCAGACCATTCTATACCAAAGGAGGTAAACTCCTCAACCGCTATACTTCCCGGTACTCCCCTTCTACTGTCCCTTCGTCAGTTTTATCATCATCACTTCCCGCGGTTGGTTCTTCAGCCCCCTGGCTCCCCCCTGGAGCTTCTGATGAAGGCTGTTGATAAACGGCCGAGCCAACTTTTTGCATCACATCGGAAAGGTCTTTCTGCGCAGTCTTTATTGCATCAACGTCCTGGCCTTGTAATGCAGTTTTCACGCTGGCAATTTTTGTTTCCAATTCTTTGGCAAGGTCCTCTGGGATCTTGTCCTTTTGCTCATTCAAAGTTTTTTCTGAAGTATAAGCAAGATTATCGGCAATATTGCGAGTCTCTATTTCTTCCTTGCGTGCAGCATCCTCACTGGCATGCAGTTCAGCTTCTTTCTTCATTTTCTCAACTTCTTCCTTGGATAAGCCAGACGAAGAAGTAATGGTAATTTTTTGCTCTTTGCCAGTGCCCTTGTCAACCGCGCCGACATTCAAAATGCCATCAGCATTTATATCGAAGGTAACTTCCACCTGGGGAACACCCCGAGGCGCAGGAAGAATCCCGTCGAGCATAAAACGACCGAGCGTTCGATTATCGTTTGCCATCGGCCGTTCTCCCTGTAATACGTGAATCTCAACGCTTGGCTGATTGTCCGCGGCAGTAGAAAATACCTGGCTCTTTGAAGTGGGGATGGTGGTATTTCTGGGAATCAACGGAGTCATAACGCTTCCCAAAGTTTCAATCCCCAGGGTGAGCGGTGTGACGTCGAGCAAGAGAACATCTTTAACATCACCCTTCAAAACGCCTGCCTGGATAGCGGCACCAACGGCAACAACTTCGTCCGGGTTTACACCCTTGTGGGGCTCTTTACCAAAGAACTCGGTGACTTTTTGCTGAACCAAAGGCATACGTGTTTGGCCACCAACCAGGATTACTTCGTCTACCTGTGCGTTTGTTTTGCCAGCATCGCTCAAAGCCTGTTTGCATGGACCAAGAGTTTTCTCAACCAGTCCCACTACCATCTGCTCCAGCTTTGCCCGAGTCAGGTTAAAATTAAGGTGCTTGGGGCCAGAAGCATCAGCAGTGATGAAGGGCAGGTTGATATCAGTCTGCTGGACTGTAGAAAGCTCACACTTTGCTTTCTCTCCCGCTTCACGAAGGCGCTGAAGAGCCATTTTATCCTTGCTAAGGTCAATCCCCTGGTCTTTCTTGAACTCGGCTATAAGCCATTCAACTATTATCTGATCAAAGTCATCACCACCAAGATGGGTATCACCGGCGGTTGATTTTACCTGAAACGTACCATCTCCGATTTCAAGGATGGAAATATCAAACGTCCCGCCACCAAGGTCATAAACAGCGATTGTTTCATCTTCCTTTTTGTCCAGGCCATAAGCCAGCGATGCGGCAGTGGGCTCGTTGATAATCCGGAGCACCTTCAAACCGGCAATTTCACCAGCGTCTTTGGTCGCCTGCCGCTGAGAGTCATTAAAATAAGCCGGTACGGTAATGACCGCCTCTGTAACCTTTTCACCAAGATACGCTTCAGCATCTGTCTTGAGTTTTTGAAGAATCATAGCGCTGACTTCAGGTGGTGAATATTCCTTACCTCCCAACATGACTCTGACATCGCCATTATCAGCCTGTGATATCTTATAGGTCTTGCGCTTTGCATCATCTTCAACTGGTAATTCCCTGCCACTGGGGTCATTCCATTTTCTTCCCATAAAGCGTTTGATCGAGTATACGGTGTTATCGGGGTTAGTCGTTGCCTGGCGTTTGGCAACTTGCCCAACAAGCCTTTCTCCATTCTTGGAGACCGCCACAACAGAAGGAGTAGTTCTGCTACCCTCTGCATTGGGGATTACAACCGGCTCTCCCCCTTCCATCACCGCCATACAGGAGAAAGTCGTCCCCAGGTCGATTCCTATTGCTTTTGCCATGTGATTATCTGCCTCCTAAATACACTCTATTTATTAATTTTCTTTCTTTTATTTTAATTGCCTGTTTTCGAGTCTGGCAGTTCTTCTCCGCTGCCAACAATAACACTGCATGGCCGCAAAACCCGGTCATACAGCATGTAACCCGGCTTCACTTCTTCCACCACAGCATCTTCTTTTCCGGGTGCAAGTGCAATAGACTCGTGGAAATTGGGATCAAATACTTCGCCCTTGGCTTTCATCCGTTTCAGCCCCTGGGATTCCAGTTCAGAATGCAGTTTGCGGCTGATATGCTTTATCCCATCTACCCACGAATGGTTTTTAATATCCGCAGGAACAGCTTCAAGTGCTCTATCCAGATCATCCAGCACAGGCAGAATTCCCAAAATTATGCCGGCGCCGGCTTGACGTACAAAGTCAGACCTCTCCTGCTCAACACGACGTTTATAATTAATGTAATCAGCCTGTGCTCGTTGCAAGCGAGCGAGGTATTCACCAGCTTTTCCTTCTTCTGAGTCCAGCACACTTTCTTCAGGCGCACTTGCCGTTTCGTCAGAATGGCCGCTTTCAACTTCTGCTGACTCATCGAGGAGTTGCTCAGTTTCAGATTCCGGGGTTTTCTTTCGTTTTTCCAAATGCACTCTCCTTACCGGGCTGACCGGATGTTAATTCTGGTTGTTATGGTAGTGAACGGCGGGGAGCTTTCTCCCGTATAAATCCGCTACCAGTTTGCTCATCACCAGAGAAAGATATCCAACCAGGGCAATCGCTTTAGAATATTGCATACGCTTGGGGCCTATTACCCCAATCGTCCCGGTAAATTCACCGGGTACACCGTACTGGCTCATCACCACGCTGAAATCATGAGCGTCCTCAGCCTCATGCTCCTGACCAATTATGACATCAACATTTTTTACAGAACGGCTGACCGCATCTATGAGCTTGGTCAGCCGTTTACGCTCAACAAGACTCAGGATGTTGCTCAGTTTTTCACCCTGGCTAAATTCCGGCTGATTCAAAAGATACGGCAAACCATCCACAAAAGGTGCCTTCTGCTCAGGCCGGGCTTCAGCTTCCATAAGCCTTATTATTGTTTCAATAACCAGCATTTCTACAGAGTTCAAAGACTGGTCCTTTGAGACAATCTCTCCAGTTTTCTTACCTTTGCATCTCTCGGTCATTTTGTTTGCAATGTCGGAAAGTTCTTCCTGTGACATTGATTTATCCAGGCTTAATAACTGCTGTTTAACACGCGCGCCCTCAAGTACTAAAACAAGCAAGGCTAAATTTGGTTGCAGTGAAATCAGTTCCATGTGCTTGAACATAGTATTCGGTGCCGCAGGACGGGTAATCATAGCAACATTGCGCATTCGCTGTGCAAGCAAAGCACCGGCAAGTGCCATCCATTCCTCAATGGCGTCCTCCACCTGATGGAACATATGCTGGATAAGCATTTGCTCTACAACCGGAAGACCGATGTGTTCCAAAGACCCAACGTAGTAACGATAGCCTTTGTCCATGGGAACACTGCCAGCGGCATGATGAGGACGGCTTATATAGCCGGCTTCTTCAAGGGTAGCCATTTCGTTACGAACAGTTGCTGAGCTAACGCCAAGGTCAACCCCTGCGAGCACGGCCGCTGACGAAACCGGTTTTGCGGTTTTAATGTACTGGCTGACTATTGAGTTAAGTACTATTGCAGGTCTTGCACGTAACAATTGCTTTCTCTTACATATAAATTAGCAATCCGTTACCGAGATTGCTAACTAAATTTAGCATTCTGGCAAGTTATTGTCAAGACATTATCATGCAATACCTTGACGTAGCTCACATGAATGAGTAAACTTGCCCCACCATGAAAAAAATGAAAATAATCGGCCTGACCGGAGGGATAGGCAGTGGGAAAAGCACAGTTGCTTCAATGCTTGCCAAACTCGGGGGCACTGTAATTGATGCAGATTTTATTGGCCACCAGGTGCTTGAAGATGACCCCAATATTAAAGAACAACTCGTAAACCGTTTTGGAAGCAGCATCCTAAACCTTGATAGCACAATAAATCGGGATGCTCTGGCAAAAGCTGCCTTTGCATCCCATGATGATACAGAATTTCTCAATCGGCTCATACATCCCGTGATTTATTCGCGGCTGGAAAGTATGATCAATATTAAAAAAGAAACAGGTGCAAATTTACTCGTAATAGAAGCGCCTCTGCTTATTGAGGCTGGGTGGGGAGGCCTGGTAGATACGGTATGGGTTACAGAAGCACCGCTGGAAATCAGGCTCGCCCGGTTGAGCGCCCGCGGGATGCCCAGGCGTGAAGCACTCAGGCGCATAAATGCACAAATGAGCGACGAAGAGCGCAAGATATCTGCATGCACAGTAATCGACACAAATGTCGATTTACCTGCCCTTAAAATCAGGGTCACACAATTATTTGCAAGCTTTTTATTAAAAAAATATTGACTTAGGGCCACTCATGTGGCTAAAATAGCCTTTAAATCTTGTGGGACTCACATTTTACAGGTTGTGAAGCAATATTTTAGATTGACTTGTACATCAAGTAGAATCCATCGTTTGGAAAAGTATTTTTTAAAGGAGGCATCGTATACACATAACCAAAAATAGAAACGGATAACCCAAACATGGTATCTCTAATTAAAATATCTTCAAAGGAGGAACAACTTGGCAGAAGTAAAACGTGAAAGATGGTCATCCAGGACTGCGTTTCTCTTCGCCGCCTTCGGCTCAGCCATCGGCTTGGGCAACGTATGGCGGTTTCCTTATCTGGCCTATGAAAATGGCGGCGGGGCTTTCCTGGTTGCCTGGATCATAGGCTTGCTTGTTCTCGGTATCCCGTGGCTCATTTTAGAGTTGGGGATGGGCAAAAAGTTCCAGAAGGGTGCTCCAGGAGCATTTGCTGGAATAAGTAAAAAGTGGGAATGGCTCGGCTGGTGGCCGGTATGGACTGCTTTTCTCATTGTGGCATACTACACGGTTGTTATGGCATGGGCGCTTCGTTACGTTATTAGCTCTTTTACAATGCAATGGGGCACTGGCGAAGCGGCGGCTCAGTCCACCGGAGACTTCTTCTACAGCACCATTCTCAACATCTCTGGAGGTCCAATGGAATTTGGCGGCGTTGAATGGCTAACCGTTGCAATGCTGGCACTACTCTGGATAGCAATGTTCGTAATCATGTTCAAAGGTGCCAACGTAATCGGTAAAGTAGCTATCTGGACCGTAATAATCCCCTGGACCCTTCTTATGATCCTCACTATTCGCGGCCTCACTCTTCCTAATGCTGTGGATGGACTCAACTATTACCTCAACCCGGATTGGAGTGCACTGGCCACCGGTAAATTATGGTTTGGCGCACTCAGCCAGATTGCATTCTCACTTTCGGTTGGCATGGCGGGCATGTTTGCCTACGGTAGTTTCCTTACTAAAAAATCAGATGTTAATAACAACGCCTTGATTACCGGCTTTGCAGACAGCGCAACCAGCTTCCTGGCAGGCTTTGCCGTTTTCTCAACCCTGGGCTTTTTGGCAACATCTCTTCAAGTGGCAGTACCAGATGTCGCCACTTCCGGCCTTGGGCTTGCTTTTGTTACCTTCCCAGCCGCTATCTCCATGATGCCAGCCGCTAACGGGCTTGTTGGCGCTTTATTCTTCTTGTGTCTGATATTCCTCGGGGTTGACTCTGCCTTCTTCCTGGCTCACGGCGGCGTCATTGCTCCCCTGCAAGACAAGTTTGGCGGCAAATTATGGAAATGGACCACTGGGGTTAGCGTCGTTGGCTTTCTGGCAGGAATACTCTTCTGCACACAGGCAGGTCTCTACTGGCTTGATATAGTTGACAGGGCTGTTTCTTTCTACGGCCTGCTTATAACCGGAGCGCTTTCCTGCGTTGTAGTTGGATGGTTCTGGAAGCCTGAAATCCTTCGTGAATCATTAAATGCTACTTCAGATATTAAAATCGGCGCATGGTGGGACTGGCTTATCAAGCTTGTGGTGCCCATCGGGCTGGTCTTTGTCATGATTTACGGCGGCTTCCGTGAAGATATTGCTAACGCTTATGGAGGCTATCAAATCGGCCCATTTAACGGCTCTCATATTTTATGGATTATCCTCGGAGTCGGTCTTATCTTGAGCCTTATACTTCAGATGGTCAGAACAAGAGGGGAGGAGGCAACATGGAAACCGGATCTATAATCACTATAGTAGCATTTGTACTCATCTTTATCGTTGGTTTTGCCTTCTGTTTTATGAATATTGGCAAAGGCGGAGGGTGGGGAGACTAATATCACTTTTACTCCGATCAAAAAAGCCGCTGTCTTCTGACAGCGGCTTTTTCGTGGTCAAAATTATTTTAAAGTTTTGCAAGTTCAGCTTTGAGTTTGTCTAATTTATCGCTTCGTGTTTCAAGGTTTACCTTTTCTTTTTCAACCACTGCTGTTGGTGCCCGATTGATAAATTTTTCATCGGCAAGACGAGCAGCTAAACGTTCGACATCTGCTTCAAGCGAAGTTATTTCTTTTGACAACCTGGCTTTTTCTTTTTCTACATCGATCAAGCTTTTTAGAGGAATGGCTATATCTGCGGTTTCTCCCACGCTGACAACATCATCACTATTGATATTTTCCTCCCTGTTCTCCAAAAACACGGGGTTAGCCCGTGCCATAAATCTGATAACTGGTGCATACGTTTCCAGTCGCATATTAAGACATTCAGGAAACACTTTGACTTCCAGTATATGAGAAAGCTCTACGTTATGCTCCGTCCTGAGGTTGCGGATCAAGCGGATAACTTCAACCAGGGAGTTAACCAGTTGCTCAGCCTCCTCGTTTATAGCGCTTTCGTTTAGCGAAGGATAATTGCTAACCATAATTGATGAGGTTCCTTCTGCAAGGCCTGGTATCGCAATTTTTAACTGTTGCCACAATTCTTCGGTAATAAAAGGCATAAACGGATGCAACAAGCGCAAGGAAGTTTCCAGAACCTGTACTAAAACCGGTAACGGTGAAGGCGCAGACTCGTCTTTTAGCCTTATCTTGGTAATTTCCAGATACCAGTCACAATACTCACCCCACAGAAAATCATGAATTTCACGCAATGCTTCACCAAACTGGTATTCTTCCATAAGCCGATTGGTGTTACCAATAACCCGATTCATCCGGCTGAGAATCCATGTGTCTTCCGCTGGCATGTCACTGGATTTTCCCCAGATAGCGCTTTTTGCCCCGTCCGCACTGCGTATTACAAACCGTGTGGCATTCCATAACTTGTTGGCAAAATTTCTTCCAGCTTCAAGCTTGGTAGTTGAGAGCTTGGTATCATTTCCTGGAGACGTCCCGGTAGAAACAGCAAAACGCAATGCACAAGCGCCATATTCTTCAACCACCTTTAAAGGATCAATAGAATTGCCCCTGGTTTTGCTCATCTTTTCGCCATTCTCATCCCGAATAAGGCCATGGAGATAGACGAGCTTGAAAGGAATCTGGCCGGTGTTCTTCAAGCTCATCATGATCATCCGCGCAACCCAGAAAAATAAAATATCGTACGCTGTTTCCATTACAGATGTTGGATAAAAATACCTCAAGTCTTCTGTATCATCCGGCCATCCAAGAGTCGAATGAGGCCATAAGGCAGAAGAGAACCATGTATCCAGTACATCTTCATCCTGTTCAAGCGCTGATGAACCACATTTTGGGCAGGAGGTTGCATCTTCAATGCTTACGATTACCTCACCACACTCTTTACAATCTGTATCTTATACACATCTCCGAGCCCACCAGACGGGCAGAAATCT
>LSQX01303425.1_pt1 | contig 11651 bp, 11 predicted proteins | sample 654561 | NCBI WGS metagenome assembly LSQX01 (sample SAMN04489861, study PRJNA283612) | anaerobic digester metagenome | isolation source: 4 biogas reactors fed with cattle manure at either 37C or 55C with and... | place: Denmark: Kongens Lyngby | collected 2014 | reverse complement strand
GAATAGAACTGTAATTCGGTGAAGTGATTTTCCATTGACATACAACGCCGAACTCCATATACTTCAGCCAACTCAACCGAAGGCTTGTCAACTCGGCAAACTTAAACATGAATAATTAGGAGGAAAAAATGTACAAAAAACTGTTGAAATCTTTGGGTATGGTTGGCCTTGTTGCTCTCACTCTTGGTTCTTTGCCTGCATTTGCAGAGGATGACTCCCTCTCAATATCAGCTGATGTAGGCATTTATTCACAGTATATATGGCGTGGATATACATTAAGTGATGAGAGTATAGTTATTCAACCGTCAGTCACTTTAGGATACCGTGGTTTTAGTTTAAATGTCTGGGGGAATTTTGACACGGATTATTTTGATACAGGGACTGATTACAATAGAACCGATATTACCTTGTCATATAACTGGTCAAATGATGTTATCGACGTTGGATTGGGCTATATTTATTCTGACCTTGACCATGCAGAAGATGACCAGGAGTTTTATTTTACAGCAACCCTGGCAGGTTACCTGAACCCAAAGTTTTCATTTTACAAGGACATTAATGGTGATAATGAAGGCTGGTATATTAATTTGGGTTTTTCACATTCTTATGCCATCACAAACCTGTACAACCTGGATCTGTCAGCATCGATTGGATACTATGATCTTGATGATGGCTCCTATAATGCTCTGCATGATGGAAACATTACTGCATCAATGATTTTTCCAGTCAATGACAACTTAAGCTTTACGCCTTCTCTTTCATACATAGTCGGGGTTTCCACCAAATCCAAAGCGCGCATAAAAGATTACAAGGGAAATTCTGATCACTTTGTTGGTGGCTTTAAATGTACTTATTCTTTTTAATTAGAGCAGTATAAACACAGACTCAGTCTTAAAACCCTTCCTGATTATTTCTGGAGGGGTTTTTTGTCTAATGAACACCTTTGTCTTTGGGCAGTTACCAATAATAAAGAGAGATAAATAGGAAATTGCTGCTGGACTTATTGTTCAAAACCAGAGGGGGAGTCCGCATTAAAATGTCCCATTTTATGAAGATAGTGATATGCCACAATACCCACTGATGTTGAAAGATTGAGGCTTCTGACATTACCCCATATTGGTATTCTGTAGCAGGGGAGTTTATTTCTGATATTTGCCGGAAGTCCCGTGCTTTCAGGCCCGAAAGGAAGGTATGCACCTTTTAGCACACTGGCCTCTGTATATATCTTTTCTGCTGATTTGCTGAAACAGATAATACGCGTTTTTATGTTTGAGCTGCTTGACAGAAATGCATCAAAATCCTTATGGTAAGTGATATTAACCTCATGCCAGCAATCTATCCCTGCCCTCTTCAGGTGTTTATTATCCACAGAGAAACCAAGAGGATAAATTAGATGCAGCCTGAGCATGGCAGCCCCGCAAAGCCTCGCTATATTACCGGTATTAGCAGGTATCTCAGGCTGAAACAACACTATGTTCAGGATCAGCTCTTTGCTTAACCGATTTTTTTCAGGATTATCTTTCATGCATATTGTTCTTCATTAAGCCATAAACCATGAAACCTGGACTTGGGATATGAAATCTCAATTCTGAAATTTCAAATTTCAAACCTCTATCAGGGGGCAGGGATAATCCTGATAACTTACATGAACAGGTATGTCATCCATGCTGCATTCAAGAAGTGATGCCTTTGCCTGAGAAAGTGCCTTTTCAGGGGTGTTATTTATTTCACTTAAATGGGCCAGAACAACATTATTAAGCCTGTTATGGCTGAGTTTTTTAAGCAGATCACCAGCCTGTTCATTAGACAGATGCCCGTATGCCCCCCTTATCCTCTTTTTAAGATGATAAGGATAGGGTCCGTTTTCCAGCATCTCAACATCATGATTGAATTCAAGCATTAAAGATGTACATCCCTGAAGCATCTTTTCAAGAACAGGGGAACTTTCTCCTGTATCAGTAAGAACCCCGAGCCGAAAACCATTCGATGAGACTATTAACCCGACAGGGTCAGCAGCATCATGGCTTTTGGCAAAGGTCTTAATGGTAATGTCATTTATTTTAAAGGTCCCTCCAGTGTTGATTGAGGTATCAATTTTCGTGTTTTTTTTTAGGTTATGGCACCTGCTTAAAGTGGATATGTTTCCATAGACAGTGGAGTCAAATTTCCTGGACACAGGCCCTGCCCCTTTTGTATGGTCGCTATGTTCATGAGTGATTATTATCGCATCAAAGGAGGTAATGACAACCGCGATTAATCCAAGCCGCCTGGTTAATTCACGACAGCTCAGGCCGGCATCTATCAAAATCTTTGTGTTGTCTGTTTCTATGTAACAGGCATTGCCTTTGCTGCCTGAAGCAAGGACTGAAAAACGCATTTAAGACCTTTTTTGTTTTATGAATTATTCTATACCGCTGTGGCCGAACCCGCCATCTCCCCTTGAAGTTGAATCAAGGTCATCAACCATAACCAGCTCTGCATGACAGACCTTTGAGATTACCATCTGTGCTATCCTGTCACCCCGCCTTACAGTAAAGGGCTTATCTCCATGATTGATCATTATTATACCAATCTCACCCCGGTAGTCCGAATCTATGGTGCCAGGGCTGTTTACCATACCTATGCCATATTTAAGCGCAAGGCCGCTCCTTGGCCTTATCTGCGCCTCATACCCATCTGGTATTGAGATGGATAAACCTGTTGGAACAAGCCTTATTTCACCCGGATTCAAAATAATATCCATGTCTGTCCATGCCCTGATATCCATACCTGAAGAACCTTTGGTCTCATAGGAAGGCAGGGGAAGATCGTAATTATCAGGCTTTTTAACCTTCAGTTCGATAGTATCCAATAATTTGCCTTTTAATAGAAAATTTACAGCCTGTTTTAATAAAGGATCATGAAAAAAAGAGATTTTTGCTCAGGTCAAGATCCTTGCGGTTTACCGAACCCAGGGTGGTTATAGCTACGCCCCCCGGTAAAAATGACTCTTTCATACAAGCCACTATATCATCAACAGTAACCTTTTTAAGAGAGTCTATAATCTCCTCATACTCAACATATCTGCCAAATATAAACTCGTTTTTAGCAAGACGCATCATCCTTGAATCAGTATTTTCAGACCCTAGCAGGATACCGCCGATAAGGTGCTCTCTTGCCTCATTTATATCATCCTGAGAAAGCTCACCCTCTTCAATTCTGACTATCTCCTTATTGATCACATCTATGACATTATTTGCCTCGTCAGGGTCAGACCCGGCACATATACCAAGGATACCTGAATCAATATATGATGAGAAAAAAGAATATATTGAATAGGCAAGCCCCCTTTTCTCCCTTATTTCCTGAAAAAGCCTGGAGCTCATATTGCCCCCGAGTATGGTATTCAGTATGGCACCAGCAAACCTCATGGCGCTTGTAAGCGCCGGGGCCTTGCCCCCCATAAGGATATTTATCTGCTCCAGCTCCTTGTATGCACAGTTCACACTTGACACAGGTTCATGCGAAACTTTACTGATCTCTCTTTTCACAGGCCTTAGCACTTCTAATTTATCTTTAAAAGCATTCACAACATCGTGGTGCTCAATGTTTCCTGCTGCTGAAATGATTATCCTGTCAGTGTTATAAAAGTTACTCATATATTCGAGTATCCCATCCCTTGTAAAAGATGTAACAGTCGCGGGTGTGCCAAGAACAGGAGGCCCCAGAGGATGATTGCTGAAGAACTGTGCATTAAACAACTCGTGAACCTGCTCTTCAGGGGAATCTTCAACCATGTTTATCTCCTGAAGCACAACCTGTTTTTCTTTCTCTATTTCAGCAGGATTAAAACTTGAATTCAGAAATATATCAGACAGGATATCAACAAGCCTGTTAAAATCTTTGTCAAGCACCTTTGCATGGAAACAGGTGTATTCTTTGCCTGTAAATGCGTTTGCCAGGCCCCCGATAGCATCAAGTTCCCTGGCTATAAGGAGCGTGTCGCGGGACGGGGTCCCCTTGAAAAGCATGTGCTCAATAAAATGAGAGACCCCGTTATTTAAACTGTTTTCATCTCTTGAACCTGCACCAACCCAGATACCAAGGGATACAGATTTGTAATGGTCAATTTTTTCAGAAATTATCCTGATACCATTACTTAAAACAGTTTTTTGATACATGCTAAAGACTTTCATCCAGGGCCGCTTTACGCGACAGGGCAATCTTTCCTGATTTTTTGTCAATATCTATTACCTTGACAAGCACATCATCTCCTTCCTGAAGAATATCTGTTACCTTGTTCACCCTCTCCTTATCCAGCTGTGAAATATGAATAAGGCCGTCTGTGCCTGGAAGTATCTCTACAAAGGCGCCAAAATCCATTATCTTTCTCACCTTGCCGTTATAGAGTTTGCCCACCTCCGGCTCCTGGACAATGGCATTGATCAGATCAATGGCAGCGTTTGAAAGTTCTTCATCAGGGGATGCAACCACTACATTGCCTTCATCATCAACATTGATATTTGATTCAGTCTTGGCGCTTATCTCCTTTATCATCTTGCCGCTGGGACCAATGAGTATCTTTATTTTTTCTGCCTTGATCTTTATTTTGGCTATTACCGGTGCATATTCAGAGAGTTTGCTTCTCGACTTTGAGATTGACTCATTCATCTTGCCAAGGATGTGAAGCCTCCCCTCTTTTGCCTGTGCAAGCGCCTGTTCCATTATCTCTCTTGTAACACCATCTATCTTGATATCCATCTGGAGTGCAGTAATGCCGTCCTTTGTGCCGGTAACCTTGAAATCCATATCACCATAATGGTCTTCATCACCGATTATATCTGTAAGGACAAGTGTTTTACTGCCATCAGAAACAAGACCCATTGCAACTCCGGCCACAGCATCTTTAATAGGTATGCCGGCGTCCATCAGAGAAAGTGATCCTCCGCATACGCTTGCCATTGAGGAGGAGCCGTTTGATTCAAGTATCTCTGAAACAACCCTGATTGCATAACCGAACTCTTCCTTTGAAGGTATAACCGGCATAAGGGCACGTCTTGCGAGTGCGCCATGACCTATCTCCCTTCTGCCAGGAGAACCAAGCTTTTTAACCTCTCCAACTGAATAGGGTGGAAAATTATAGTGCAGGATAAAGTTCCTGTACACCTCTCCATAGATAGAGTCTATACGCTGTTCGTCCCTTTCAGTGCCTAAGGTGGTAAGAACCATGGCCTGGGTCTCTCCCCTTGTAAACAGGGCAGAGCCATGGACCCTCGGGAGGATGCCAACAAGGCATTCAATGGGTCTGACCTCGTTAAATGCACGCCCGTCTATCCTTTTCTGCTCATCCAGCATCATCCTTCGAACAAGTTTTCTGTCAAGATCGTGGAAAAGGGTGATAACCTCTGACTTCCTTGACCCATATTCCTCGCCAAGCATGTCCATAAGGGTTCTGAGGGCCTCTTTCCTGCTCTGGCTCCTCTGCTGCTTATCAGCAATGCGTATTGTGTTGTCGAGAAGTGGGGCTGCAATTGACTCTATCTTCTGGAAGAGCTCATCATTTTCTGTCCCGGCAGATATCTCTCTTTTGGGCTTGCCTGCTGCCTGTTTCAGTTCAATCTGCATGTCCAGCATCGGCTGAAGGGATCTGTGGCCATAAAATATTGCATCAATCATATCAGCTTCGGATACAAATTGACCGCCGCCTTCAACCATAACAACCGCGGTCCTATTGCCAGCAACAATAAGATTGATGTCACTCTCCTCAAGTTCTGTGAAGGTTGGGTTAACAACAAATTCACCCTTGATCCTGCCCACGCGTACTGCTGCAACCGGGCCTTCAAAGGGGATATCAGATACCTCGAGCGCAGCAGAGGCACCCAGTATAGCAAGCATGTCAGCGTCATTTTGTCTGTCTGTGGAAAGAACGCTGGCAATTATCTGTATCTCATTGTGATAGTTTTTTGGAAAAAGAGGCCTTAGAGGCCTGTCTATAAGCCTCGCTGTCAGGGTTTCATTCTCACCCGGCCTGCCCATATCTCTTCTGAAATAATTACCAGGGAATTTTCCTCCGGCATAGGACATCTCCTGGTATTCGACTGAAAGGGGGAGAAAATCTATCCCCTCCCTGACTTCATCGGTTGAGACCGCGGTTACCAGCACCACAGTCTCACCAAGTGTGACAACAACCGAGCCGCTTGCCTGTTTGGCAATACGTCCGGTTTCAATCGACAGGCTCTTACCATTTATTTCAATTTGCAACATTTTTATCATATTTTTTACCTTTCATGACCAAATGCATATTGGTCAAATCTTTTTCTTTTATAAGGGCCATAAGCTATATACCCTTTTACTACTTTCTGATTCCCAGTTCCTTTATTACCTGCTGATACCTTGCAAGATCAGACTTTTTCAAATAATTGAGAAGTTTTCTTCTCTGCCCAACCAGTTTCAACAGGCCTCTTCTTGAGTGATGATCCTTTTTATGGGTTTTAAAATGATCGGTCAGATAGCTGATCCTGTTGCTTAAAAGGGCTATCTGCACCTCCGGCGAACCTGTATCCTTACCATGCAGTTTAAATTTTTCGATTATCTCTTTTTTTATTTCTGTAGTTAGTACCACTTCCCATACCTCCTTAAAAATTGGAACATAAAATTGATTAATTACCTGCAGCTAACAATATTTCCATGAAAATTTGCAGCCTCTGTTTTTATTTTTAATTAAATACCTTTATCTTTTTAAACCAGTTATCTCTGTTAATCAGCGATGTATCTATTTCAAGCACAGCCACCAGGTCTGAACCGGCCATCAGCTTTATATTACCCAATCCTGCAACAGATAACCCTTTGCTCTGATCAAGCTCGCTCCACAGGGGTCTGTACCCGTTTCTGACCCTTTTTGCCAGATGACTATCAATATTAACCGTTACCATTTCCGGCAATGCATTGTTACAGGGAATTACCCTTTCAAGAAGCCCTTTCTGATCAATTGAATCCGTATCATGCAATACCAAGGCTTCATCAACATTGAAGGGCCCGCTTGATATCCTCCTTAAATTCTGTAAATGGGCAACTGTGCCAAGCTTTTTACCAATGTCCGATGCAAGGCTCCTTATGTACGTACCAGATGAGCATACTACATCAATTGTAATCAGGGGCAGCCTTATATCCAATATCTCAATGGAATAAACAGTAACCTCTCTCTTTGCAAGCTCCACATCAATACCTTTGCGTGCGAGCTTATATGCCCTTTCACCATTAATCTTTAATGCTGAAAAGGCAGGGGGCACCTGTTCAATAACCCCTTTAAAACCTGCTATCTCCTCTTGGATCCTTTCAGTGTTTAAGCCGTTTACAGCCATTTCCCTGGTTATCATGCCTGTAGAATCATATGTATCTGTTTCAATACCAAGCCTTATCTCTGCCCTGTATTTTTTTCTCCCTCCCATTATATAGGGAGACAATTTTGTCCCCTGTCCAAGCAGCAGGATCAAAAGCCCGGTGGCAAAAGGGTCAAGTGTGCCGGCATGACCTGTCTTTTTGCACTTAAGCATCTGTCTGACCATCCTGACCGAATCAAAGGATGTCCTGCCTTTTACCTTATCGATCAGAATTATCCCATCGGGTTGATCATAATTTAGTTTTTCAGACAAACCTGGTCTTCTTATCCCTTTTCATCATCATGAATCTGTTTGAATAGTTTTTCAAGACGGTTACCCGTTTCAAGGGTCAGGTCATGATCAAATATGATGTCAGGCACGTTCCTGAGTTTAAGCCCTGAACCCAGCTCCCTCTTGATAAAACCCTTTGCGCTGTCAAGACCGGTCAAGGCCTGAGTGGTCTCTTCCCTTGAACCCAGAACACTGAAAAATATCCTTGCATTTTTCAGATCATTGCTCAGGTTTATACCGGTAAAGGTTACTCCCTTTAGTCTCGGGTCTCTTATCCTGGTCATAAGGAGTTCGGCTAAAAATCTCAGGATCTGCTTACCAACTCTTGTTGCTCTTTTTCCGGGCAGCATTTAAACTATCAAACCCCTTTTTAAATCTTTGTATCCAATCGGGATATTTAAATATTAATTATCTCGATCCTGGAATCGATCAGTTCAGCAAGGTACATGGATTCTATAAAATTGAGCACCATATTCAGCGTCGAATCAATATGACCCCTGTCATTCCCTATTGTGCTTATACCCATACCTATCCTCTGCCACTTGTCATTATAGGCAACCTCGGCTATGGCCACATTAAACCTGTTTTTTACCTTTCCAATGATGCTTTTGACTATCTTTCTCTTTCCTTTTAGAGAGGCATTTTCATGGATAAAAAGCTCTATGGACATTGCGCCTATAATCAAATTCTACAGCTCCGCCTTAATTTCCACTTCCTTATATGCCTCAATGATGTCACCAGGTTTAATATCCTGGAAGGCCTCAAGACCAATACCGCATTCATAACCTGCCTGGACCTCTTTGGAATCATTCTGCAGCCGCCTGAGAGATGCTATTTTACCTGAAAAAATTACAATGTTATCCCTGAGGAGGCGAGCCATTGCATTTCTTTCAACCACTCCATCCAGCACATAGCAGCCCGCAACCTTGCCTATCTTTGGCACAGAGAATATCTGTTTGATCTCCGCATGACCTGTAACATGTTCCTTGAATATCGGTTCAAGCAGACCGGCCATTGCCTTCTTAATATCTTCAATCAGGTCATATATTACATCATAGTACCTGATATCTATGTTTTCTCTTTCTGCTATCTGAACAACTCTGGCATTGGTCCTTACCCTGAAACCTATGATGATTGCGCCTGATGCGGCAGCAAGCATGACGTCAGATTCAGTTATGGCACCGGTAGATGAATGTATGACCCGGATTTTCACCTCTTCAGTTGCAAGCTTGTTCAATGACTCTGTGAGCGCTTCAACCGAACCCTGTACATCAGCCTTGATGATTATATTGAGCTCTTTGATAGCCCCCTCACGAATCTTTTCATAGAGGTCATCCAGACTTACGATATCACTCTTTCCTCTTTCCTTTTCTTTGATTTTAGCCTGGCGATGTTCAACAATCTGTCTGGCGGTTTTTTCATCAGCAACAACATAAAATTCATCCCCTGCCTTTGGCACACCCGAGATACCATAAATTTCTACCGGAACGGATGGTGAGGCCTCCTTCAGCTTTTTGCCACGGTTATTGAGCATGGCCCGTATGCGCCCGTAGTTTTCACCGCATATAAAATGATCACCCTGCCTGAGGGTACCTTCCCTGACAAGGACCGTTGCCACTGAGCCTTTACTCTTATCAAGCTGAGCCTCTATGATGGTTCCTTTTGCCGACTTGTTCGGGTTGGCTTTGAGTTCAAGCATTTCTGCCTGCAACAGGATAAGCTCCATCAGTTCATCAATGCCCTGCCCTGTTTTAGCAGATATCTTACCAAATATAGTATCGCCACCCCACTCTTCGGGCGTAAGCTGAAGCTCTGCAAGTTCCCGGGTCACCTTGTCAGGGTTTGCCTCAGGTTTATCCATCTTGTTAATGGCGACGATTATAGGTATGTTTGCGGCTCTGGCATGGTTAACAGCCTCCCTGGTCTGCGGCATGACCCCATCATCAGCAGCCACAACAAGGATGATTATATCAGTAACCTTTGCACCCCTTGCCCTCATTGCTGTAAATGCTTCATGGCCAGGGGTATCCAGAAAAACAATATCACCGCCATCTCTTTCAACATAGTAGGCCCCAATATGCTGAGTAATACCGCCAGACTCTCCAGATATGATGTTTGAATTGCGGATATAGTCCAGAAGTGAAGTCTTGCCGTGGTCAACATGCCCCATTATGGTCACAACAGGCGGCCTTGGCTTCATATCTTCAGGTGTGTCTGTAATCTCATCCAGCTTAACCTCCATTTCAAACTGGTCGAGTTCAAGCTCGTATCCGAATTCATCAGCCGCAAGGGATGCTGTCTCAAAATCGATCTGCATATTGATGTTCCCCATCACCCCCATCTTTATAAGGAATTTTATGAGATCTGTCCCCTTTACGCCCATTGCCTTTGCAAGATCAGAAACTGTTACATTTTCAGGGACCTTCAGCCTTCTCTTGCTGGCCTTTGGGGTAGTGATTTCAGTTTGTTTAAGTCTTTTAAGGCCATCTTTTGTCTTTTTTGATGACCTCCTGTCCTTTGGCTTTTTACCTTCGTATAAATCTGCGCGCTCAAAGACCTCAAGCTTCCTGTGTTTAATACGTACATCTGAATCCAGATCCTTTCGGGGCTTTTCTCCCTTTTTCCTTTCCTTCCTTTTTTTAGGCTTTCTGTCATCTGATTCATCATCAGGTGGCTCTATGCCGGCGTCAGCAGCGGCAGTTTCCCTTTTTCTGTATTGGGTTGGCTCAGGAGCAATCTCCTGCTTAGCCTTATCCTTTGATATGTCCGGCTCAGGGGTAACAACCGGCTCAGGGAGTTTGATAATCCTGGCAGGCCGGTCTTTCAGTCTCTTTTTCTGTTTTTTACCTGATGCCTTTTCTTCAACCTCTGCGCTGCCCGCTGTATCTTCAATGTCAGCTTCAGCCTTTGTTACCTCAGATTCAGATTCAAGAGCTGTGACCGCATTTGAGGCACCTTCAGTTACAGACTGTTCTTTAACCTTAGCTCTTTTTTTCTCTTCAGCTGCCTCTTTTTGTTTTTGAACGGCTGTATCATCTGCAGTAACAGCCGCCTGAATCTCTTTCCCGCTGATTTCAGGTTCCTGGGCAGCTGCCTTTTTTATAACCTTTACAGGTGCCGCTTTAGCACGGGCAACAACATCCTCAGTCCCCTCCTTTTCAGGCAGGGCTTCTTCAGGCATGACCTCTTCAACCTTTTCAGGTTCTTCAATCTGGACGATCTTCCTTCTGCGAATGACATTCCGCTGAAGTCGTTTCTCTTCGATTACTTCAGTGACATTACCAGCCTTTATAATTTCCTTTGCCCGTCTAACATCGTTTTCATCAAGGGTACTCATATGATTTTTCACAGATATGCCGCCGGCTTTCAATCTGTCAACCAGTTCCTTGTTGTCAATTTTTAGTTCATTGGCCAGTTCATAGACCCTTACTTTAGACATTTACTCCCCCGCAAACCTTTCTTGTTTTCCATCCCTTATGAATGAAACTATGGCCTGTAAATCTAATCATCATTATCAGGTTCTTTTTTTTCTCTTTCTGCATTCTCGCCTGATACATCCATATCCGCGTCCTGGAGGTATTCTTTTGCTGTGGCAATCAACTGGGCAGCATCCTTTTCATTAAGCCCCTCCACATTTGCCAGTTCAGGTAAATTGGCAGATGCAACATCCTCTATTGAACGGTAGCCTTCCTGATACAATTCAGTTGCAATGGCCTCACCCACACCCTCAAGGCTTAAAAGCGAGTTATATGAGTCTTTGAGATTTTTATTGTATTCAGTCTCACTGGTTACATCGAGGTTCCAGCCTGATATCTTGGATGCCAGCCTTACATTCTGCCCTCTCCTGCCAATAGCAAGAGAAAGCTGATCATCAGGCACAACAACAACCATTGAATGATTGACCTCATCAACAATTACCCTGGTAATTTCAGCCGGGGCAAGGGCATTGCAGATAAATTTTGCAGGGTCATGATCCCATGAAACAATATCATTTTTTTCGAC
>LSQX01261817.1_pt4 | contig 11654 bp, 13 predicted proteins | sample 654561 | NCBI WGS metagenome assembly LSQX01 (sample SAMN04489861, study PRJNA283612) | anaerobic digester metagenome | isolation source: 4 biogas reactors fed with cattle manure at either 37C or 55C with and... | place: Denmark: Kongens Lyngby | collected 2014 | reverse complement strand
TTGAGAGACTCTATAGTAATACAGAACTTAATACTTTGATTCATTGTATTGGTGCAGGTGTGGGTCCTGAATTTGAGGTTGAGGACGCAAATTATGATAAAGTAATTATCATGACGGATGCTGATACCGATGGAGCACATATTCAAATATTATTATTAACATTTTTCTATCGATTTATGAGACCTTTAATTGATGCTGGAAAAGTGTATTTAGCACAACCACCTTTATATAAAATTTATAACAAATCTCAAGAACATTATGTCTATGGGGAAACTGAACTTCAAGAGCTTCGTGAAAGTATGAAGAAATATGAAATTCAGCGATTTAAAGGATTGGGTGAAATGAATGCGGATCAATTATGGGAAACAACAATGAATCCTGAAACACGCGTTTTATTACAAGTTTCTATTGAAGATGCACATTTAGCATCTAAAACAATTGGCATCTTAATGGGTGACAATGCTGATTTAAGAAAGGACTGGATCAATGAACATGTTGATTTTGATGGAATTGAATAATGAGTAAAAAGATAAAAGAAACTCCCGCAATTTCTACTTCTTTAGTTCAGTTAATGGAAGATGGCTTTGCCAGATACTCTAAACTTGTCATTCAATCACGCGCATTGCCTGATGTTAGAGATGGCTTAAAACCTGTTCAGCGTCGTATTTTATATGCAATGTATGAAGATGGTAATACTTTTAATAAAGCCTATCGTAAATCAGCTAAAACAGTTGGTAATGTAATTGGTAATTATCACCCACATGGGGATGGATCAGTCTATGAAGCAATGGTCAATATGTCTCAAGACTGGAAAATCGGTGTCCCATTAATTGATATGCAGGGTAATAATGGATCAATTGATGGGGATAGCGCAGCCGCAATGCGGTATACAGAAAGCCGTTTATCTGCGATAGCTGAGCACTTACTTAAAGATATTGATCAAGAAACAGTGGAGTTTACATATAACTATTCAGATACTGAGTTGGAACCTATCGTTTTACCTGCTGCTTTTTGTAATTTATTAGTCAATGGATCAACCGGTATTGCTTCTGGATATGCAACTGAAATTCCTTCGTTTAACTTTAATGAAGTTTTAAATGCCTGTATTTATCGATTGAATAATCCAAATTGTAGTTTTGAAGAAATAACTCAAATTATTCCAGGTCCTGATTTTGCGACGGGTGGTATTATTGAAGGTCAAGAGGATATTGTAAATTTCTTAAAAACAGGCAAAGGACGCTTTACAATGCGTTGTGTGGTTGAGATTGAAAAATCAAAACGAATTACTCAATTAATTGTTAAAGAAATTAGTTATGGGATTAAGAAATCTGATCTTGTTAAACGAATTAATGATGTCAGAATTAATCAAAATATTGATGATATTCTTGAAGTTAGAGATGAATCAGACCGTACTGGTTTACGAATCGTTATTGATGTAAGAAGTGATGCAGATGCTCAGAACATTTTAAATATTTTATACAAAGAAACTGAGTTACAATCAAATTACAATGGAAACATGTATGCAGTTGTTAATAATCGACCTGAGCTTGTCGGTTTATTGGAAATAATTGATGCTTATTTAGAATTTAGAGTCGATGTATTTACAAAGAAAACTCAGTATCAATTAAGTAAAAAACAAGATCGCATCTCGATTCTGGAAGCACTCATTAAAGCTGTTTCTCATTTGGATGAAGTCATTGCCATTATTCGAGCTTCTTTAAACAAACGAGATAGTAAAGATAATTTGATTGAGCGCTTTAAATTCACTGAGTCTCAGGCAGAAGCGATTGTTACATTACAGCTTTATCGTTTATCAAATACTGATATTGTTGAGCTTAAAGAAGAGTTTGCGTTATTATTAAATGAAATTGATTTCTTAACTGCTGTTTTGGACAATCCACAGTTATTAATTAACGAAGTAAATAACGAGTTTAAAGCGTTGGATGAAACATTTAAATATCCACGTAAAACGAAGGTTATTGATTCAATCAGAGAAATAACAGTGGATCGAGAAGCATTAATTGCACCTGAAGAATTTATGGTGTCTGTCTCATATGATGGGTATATTAAAAAAACATCACTTCGTTCATATAATGCTAGCGATCAATTTTATTCAACAATTAAGCAGGGTGACCGATTAATTGGTCAAACTCTTGCACTTAACTTATCCAATTTATTAGTGTTTACTGAATCAGGTCAATACTTCAGTATGAGAATTCATGACATTGAAGATGTTCGTTGGAAAGACATTGGAAATCATTATAGCTCAATGATCAATAATGCTAATTCTGATAGAATTGTTTCAGCGATGGTTGTTAGCGAATTTGATAGTGATTATATGGTAACCTTTGTGACTGCTAGTGGGAAGATTAAAAAAACAGCCATTAGAGAATTTGAGAATGTTCGAAACAATCGACTTTACCGCGCCATCAATGTGAGTAAGAAAGATCGAGTGGTTGCTGCTTTAGGAACTTCAATTTATGACACTCAAATATTTATTGTAACTGAGAATGGATATATGGCACGCTATGATTTAGACCAAGTGTCTTTATATGGATTAAATGCGAGTGGTGTTAAGGCAATGAATTTATCAAATGATGTGATTGTTGATGCCTTTATCTTTCATAACAAATCAGATATAGTTGCGATGACTCATGATGGACAAACAAAACGCTTTAAGGAAACAGATATTGATATAACAGGTCGACCAGTTAAGGGGAATTTGATTGCTAAGCGTGTAAAATCTAACCCTAATAAGGTTTCTCAACTAATTGATGGTAATATTAATGATGTTTTACCGATCTACACAGTCGAAAAAGATGTTATCGCATTTAAGGATATTGTCTTAATGAGCACGGCTCAAACATTTTCTAAAAAGTTTACAGAGGAAGATTTTCTCGTTAAGGATATGGTGACTGTTTCTATGGAGAAACTAGAGATATTAAAAGACAACCCGTCGTCCAAACTAGAACAGGTTGCCTTTGATTTAGATGAGTGATTTAACTCGATGCAGACTTGGGCACTGAAAGTTAGAAAACTTTTGAGCTTTCTCAACTCTAAGCTTATGTATTTCGACATAGACGCTCATCATATTACTAAGATATGCACCTTGAACACCATTAACGGTTGCATCAATGGCTAGTGTATAATGAGGGTCAGCCTTTAGTTTCTTGGCTACTTTTGAATAAATGTCTTTCTCAGGTTTACCTTCAAAGACTTCATTGCCTGCTATTAATGCATCTATTTTGAGATTGACGGGATACTTATCAATTAACTGCTCAACGATTTTTCTATGATAACTTGAAATGAATCCGAGTTTTAAATCTAGTTTAGAAATCCAGTTGATGAATTCAATACTTTCTGGATAAGGCTTAATTTCATTGTTATCTAATGCTTCTTGTAAAGCATTATCGTATGTTTCTTCCAATTCTTTACGGATTGCTCGGTATTGATTGTAATGGATATAGGCTCTCTCAGTTTGTTGATAGCCTCCATCTAACAATAACTCAAAGAAATACGGATGGACCTCAAGTTGATGTTTAGCCATTACTTGAGCATACACTTGCTGCTTGAATGTGTTCAAATCAAAGAGAACACTATCGACACTTATTACTACTGCTTCATAATTTAATTTTTCCATGGTATTCATTCTAAGGAAAAAATGTAAATTATTCAAGTTTTGTGAATGAAAGGAAATTTATGAACAAACAATGCCAAGGATGTGGCGTACCACTTCAAACAGAAAACCCTAATGAAATAGGGTATATTAAATCACTTGATCAAGAATACTGTGTTTCTTGTTTTAGACTTAAGAATTATGGTGACTTAAGTAAAGTCACACAGAATAAGGTTGATCCTTTTAAAATGCTTGAGAAAGTTTCACAAATTGACGCGCTTTTTGTGTGGGTGGTCGATTTATTCCATCTAGAGGAGTCAAAAATTGGATCCTTACATCGATGGTTTAATGATAAGGAAGTTGTTATTATGGCGACTAAGCGTGAATTGTTACCAAAAACAATGTCTTTATCGAAGATTAAGAATGCGTTGCAACCGTTTATTAATGAGAGCCATTTAAACATTGTTGATGTGTTGATTACAGGGAATTTTGGGAAAATGAATAAGGACAATAATATTAGACGTCTTAATTCACTAAAGGATGAGTTTAGAAAAGATAAAATTGTGTTCTTTGGTAAAACCAATGTTGGAAAATCTAGTTTAATTAATGCTTTATCAAATACGAGTGATTTAAGCGTATCAGTACTTCCTGGTACAACGATTGATATTGTTAAAGTCGCTAGTGATGTAGAAGAATTGTATGATAGTGCTGGTATTTCAATGAATGAGACATTATTGGATAAGCTTTCAAATGAAACCGTTAAGTTGTTACAACAAAAGAAGACGATTAAACCTATTAATTTTCAATTGAAAGATAATCAGAGTTTAATTGTTGATGGGTATGGTTATATTAATTTTAAACATGAAGGCTCATATAGTATTACTTGTTATTTACCTGATAGCGTTAAGTTACATCGGACCAAGACAGAGAATGTCACACAACAATTTAGTCGATTTGAAAGTGAACTAAGGGATGAAAAATTAATTTCAAAAAACCATTCAATTTCCCACAAGAATACAGATATTGTTATAATGGATTTAGGGTTTATTACACTCCATAATCCAACAGTGAAAATAAGTACTCATTTTAAACAGAGTGTTGAGGTAATTCTTAGAAAGGCGTTATTATAAATGCTTAGTAGTAAACAAAAAAAGTTTCTGAAGAAAGAAGCACATGATTTAAAACCAATTATTCAGATTGGAAAAGATGGTTTATCGAATAATTCTTTTATTACGATTAATCAAGCCTTAAAAGCACATGAGTTAATTAAAGTATCGATGTTACAAACATGCCCAAGTGAACCTGAGGAAATCATCCTAGATGTTTTGGCGCGTTGTCACTGTGAGTTTGTATTTAAAATAGGTCGCACTTTAATCTTTTACAAAGCTAGTAAGGAAAAATTGTATCAACTACCATGAAAGTCGTTTTATTAGGTGGATCATTTAATCCAATACATGATGGTCATAAAAAAATATTAAATGATGCAATAAAGGCAGTCGGAGCTGATCAAGGCTGGTTTATTTTGGCAAATGACCCACCACTTAAGGATGACCAAATGTTAAACTTTGATGTCAGAAAAAAATTTATTGAAATTATGATTTATGGTTTTGATAAACTAAAAGTGTGTGACATTGAAAGACATTTACCAACGCCTAATTACACAGTGAATACGATCAAGAGATTAAAGAAATTGTATCCAAGTACAAAGTTTTACTTCTTAATAGGGACTGATCAAGCGGCTCAGTTTGATAAATGGCATAAGTATGAAAAAATATTAAAGCAAGTGCAGTTAATTATTTATCCACGAGAAGGCTATAAGGCAATCAAAGGTTTAAATGCCATTAAACTTAAAGAAGAAACATTGGATGTTAGTAGCACACGAATTAGGGAAAACAGAAGTTTTTTAACACATCCTGAGATTTTAAATCAAATGGCTTTAAATGGATATTACGCAAATGAAAGACTTAAGACACATTTAAAAAATTCGAGACTAAAGCATACCTTAAGGGTTGCGGATGTGTCAGTAGAGATTGCACAGTCACACAATCTTGATACTAAACTTGCCTATGGGATTGCGATTGCTCATGATTTACTTAAACAAATTGCTTATGAAACAATGGCGATGTATTTAACTAGCAATGAAATGAGTAAACCTAAGGAACTATGGCATGCTTATGCAAGTGCTAGATATCATAGTCGACATATGTATGTTAAGGACAAACGCTTCTTAAATGCACTTTATCATCATACTTTAGGTTATTCGACAAATGATTATTCTAAAATACTTTATATTGCAGATAAATGCGAGCCACAGAGAAACACACCAAATAGCGACATGTTAATACAATTAGCAAAGAAAGATTTAAATAAAGCGTTTAAATTAACCAAGAAACAATCGGATGAATATTTTGAAAGGAAAAAGAATGAATCAAATTGAGAAATTAGTACAGTTTATTGATGAAAAACAAGGACAAGATATTGAAATATTAGACATGAGACCAGTCTCACCATTTATGGATTTTATGATTGTGACTCACGTGAGTAACCCACGATTACTTTTAGCTCTGTCAGAGTATTTAAGAGAGTATTTTAATGAGAATTCGATTGATTTTCGTCCATTTGACAAGAATGAAGAGTCTGGATGGATTTTAATTGATGCGAATGATATTATTGTCCATTTATTTCTAAAGGAACAGCGTGACTTGTATCAAATTGAAAAATTATGGAAGGATACATTAATAAAACGTGAAAATATCTCAAGTCTATGATGAAATACTTGCTGATTTTGACTCGACATTAGAGCTATATAAAAAAATTGAACCAGATTTAAATGAGCCTATTTTAGAATGTGCTTGTGGATCTGGTGATTTATTATATGTTTTACAACAAAAATATTTATCTTTTGGTTTAGATAATGATCCTGAAATGCTGAAATTAGCTAAATTAAAAGGGTGTCGAAACTTAATTATGATGGATATGACGAAGCTTGAGTTTAAGCAGACATTTGAAACGATTCTATGCTTTGGCGATTCTATTAATTATTTATCAAAGGATGATCTACTGTCATTCTTTGCTGGTGTAAAAAAGTCACTTAGTAATCATGGTTTGTTTATTTTTGACATTCATCATATTTCAAGACTACAAGAATTTGAAGATCCATATATTGAAGAAGCTGATATGGGTGAGTATCAATATCAATGGATGATTCAGACTTATGAAAATCAATTAGTTCATCAATTTGTATTTTACATACAGGATGATACAATAGTAGAAACAGTCATGCAGACTGTTTATTCAGAACAAGAAATTGAGGAAATATTAGCCTCAATTGGTCTTGTTATTACCAATAAAAGCACTGATGAAGATTTAGAAAAAGTAATGTATTGGTGCAAAAAGGAGGGCTTATGATTGCGATTATAGGAGCCATGGATAAAGAAGTTGAAGCTTTGCTTAATTTGATGACTAATATTCAAGTAGTTGACAATAGTCTTGTGCCACATTATCGGTCTAGTTTTAACAAATATGATATTGTGATTGCTAAAAGTGGCATTGGAAAAGTCGAGGCAGCTTATACGATGACTTCCTTACTTAATCTGTATGATTTAGAATTGGTTATTAATATTGGATCAGCAGGTGGCCTTCAAGCGGGTCAAAAAGTAGGTGATGTTGTCATTGGTAATAGTTTTATGTATCATGACCTAATTTTCAATTATGAAGATCCTTTAGAAGATATCGATCGTTTTGATTTTAATACTAATGAGAACAATGTTGAACTGATGAAGTCATCTTTGGATGAGCTAAGAATTCGTAACTGGATTGGCCAAATTGTATCAGGAGATCAATTTATTCATGATCGAAAACAAGTTGAGTTTATTCTTGAGCGTTTCCCTTATGCCATTTGTACTGAAATGGAGGCTACGGCCATTGCTCATGTTTGTTCAAAAACAAAGACTGAGTTTATTGTAATAAGATCTTTGTCAGATATAGCAATTAATTACAATAGTGTAACTGATTTTGAAAAGTATTTAACATTAGCGTCGAAATCAAGTGCCAATGCTTGTATGCTGTTTTTACATAAATGGAAAAATTAAATTATAAATCAATTCTTAGAAATACGGTGTTGATATTCTTAATCGTTTTAGTGTTAGGTTATAATCTCTATTATTTTCTAATTGCTCCTATGCGTGAACAACAAGCTAAAATAGATTATGTAATCAATGAATATGATGAAGAGTCAGTATTTTTAAACGAATTTAGTGAATATGTTGTTGTTTCGAATGAAAACATGATTATTTTTCTTGATCAAAGTGCAAAACCAATTAAAATGTTTGATTTTGCGAGCGCACCAGCAAATATATTAGACAATGCTGAAGTTTCTTATGGATTATTTGAGGATGAACTAATATTTATCTATAAGAATGAACATGAAGAAGTATGGATTGACGCAAAGTCATCAGAGTTAATCCTTAGACAGGAATGGAATTAGTATGTGGTATCACCAAATATATTTTAATCGCCGTGATTGGCTTATTGATAATTATCATCGTCTAGATTTAACGAGTGATGAGCTTTTGCTCTTACTTATTATTGATGGGGCGAATCAACAATCTAAGGAAATTACTTATGATTATTTAAAAGAAGCGACAAAACTGACTGTCAATAAAATTGATAAATGTATTGCTAATTTAACAAAGTTAAATTACTTAAAAATAAAGCCGATTCGCAAGCGAATTGATTTTAATATTGATGGGGTTTTTAGAAAAGAATTTGAACAAGATCTTGATAAACCGGAACTGCTTAGTTTGGTTGAAGATTCTTTTGGTCGCTTACTATCACAGACTGAACTCAAAACATTAACATCACTTACAGATAAAGTTGAATATGATGTGATTGTGTATGCGATTAGACAAGCTGTTATCCAAAACAAATTAACAATGAGTTATTTAGAAAAGGTTGCATTAAATGAATCATCGTCTAACTCCTGATGAAATCTATTTCAAACTTTATCAAATGTTTCCACATGCAGAGGCTGAACTTGTTCATAATAATGCTTATGAACTAAGTATAGCTGTGATGTTGAGTGCTCAAACAACTGATATTGCTGTAAATAAAGTAACACCGGCTTTATTTGAGAAATTTCCTTCAGTTTATGAATTAGCTCTAAGTAGCCCACAGGAAATTGAGACGTACATTAAAACACTCGGTTTATATCGCAATAAAGCAAAATCAATGTTTAATTTCGCTCATGAAGTGATTGGTAATTTTAATGGTGAGATTCCTAACACTCGTGAAGAACTTATGACTTTAAGTGGAATAGGGCGCAAAAGCGCAAATGTTATTTTGAGTGTGATTTTTAATGTTCCAGCGATTGCAGTCGATACTCATGTTGAAAGGGTGTCAAAGCGCCTTCGTTTGGCGTATCAAAATGATTCTGTACTAAAGGTTGAACAGAAACTTATGAGGAAGTTTAGGAAAGAGTATTGGAATAAATTACATCATTTATTAATCTTTTTTGGTCGTTACCATTGTAAGAGCCAAGCACCACTTTGTGAGACTTGTCCGTTTACTTCGTTTTGTTACTATTATAAGCATTTATGACAGTTTAGTCACTCTTTAAAAAAGACATGACTTTAAGTAGAAAATTAACTATACTTTAATTGAAAGAAAGAGGAACTTAATATGAAACTTTCATTTAGAGTATTTTTCATTTTACTTGTATCACTGACTCTTATAGGATGTAATACAGCAGGGTCAAATTCTGGGATTATGGCTTATAAAGTCTCAGATTTGATGGATGCATCAACTAATCGGGCTGATTCATTTAGTGGCCTAGTTGTTGCCCAACAATCTAAGGAAATAATGAAGGATGAGACCAAAGTTATTAAAGAAATTTATGTTAAGGAGGGGGATCCTGTTACAGCTGAGACTGTTCTTTTTAGTTATGATACTGAAGCCATGGCACTAGAGGTCGATAAGGCTGATATTGAGATTGAGCGTATGAATAATAGTATCACGGCAAATCATAATGAGATACAATCTCTAATAAATGAGCGTGCACAAGTTTCAGCGTCTCAACAGTTTCAGTATACTTTAGAGATTCAAACACTTGAAGCTGAAATTAGAGAAGCAGAATATAATATTCGTTCAAAACAAGTTGAGCGTGATTTACTGGCTGCTTCTGTTGAAAATGCTGATGTGAAATCTGAAATCGATGGAATTGTTCAAACGATTAATGATTCAAATCAGGGTGACTTTATGGGTAATTCATCGAATGCGTTTATGACTATCCTTCAAACTGGAAATTATAGAGTGAAGGGACATATCAATGAAATGAATATTTCTCAATTAGTTGTTGGGTCTCCTGTTTCTATAGTTTCGCGCATTGATTCTTCACAGGTATATACTGGAATTGTTGAATCAGTTGAAATGAATAATCCTGAACAATCTGATGATTATTATGGAATGCCTACAAATGAAATGGTTAACTCTAGTAATTATCCATTTTATGTAATGATGGATTCTACTGATGGTCTGTTTTTGGGTCAGCATGTTTACGTAATTCCTGGTGATGTTGAAGAAACACCTAAAGAAGGAGCTTGGATTTTCTCGCATTATTTTGTCTATGATGACTCAGGTTCAATCAAAGTTTGGAAGGTTGATGAGAGTAAAAGACTTCAATTAGTTGAGGTTATATTGGGTGATATGGATCCAATGACTGATCAATATCAAGTACTTGAAGGTTTAACTGCTGATGATTATATTGTTGAACCTTTTGAAAACTTAGAAGAGGGTACCTCTGTTACGTTAGTTGAGGGCGAATAAATGTTAATTCAATTGAAAGATATCAATAAGGTATATCACACAGGGAAGCTTGATGTAAAGGTTCTTAATGATATTAATCTTACTATTGATAATGGTGAGTATATTGCCATTATGGGACCTTCTGGCAGTGGCAAAACAACTTTAATGAATATCATTGGTTGTCTTGATCATTTAACATCAGGTGAATATTTGCTGGAGGATCAAAACATTGCTACTTTAGATGAGAATCAAATGGCAAAAATACGAAATGAAAAGATTGGCTTTGTTTTCCAACAATTTAATTTATTACCAAAGCTGACGGCGGTTGAGAATGTTGCTCTACCTCTTTTATACCAGGGTGTTGCTAAGAAAGAGCGCTTAGAAAGAGCTAAACAAGCATTGATTGATGTCGGTTTAGAGGACCGAATTAGTTTTCGTCCTAATCAGCTCTCAGGAGGTCAGTCACAGCGTGTCGCGATAGCCCGAGCAATGGTCACCAAACCTCAGTTATTGCTGGCTGATGAGCCTACAGGCGCCTTAGATTCAGTATCTGGGATACAGGTTATGGAACTATTTAAAGAAATTAATGAAACACAAAAAACAACTGTGTTAGTTATTACTCATGCGAAAGAAGTAGCTCAAGAAGCCAAGAAAATCTTTACCATCTTTGATGGAGTATTGGACACAGAGAGTGAGGTTACACTATGAAACACATAAAGAAAATATTACTTGGAGTTGTTGCTTTAGGTCTTTTAGTGACTGGTGTTTATTATTTCATGAATCAACAATCAAGCACCATCGTAAAAGTGTATCCAACCATGATGTTTGCGATGACAGAAGACTGGACTCAACAATCATACTTACAAGGAAATGTTATTACTGATCAATTACAACCTATATACATTAGTAACACTCAAACCTTAACTGAAGTCTTAGTTACTGAGGGACAAGAAGTTAAAAAGGGAGATATTCTTTTAACCTATGACTCAACTTTATCTGAACTGTCTCTTGTGCGTAAAGACTTAGAAATTCAGAAAACACAACTAGCACTTGATCGAGCAACTCAAGAATTGGCTACAATCAATTCTTATCGTCCTGGTGTGCCAATTGTTATAGCTAGTAGCAATTACTCTAGCTATCGACTTGGAGTTGAACCAGAGGAAACAATTTCTGAAGATGTTACTTTTAATATTATTTATGAAAACCTAAATACAGAGGGTTTAGAAGCTCCAAAAGT
>LSQX01193583.1_pt1 | contig 11654 bp, 16 predicted proteins | sample 654561 | NCBI WGS metagenome assembly LSQX01 (sample SAMN04489861, study PRJNA283612) | anaerobic digester metagenome | isolation source: 4 biogas reactors fed with cattle manure at either 37C or 55C with and... | place: Denmark: Kongens Lyngby | collected 2014 | reverse complement strand
AATTGAGTAGTTTGACTGGTGTCCACCAAACGAATGGTAGTAGAATCTACAGGATAATACTGGCACAACTCTCCACCTCTGGTGTAAACCAATTCCATACAAAGCTGGTCAATAGTGAGAGAGTCATCAGTAATTTCTCTAAGAATTTCCTCAAACCCATCAAAGTCCCACTTGCTGTCCTCCAAGTTACCACCATTAAGAACAAACTTAGTCAATTCTTCAATGGTTCTCTTATCTTCATCAGAAATTTCCTCGTCTCCTGTACTGAACAAAGTTCTCTTTCTTCTGATTTTCCAACCCTTTTCCTGGTCATTGTCTACAGGCTCAGCAAATCCTGCTACCTGGTCTTTCCTAGTTCCAATAACTGTAAGAATAACAGGGGTTTTTGCCATCTTCCTCATAGTGTCAAAATTGACTGTCTTGAGGGGCACCCTGTAGCCGTTGGTGTTTAGAGATTCATAATTGGGGTCAAACAGATATGACTTCAACCCATCCTGGTGAACATTTTGTCTCTGCAAATAGGCTTGAGCAGCAAGGATAGCTTGAGGGTCAGAAGAACGGAGGGATTTTTCAATCTCTAACTGTCTCCTGACCTCTATCTCTTGCTGCAAAGCATCCAATTCACCCAGGCTGTAGGTTCTAGATGAATTGGATTTGACCAGCTTCCTTCCGGTGTATTTCGTGCCTTTTCTGCTCATTCTGAACAAATTTCAAAGGAAGCAATTTTATTTTCCTATTCTAAGACAATAATAACAATTTTTTAGGGAACAAACAACTTTTTATTCTTCATCATGGACTTGAGCTTCAGCAGCCAGTTCTTTCAGCCTGGATTCTGCCTGAGGAAGCAATTCCTCAATCTCATTCAGCTCATCTCTCATGGCTTGGTTAGCTGCATGAAGTTCCACAGGGTCATAAGGACACTCTACACCAGCCCTTACTGCTTCACCATTTTTCAGATTCTTGTAATCCCCTTGCTTCAGCAAAGACTCAAGTTGAAGTTTTCTTTCTTCTTTCTCTTGAACCAAAGACTGCAACTCTTCAATAGAGAGTTCAGAAATGGAAATTTGTTTCTGTTCCATACTAACTTAAATTAAATTGGTGAATAATTCTATTTCTATAACTATACTGAGGCAAAGCCTCTAAACACACTCTCTTTCTATTAAAATGAACATATTTCTTCCAGATAATTAACTCTCTTCTCCTTGACTGTAAAAGCCAAGACAAATTGAGCCAAGGCACTTCCCACTTCTTGCATCAATGGAGTACCATAAATCATCCTGTTTGCTTTTGTCATTTTGAACTGAGCAGAATAAAGTTTAATTCTCAGTTGCTTCAAATTGACAAAAATGGAACTTTCCTCAAGGGTCATATCAATTCAATGAAAGGAATGGAAGGGGTGACGGAGCACCCCTCTCCAAAAGGTTTAAGATTTAAGCCTTGCTTTGCAAGGTAAAGAGCGAAACCGGGACAACCAGGTTGCTGTTGTACAGGACGCTGTAGTAGAAGTAGCCGTTGATGCCATAGGCGTACCAAGCGCCTTTATCTGGGGTGCGACCTGCCGACCAGCAATGGGAGCCATTAGAGATGGCACTGCCGTTCAACTTATTCAGAGTTTTGTTCACTACATCAGCATTACGGCTTCCGTTAGTACCATACTGAATGCCATCCAGGATTTCATACAATTCCTTAGGAGGAGGAAGATAGAAAGTTCCTTTAGGAGTAGCCTGGTGCTCAATATTATAGCAATAATCAGCAGCAGGACAAACTGGGGTAGAAGTAGGGTGAGCCTGAGAAACATAAGTCTTGGAAACCATGATTCTGGTATATTCCTTACCAATATCCATACCCATGTTCCCCCAATCAGTATCTTCTACGAGCAAACAACTTTCCATGAACTTCAACCAACCGGCCTCACCTTCACCATAAATGGCACGAAGAGCAGCACAAAAATCTCCAGGGTTCTGAGTAGAAGTGCCCAGATAAGTAGGAAGGTTAATTGGATAAATCTGCTTGACCGAAGTTTGCACAGAAGTACGGCCTCCTTGAGAAGCAGATGCTCCATTATCATTCCGATAATAAGCCAATGCTCTATACCAGTTACTGATAGCACCCCCACCACCAGCCTGACCACTTCTTCTCAACATGTTTGCAAGAGCAGGAATTTCAGGAACCAAATTAGCAGCTGCAGTAAAACCACTCTTACCAGTGTTGTTAGACTGTCTGTAGTCAGTAAAAGCACAATGCACTATAATATTGCCGTCTTCAATAACAGCATACCAATCCTGCTCAGTTCCTTTGAAGGGACTGTTAGCAGCAAAGTAGTCATTCAAAGCAGCCACAACCTCTGCACCACTAGTTTCCACATCCACAAAGGCATTGGTCCAGGTAATGGTGTAATCATGATTGGCGGCCCAGGAATCTGAAGACTCTCTGATAGAAAGAACCCCACTTGTTGCATTGGCTGCAACTGTCAGTTTGAGGGGCCATCTTTCTGCCCACTTTTTATTTGCATTGGCAATGTTCAAGTATTTGACTTTATTGCCAACCCTCTTGTAAACAACACCAATGATTTCATACTTTGACTGGTCTATATCAGAAAGAGCAGAAAAACTGTCCTCCTTCAAGAAAACCAATTGTTTGGTTTGCAAATCTCCCAGAACGGCATCACCCCGTTTAGGAAGAAGGGTAAATCTAAGATTGCTCATAATCTATTCTGTTTTTTAATTGATAGCTTTCCAGTCAAGAGTGTAGTCAGACTTCAGATAACCCATCCAAGCAGAACCAGAGCCTGTAGAATTATCCTGGTCATAGTATTTCTGACCTACATAGGCAGGTTTGCCAATCCAGTTGAAACCACCATCAGCAAGCTGCACCCAATTGTCAGGAACATTGGATTCCTGAGGAGTTCCATGTCCCATCAGTTCTCTAGGCTGGCCATATTTGATTTCGGGGTCTTGAGCCTGCAGGTCAATGATTTCCTCTTCAAGTTCAACAATCTCAGCAGAAGCATTCTCTACTATTGCTGCAATGTCACCAATCTTGTACTTTGCAATCTGCCTCAAGGCATCAGCAACATTCTGGCTATAGGTGCAAGTCATGTAACCAGAGCCTTCTGCACCTTCCTTGGCCTCAACACCACAGTCATTGAGAGAGTAAGCAGTCTTTGCAAGAGTAACATTTGCAGTTGCAAGGACAGGCAATTCATAACGAACTGCACCTTCAATTGCAGTAGACTCCTGGTCACTGTAACTAACTGTAGTTCCATTGACAGTAAGAACTTGATTACTTCCCTCAATTGCAGCCTGACCATTTTCCTTCATAGCTGCAATGATAAGCTCATGCTTGTAAGTAACACCATCTTCCTGAAGAGTGTTAGTCCAAACAGGAGAAGTAACACGAGCAATAGGGTCAGTGATTCTCATGTGAGTTGCATCTGTCCTTTCTGCATAAGTGTAAATATTACCCAAAGCAAGGAATTTGCCTGTACCATTAGGAGCAGCAGAGAACAGAGCAGTAAGAGAAATGTAGTCACCTACATCTTCTGCATCATCAGGAGCAACAAACTTGTCATACCAGTCCTCCCAAGCCAAGTGAGCACAAGTATTGGCCCAAGTGATACCACTTACAATCAACCAACCCTCACCAGGAGTGATATAGGTTCTATAGGTTTTTCCACCGAAACTCACTGTCTGGTAAGAACAGGGTGTTCCATCAGTAACAGAAGTAGGAATCCCAGAAGCAAGAGGCTTGAAATAAACAGTGGCATTTTGAATGTTGTTCCCATTGTTATCAGTCAGCAACAAACCATTGTTATAGGTAGCATCACCAAACTGACCATACTCCAACTTCGGAACAGGGAAATACCAACCAGAACCTACTGCAACAGCACCACCACCATTGCTTGCCAACCTCAACTGGTTGTAAGCAGTTGCTCTAAGTCCTGCACACTTGAAATCTGTCTTTGCCCTTACACCTTGCAGAATACCACCAGCAGTGGTTTCAATAGGGTTATCTCCTGCTGTACTTCTGAAAGTTTGGTCCCATGAATTACTCACAGGACTCAAATCCTCGGCCCAGGAAGCAAGATTTTCTGCAAGGCCAGGAATCAATGAACCTGTTTTAAGCCTGTTCCAAAATCTCTGAAGTCCAGGCCAATCCAAAAACTTTGCCATAATTTATCTTTTTTAATCCAAACTATCAATTTCACTATCAGTAATAGCAGAGATTGCTACATCAGACATCTTATCCCAAGCATCTTCAGAGGCAACAATCCAGTCACCAGCCAAAGCTTCCAGAGTCTCAGGAACTCCACTAGTACCATCTGCTGAACAAACAAAGTAAGCACCATTGTAATCATCTGCATTGTCAGCAGTCATGATAAGTTCATCAATGCCAAATCTGTCTTTGAAACCATTAGACAGGGTGCAAACACCTGTAGCATCTACTGTACCACCATAGAACAAAGAACCTTCAGTCATTGAATAAATCAAATTAGAAAGCACCTTGCCTTGCTTTGCAGACAAAACCTTCTTAGCATCATCAGAATTGAGTGCATCAATAATGTCTGAGTACTTAACATACTCTCCATCTGCACCATTGATATAGTTAGAGAGAACATCAATAAGCAAGAACAATTCCTGCTCAATGTTGGTGTCATCTCTCCTTACTTCAAGGCCTTTCCTGATATCTTGAAGCAGTTTAAGAAATTCTTGCTTATTCATACCTTATATTATTATACTAAGATTACCAATAGTCCAGTAATCAAGCCCAGAGCACCATAAGCAATATCTTGCCATTCCCAAGTGCCTTTACCCCATTTTTTGTCCCAAATGTACTCTTTGAAGAACATGGCTGCCACTGTCAGGACAATAGCAAGTGCAAGTGCCCAACCAGCACTCAAGGAAACCCAAATGAAGAACTTCCTCAAGAAGGTAACCATGAAATAGCATACCAAGTAGTGAAGTAGGTAATCTGTTCTTAACTTAGAAATAAGTTTTACAATCCAGTCTTTCATACTCTTTTCATATTATTGTAGAGAATCAATGTCACTATTCGTAATATTAGGAATTCCCTCTCCAGTAGCAAGCTGAGTAGGGTCTATCATGGTGTCAATAAGGTCCTCAAATTGACTTTGAGTAGGCTTATCTCCAGTTTCAAAATAAGTTTTGAGAACTGCTTTTGTTTTTACTGCCATATTATTGTCTATTTTTATTATTTATTCTCCACTATTTTGCTCACCTACATACCAAGTAGGAACAATGCTCTCAAAATTCAAATAGCCATCTTCATCAAAGACACCATCAGGCATGATAACATCTGAATTGGACAAAAATAGAAGACATTCCAGAAGGTCTACTTCACATCTTCCTTTTTCCTGACCAGAACCATATTCCTCTACACAAGTCAAGGAATACATACCTGAACCATATTTGGTCACCTGGTCCCTACCAGGAATAGCAATTTCATAGTAATCTCCAGTTGTGTCTACTACTTCCAATGGCCACCTACTTGTATTGTTTTTCAAATAAACAGTAGTAGGAACCTCCTCATTCAAGGGTAGAGATTCCTTCTGTTCATTTTTGTAGAAATGCCACTTTATCTTCAGGTCATTTCCTATTCTTATTGGAATAGCCATCTTTTCATTTTCCAATAATAAAGCAGTTTGTCAAAATGGGCTGTTGAAACACAGCCCATCCATTAAGACCAAGTTGCAATTGCACATCTCATCCAGGTATCAGTGGCAACACAGACATACAGGTAACCACCAGTACCATCAATGAAATACTGACCAGCAGTACCTTTTGCAGAAGCGGAGGCAGGTGCCTCAGACACTGGATTCCAAGCAGGGATTGTTTCAGCCTCACCAGCAATGTCAGTAAGAACTTCAATCAGAGCATCCTTAGCTCCTGCGAACTCGGTTTCAAACCAGTCACCTTGCAACTTTGCCTTCAGAGCATTGATTTTGTCAGCTACAGACATAGTTTCGTTTGTTTATAGTTTACCAATCCTACTTGCAAAAATAACAAAAATTTTCTAAAAAACAAAACCAATCATAGAATTCTATTTCATTTAGTTAATGCAACACTGATTAGAGCAAGCAGGGCTCCCCAGTATTGCTCCAAGAACACAAAACCAAAATATAGCCCCTATAATCTTTGCATCACCCTTTACTTTCTTTTTCATGCTTCAGTTCTCCAATCCATTTAGTCACGCAATTTTTCAGACCTTCTAAGTATTGGATTAGAGTGTCAAAATCACCTTCTGCCTCGGCCACTGTTATCCTTGCCAAATCAGGCACGCTTTCTGAATAAACATGCCTGAGAAAATTGGATGCAATAGGATGCCTTATTTTCTGCCCTTTGGGCCCATCAGTATCCGGTGTGGCACTGGAGTCTTTGTCCAGTGCCTCCTGAAACATTTGTCTAGCTGTCTTTTTCATGTCTGACAGGTACTACATTTTCCAAAAAGTCTTTAGAAGAAAGTAGATAGTTTATTTTCTCTGCTACTGTCTGAACCACCACCTGGTCCTTGTCAAAATCAATAGCAACTAATTCTATTAAAGTGTGTTCTTCATTGTCTGGAAACGGGTACAAACCTTGGTCACCAACCTGCCAGTCTCTGAAGTCATGCAGATGTTTGAAACACCTAATCTGGTCAGCAATGAAGAATACTGCTATCACTATAGCAACTATTATCACCAAAATTTTTACTACTATGTCTCCCATGTTTTGTTCCTCCTGAATTTAAGCAGTTACTACATAATAGTGAACAGCACTGAAGCAGTCACCTCCATCTTCTTCCGTGACTTCATCACCAATTTTGTGAAGAGGCAAACCAGATTCCTTGATAGCCCAGTCACAGGCAAGATGGTCGTGTTTCCAGTCACCCCAAGAAATGTTAATTTCAATAACAGGCATGTCCAGGTGCTGGTCAACTTCACCCCAAAGGTTATTCTCCTTGAGAATGGTCTTAATCTTTTCAATGAGTTCTTTCATAACTAATTGCAGTGAACTACCCACGAACTGAAGATTCGTGGGCTTCTTGGGCTGAGTGAGCATCCTCACTCATATCTCCACAAGCGTAGATTTCGGTCGTTCCAACCGTATTTATGTTTCTGAAAGCGAATCTCTTGATGTTGTTAGCGGCAAGCAAATCTCTATCGTGTATTGAGCCACATTTGGGGCATATCCATTCTCGCATAGCAAGAGTAAGATTGTGATTGATATATCCACAAGTACACATCTTAGAACTTGGTTCAAAGCGACCAATGCGAAGGATATTCACTCCTCGTTCTTTTGCTTTATATTCCAATAGTGTGTTGAATGTCCCTATGGCAATATCCTCGAGTGCTTGAGCAAGGTGGTGGTTTTTGACCATACCTTTCACATTCAAGTCCTCAAGACAAATAGTGTCGTAGTTGTTTACAAGATAGGAAGTAACCTTGTGCAAGAAGTCGTTTCTTCTATTAGTTACTTGCTCGTGTGCTAACGCCAACTTTCTTCTCGCTTTATCTCTATTCTTAGAACCTTTGTTTTTGTGAGATAGTGAGCGTTGAAGTTTCTTGACCTTATCGAGTGATTGCTTTAAGTGTTTAGGATTAGGTATTTCAGTCCCATCGGAAAGGACAGCGAATGTTTTAATACCGAGGTCTATACCAACTGTTTTGTTCTCGCAAATTGGCTTCATAGGCACATCGGGTTCATTCACTTCCACAAGAATTGAAACGAAATACTTGCCTGTCGCAGTTCTTGAAATAGTAGAAGATTTCACTATACCTTCAAATGTACGATGAAACTTAGTCTTGATACCACCCTTGAACTTTGGAATGAATATGCGACCATTTTCAAAATCTACCCTTGTGTTTTGAGGTATAGAGAAACTTTGCTTGCTATCTTTCTTAGACTTGAATCTTGGGAAACCTTTGTGTTCTCTAAAGAACTTAGTATAGGCTGAATCAAGATTGGCAAGTGAGGCTTGAAGTGAAAGCGAATTAACCTCTTTCAACCAACAATACTCTTCTGACTTCTTCATATTCGGCAAGTCCGCTTGAATATCGAAACGAGAAAGATTAGTTTTATCGGTTTGATATGCTCTCACTTTCTTGTCAAGAGCATAGTTATAGATGAAACGACAAGAACCAAGATGCTTTGCTATAAGCACCTTCTGCTCCTCGTTCGGATATAATCTATATTTATATGCTCTGTATTTCATATTGCAAATATACAACAATTTAACAAAAACTACAAGAAAATCTAAAAAAAGTTTAGGATATATAGAGAAAAAACAACTAAATTTGTGACGCAATTCATCCACACAGGCTAAAGACCTGTGGGATTTCTTGCTAAAGCAGCATTAAAATCACATCACAAATATAAAAATTATATTTCTAATTACAAAATTTTTCTGCAATTTTTTCAAAAGAATTTTCAATAAGTTTTGCACTATGAAAACTATTCACTATCCAATCCAAACACTTAGGGTCAGGTTCCTGACCAGCCACTACTGCTTCATACACCTTAATAAGGTCATAGAAAGTGGAGGCTTTGTCATATTCTCCAAATCCTGTGTGGTGGCATTTGTTTTTGTCCCAGGCACAAGATTTCCAAGATGCAACCCTCCTTACCAAACCACTTTCATAAAACCTGAAAACAAACAGGTATCTTGTAGTTTGAGTGGTAATCTGAATTGTCCCAGGAGCTAGGAGTTCAACCTTTCTATCTGACGGATTCTCCATGGTTTCTCTTAGAGTTCTATTGTTGTTGTAACTTCCTTTGTGCACTGCACCTTATATCCTCTCCTTCTCAATTCCTTGACAAGGTCCTTATCTTCAAAAATAGAGAGTGAAGGCTTGCCTGTCTTAGTCTGTCTAGACTTCACATTTGCCTTCTTGGCTGCTTCTCTGATAATGCTAGTGAATCTTTCTGCTAACTTAATGTTGGGTTCTGTTTTGTCAGGATGCCATTTGTAGGTGAAGATTTTAGGACCGCCTTCCCTGAGAAGGATTTTTTCATCCACCATTTTCTTTACCAGGAGGGCTGTTTGACTTCTACTTAAGCCTTCTTCTTTGGATACTGAAGATGCTAGCCCCCCTGTAAGCCTGTTCACTGCATTTGCACCAAATAGCTGTCATTGCATTGAGGACCCTTGCCTCAAGTGATACCTTTTCTGTCTGTTTCATGTTTATTGAGTTTTAAGGAATTTCTTCAATTCTATTGCTCTGTAGATGTCTCCATAATAGCCTTGCTTATCCAACACCTTCAGAACTTGCTTCAAGGAATACTCACCCAGAACCAGATATTCTTCAGCATCTAATTTGCCCAAAGCCAATTCTGCTGTAACATCAAAATACTTATCTCCAATTTTGTTGAAAGCATGGTCAAGACCAATTCCATGGCAAGTATACTTCCCTTCACAATATTTGACTCCTCTTTTCATCAAAAGGGTTGCTGTAAGAGTAGCATTCTTGTAACATTCCTTCTTTTGAGGCTTAACTACTGTCTTGATAAGTTCAATGTCAGTAGGAGAGAAAATGTCACTGAGTGGGCTGATTTTCACCACCTTTGCATCGGCAAGCATTTTTTCATACCACTGTTTCTGCTTACCTGAGCAGATGGAGACATACCCCTTTAATTCTTCTAGCAGAACACTAGGCTTTTCCATAACAAGCAATTTTAATCACATTGCAAATATAATAATTATATTTCTAAATGCAAAATTTTTGCCTAAAATTGCCCAAAAAAATTGACAGGCACGATTTCACAACCATGCCTGCCTACAATAAACATGAATGAAAGGTATTATAAACTTCCCTCAAACTCTTCCCTACTCATCACTTCTATTCCCCATTGTTTTGCTTTCACTGCTTTTGAACTGGTGCTGTCTTTCTCCTTGGTCACCAGGGTGGTCACATTCTTTGTCAAGCTGTCCACCACTTGTCCTCCTTGTTTCTCTATGGTTACTTTTAGTTCTGCTGACCTGAAACCTGTAAAGCATACAATCTTACCAGACATGGGTCCTGTTGTCTTGTGAGGGGTTTCTATGTAGGAGAATCTAAAGATGCCTGACAACTCAGAAGTATAGAAATCTTCCAGTCCTTCATTGAACTGCTTTGCAGTAATTTCCTGCACCCCTTCTATTGCACAAAGTTCCTCAATGGTTTTGAGATTGACCAGTCCAAATTCATTAACACCAATCTGGTCAACTATTGACTGAATGGTTTTCTGGCCTAAGCCTCCAAACATACCACTGGCATGAGCAACTTGGGCAAAAGGCAACTTATGTCTAATCCTATTCAGTTCATTGAGTAAGGAATCAACTGAGGCTTCTGCCCAACCAGGCAATTCATGAAAATTGGATTCTGTCAGATGGAACAGGCTAGCAATATCAGTAATGACTTTTGCATCAAACAACTGTCTTACACTCTCTTCTCCAAAATTCTTTACTCCTGCTATCTTGCAGAACTGAACAATGGTTTGCAGTCTTCTTTCAGGGCAGTCATGGTTGGGGCAGTACATTTGAACATGGTTTTCATCCCACTTGAGTTCAGTCAGGCAATGAGGACACTGCCAAGTTGCTGCATGAACCAGGTCATCAAACACCTTATACTCCAATTGGGCATGTCTTACCTCCAAGGCTGCTTTGTAATTTTTCTTGTATTCTTTGTCTGTCTTGAACTCTTCCCGGAAAGGAATTTTCACCCCATTCACTTCAGTAATTTTAGGGATGACTTCTCCACTTCTCACAATGGTGAGGAACTGACCATCAAGGATACCCCAGTCATGAATATACTGCATATTGATACCATTGACCCTAGAAATGTCAGCACCTGAAAGATTGACAGGCATGGTGAACACCACAACAGGAGTGGCAATACCCTCTCTATTAAACTGCAATTCCAGATGGTCTACTTTGACAGTTCCTCTTTCAGTGAAGTCAGGGTTTTTGTAAGCAATAGAATATTTGGGATTACCATTTGTATAAACACCTGCAAGACTTCTTGCTCTTGCACTGTTCACATCAAACACCAAACCATCCATGGGGTATACCCGTCTCCAATCATTGAAGAGTTTTAGGAGGGTCATTTTGCAGTCTTCTGCCTTCAAGTCCTCAATAGTACAAACCACATAGGGAATCCTGAAATCTTCTGGTGTTGCATCATGCAGAATAGCAAGTTCCTGTTTCTTGTCTACCCACTGCTCTTGGTCCACAAACCTGTAGCAGACAACTGACAAATTGGAATAGTCCTGAGCCTTGGACATGTCAAAGTCACCATTGATTAACCCAGTAGCAGAGTTTCTAGAATTCTTGGCTTCTTCATGCCTTGACTTGAATTTCTCAAAATCAGAATTCTTGAAAACAATTTCTCCTCTTGCATGTCCCATCTGCATCTTCAAATAATCAGGCTTCTGACCAATCCTGAAAAAATGAGGGGTGCAGTCCTGACCGATTTTCCCATCTCCCCTGGTAAATGCTTTTGCCTCACCAGCACCAGTGAAGAATCCTACTGACAGACCATCCAATTTAGGGGTGATAACAAATTGTTCTCCTTCATCAAAAGTTTCTGCCCAAGCAATCAGTTCTTGCATGGTTTTCACTTTGTTCAGGGACATCATAGGGAAGGGAAGTTCCACTTTTCTGGATTTGGGTGTTGCATC
>LSQX01133784.1_pt1 | contig 11654 bp, 8 predicted proteins | sample 654561 | NCBI WGS metagenome assembly LSQX01 (sample SAMN04489861, study PRJNA283612) | anaerobic digester metagenome | isolation source: 4 biogas reactors fed with cattle manure at either 37C or 55C with and... | place: Denmark: Kongens Lyngby | collected 2014 | reverse complement strand
AATATATTAACCGGAGAAACCGGTGCAGGCAAATCCATTATCATAGATTCGATTAACTGTGCCCTCGGAGCTAAGGTGTCAAAGGGAATTCTTCGTACAGGAGCAGACTATGCCCTTGTCACACTTGTTTTCGAGACTAAGGATGAGGCAGTCCATGAGGCCATGAGTAGTCTAGATATCCCAATAGAGGATAATCAGATAATAATTTCAAGAAAAATAATGCCAAATAGGAGTATCTATAAACTAAACGGTGAGAATGTTACGGGGAGTATAATTGCTTCAATTGCGGAGCTTTTAATAGACATTCATGGACAGCATGAGCACCAATCATTACTCAGAAAGTCAAAACATTTGGAAATTGTTGATCGTTTCGCAAAGGATGAGATAGGAAATCTTAAGCAGCTACTGTATGATTCCTATAAAGCTTATATATCCTTAAAGCAGGAGTTTGAAACGGCAGGGCTTGATGAAGAGAAAAGACTTCGTGAAATTTCTTTTCTTGAATATGAGGTCAATGAAATCAAAAGTGCCGCTCTTAAAGTCGGAGAGGATGAGGAGCTATCGGCTATATATAAAAAATATGCAAATGCTCATACTATATCAGAAGGCTTACAGGCGGTGTACGGCTTAACCGGATATGAGCTTAATGAAGCCGGAGATAGTATTGGAAGGGCTGTGCGCCAATTAATTAAGCTTGTGGAATATGATGAGGAGCTGGGAGAGATTTTGGCACAGGCAACTGATATAGAGGATCTTCTTAATGGTCTAAATAAGGATTTATCAGGGTATTTATCCAATATGGATAACTATGAGGAAGAGCTTAGAGAGGTTACTAAAAGGCTCGATTTGATTAATCATATTAAACAAAAATATGGTAGTCAAATCGAACAGATACAAGAATATTTATTTGAATGTGAGAAGAAGCTTGAAAGATATAGAGACTATGATGCCTACATGGATAGGATTGGTAAGTCTCTAAAGGATGAGGAAGCAAGGCTCGAGGGGCTATCAGGTAGATTATCGGATATTAGGAAGCGAAAAGCAAAAGAGCTGACTGCCAAAATTAAAGAAGCTTTGATTGCTTTGAATTTTTTGGATGTTAAATTCGATATGATATTTAACAAAAGCAATTCATATTCATCAAATGGATTCGATGATGCTGAGTTTATTATATCGACTAATCCTGGAGAAGAGCTGAAACCTCTATCCAGTGTAGCATCAGGTGGTGAACTTTCCAGAATTATGTTGGGTATAAAGTCAGTTTTGGCAGATAATGATGATATTGAGACCTTAATTTTTGATGAAATTGATACAGGAATTTCCGGAAGAACAGCACAGAAGGTATCAGAGCAATTATCAGATATAGCTAAGCATCATCAAATCATATGTATCACTCACTTAGCACAGATAGCAGCCATGGCTGATCAGCATTTTATTATTGAAAAGCAGACTGACGGTAAGTCTACCGAGACGATTATAAAGGAACTAGATGATGATAAGATTATAGATGAACTGGCAAGAATCATTGGTGGTGCTGCTATTACCGAGAGAGTAATTGATAATGCTAAAGAAATGAAGGAGCTTGCTAACACTTCTAAAAAATACAAAATCGAAAATTAAAAAAAGCGAATATCAAGCCAAAGGATATACAATACTATGTATATCCTTTTTTATTGATTGGGATCTTCACCTTCTTCAATAAAGCTTAAGGATATAACGTAAAAACCAAGGCAGAGGTGTGAATGGATGAGAAGAAAGAAGATATATAGAAGGATATTGATATCCTTCTTTTTACTTAATATAGCAGCGATAATTTACTTATTAATATATAATCTTAATAAAAACATACCTAACGAAATTAAAATCGTTGTTGACAGGGAAGAAAGCTTTAGCTTTAATATGCCGCTGAAGGCTAACATAGAAACAGAGGATATAGGTGTAATAAGTGTAAATGATACCAGCGTCCCGTCAAACCAAATTGATATTGATCTTAATGAGCCCTTTACCCTCCAATCATCCAGGATTGGTCAGTATATTATAAATTTAAAGCTCTTTGGACTCATTAATTATAAGAACATTTCACTTGATGTTATTGACCAGGTTGAGCTTATTCCATGTGGAACTCCTATAGGAATATCAGTTGAGACAGATGGTATTCTGGTGCTTGGTAATAATGAAATAACAGGCATTGATGGTTTAAATTATGAGCCATCTTATAACAAGCTAAAATCAGGTGATTATATTCTATCTATCAATAATAAGAAGGTTATGCAGAAGGAGCAATTTATTGAAGAGATTCAAAAATCCGAAGGAAGGGATATAAGGCTTACACTCCGTAGAAACGGCGAGGTTATTACAACAAGAATCACACCTATAAAGACGGCCGGCGGAGATTTTAAGATTGGGACTTGGATAAGAGACGATACACAAGGAATAGGAACGCTTACTTTTATATCTACCAACGGACATTTTGGTGCTTTGGGACATGGTATTACAGATATTGATACCGGACGTTTAATGGAGATAGACAAGGGTTCTATTTATGATGCGCAAATATTATCCATTGTTAAGGGTAAGGAGGGTGAGCCCGGAGAAATAATCGGAATGATTAGGCAAAATGATAAGAACAGAATTGGTAGTATTACTGATAATACATCACAAGGTATATTTGGAGATGTGAATCGAAAGTATAAGCTTAAGGATGAATTCAAGCCATTAAAAATAGGTTTTAAGCAAGAGGTCAAACTAGGTAAGGCATATATTCGTTGTATGGTAGAGGGCTCTATTGTAGATTATGAAATTAATATCCAAAAGATTGATATTAGTAATTCAAATCATAGTAAGGGGATTGTTATTAAGATTACGGATGAAAGACTGTTAGGAATAACAGGAGGAATTGTCCAGGGAATGAGTGGCAGTCCAATTATTCAAAATAATAAGATAATTGGTGCTGTAACGCATGTATTTATACAGGATTCAACTAAAGGTTACGGTACTTTTATTGAAAACATGGTAAATAAATTAGAATAAGCAAAAGTTTTGTTATAAAAAGAAGTCGACGAAATAATATAAAATACAATGAAGTTCTGGGTGAAATAACAGCATATTAGTATTGTATTTTTTACTCTTATACAAAATATTGTGGTTATATTTTTTCTACCTTGAATGTAACAAAATGTGCTGTCGAATGGTGCGACAAGAAAGAATTGAATCTTTTTATGGGATTAGTTATAATTTTAAATATGGTAAATATTTACAGCAGTTACTCTTTATCCCCCGACAATTTCATTTTGTGTTATGTAGAATTATGTATAAACTTAAGCTATTTTTGACTTTTAGGGTATAAAATGTAAAATATTAATAAAAACTGGAGTCATGTAGCAGGCATAATTTGGTAATATTGCTATCTCGAAAATCATTGACGTATATTTAGCCAAAGGATATAATATAGCTACTCATAAACACAAAACACGAAAAATCTCTATTAATCACACATAACGTGAAGTTGCTTTATCAACATCATGAAAGACAGGAAATGGAAAGGGGTAGAAACTATCAAGCGGAGAAGATAATAAATAATGATGGAGGTTGGGAAAGAAATATGAGCAAAATTAATGTAGCTATAGTCGATGACAACGAAAGGATGGTGAATCTACTAGAGGATATTTTAAAAGAGGATGCAGATATCGAGGTAGTAGGTAAATCGGAAAATGGATTGGATGCACTGGATATGATTAAAGAAACAAAACCTGATGTTGTATTACTGGATTTGATTATGCCAAAGTTGGACGGGCTAGGTGTCATGGAGAAGATCAAAAGGGATTCCGAGTTTAAAAAGAATCCGTCTTTTATTGTAATTACAGCAATCGGACAAGAAGGGGTTACCGAAAGCGCATTTGAATTGGGAGCAAATTATTACATTATGAAACCATTTGATAGTAATGTGGTTCTATCAAGGATTAAACAGATAAAGGGAGATTACCATAATAAACTGACAAATAACCATCGGGTGAGCGCATATGAAAATAAAAGCACTTATATGGAGAGAAATCTGGAAACCGATGTAACAAATATAATACATGAAATCGGTGTTCCTGCACACATAAAGGGATATCAGTACTTACGAGATGCAATAATGATGTCAGTTAACGATGTCGAAATGCTAAATTCCATAACTAAGTTGCTTTACCCATCTATAGCTAAACGACACAAGACCACTCCTAGCAGGGTCGAAAGAGCAATCCGGCATGCTATAGAGGTGGCATGGAGCAGAGGAAAGATGGATACTATAGATGATCTATTCGGATATACAGTAAGTAACGGCAAGGGTAAACCTACAAATTCTGAGTTTGTTGCTCTTATTGCTGATAAGATTAGGCTTGAATATAAATTTAGAACATAGATGATTACTAGACACAAAACATAAAGAATACCGGATATCTCCGCTTATAGGATTGCTCTTCTTTTATATTAGCTATAAAATCTGGATGAAGGGTGAAATGTCCTATAATGGAACCGGATCTTGAGCCTGTCATGACTAAAGTTAAAGTTCTATTATTGTGTATATAAAAATTAAAAAAGATGGAATAATAATCTCGAAAGGTATGTAAACCGCCGAGATTATTTTTTGGGTCCAATATAAAAACAATGTATAGTTAAAGATAAAATAAAAAGAAAAACAATTTACGAACCATGCAAAATATGTTATTCTATCTTAGTATGCTAAAATTACATAGGAATAATAGGAGGAAAAATGAAAACACTAGAACTGTTAGAGGTGATATTTGTTTTTGCCGGAGGCTTGGGAATGTTCCTATACGGTATGAACATGATGGGTGATGGACTACAAAAATCCGCAGGGAATAAGCTGAAACGTTTATTAGGTTATCTTACGAATAATAGACTTATGGCTGTTATCGTAGGTGCATTAGTAACAGCAATTATCCAAAGCTCTTCAGCAACCACAGTTATGATGGTTGGATTTGTAAATGCTGGCATTATGAATTTAGTCCAAGCGACAGGAGTAATAATGGGAGCAAATATCGGAACTACAGTAACGGCCTGGCTAGTTTCTATGAGTGAATGGAGCTCGCTTCTTAAACCAGATTTTTTTGCTCCTGTATTAATTGCAGTGGGTGTACTAATAACATTAATTTGTAAGAATAAAAAGAAAAAAGATATTGCAGAAATAGTAATTGGACTTGGACTATTATTTATCGGCCTTAAGTTCATGTCAGATGTAATTAAGCCTTTTGCACAGGCTGAAGACTCCATATTCAAGCAAGCCTTTATATTACTGGGTAATAACCCTCTGTTGGGCATATTAGTAGGTGCAGTTGTTACAGCAGTTATTCAAAGCTCATCTGCATCTGTGGGTATATTACAGACGCTAGCTATGGCAGGAGTAGTGAATTGGCAGTCTGCTATATTCATAACTCTAGGCCAGAATATAGGAACTTGTATAACAGCATTATTATCCGGTATAGGTGCCAGCAAGACAGCTAAACGTGCAGCATTTATACATCTATCCTTTAATGTTATAGGAGCAGCAATATTTGGTGCTCTTATGTATGTAATATTTAGGTTTCAACCAAATTTTGCAGCCTCAGGCGTTAACAGTACGCAGATATCCATATTCCATACTATATTTAACCTGACTAATACTATCATTCTCTTCCCCTTTGCTAAGGGTCTGGTTAAGCTGTCAGGTTTATTCATAGATGATTCGAAGATTGAAATTGGCACGGATGAAGTACAGATTACACTTCGTCATCTGGACGAGCGTATTCTTGAAACACCTTCTTTCGCAGTACAAAATGCAATCAAAGAAGTAGTTCACATGGGTGAAATAACACTTGATAATACAAGAGAAGCAGTAGAAGCCTTACTAAATAATAATGAAGAGAAGGCCAGAAAGGTCTTTGAGGTAGAAAAGGTAATCGATGTCCACCAAAAGATTATTAATGAATATTTGGTTAAGATAAATAATCTTTCCTTAACAGATAGGCATAAAAAGATTGTAAACAACCTCTTTCATACAGTTTCCAATATAGAAAGAGTTGGTGACCACGCTGATAATCTGGCTGAGCTGGCAATAGAAAAGGCTACGAATGATCTTTATCTGTCAGATGATGCATATAAGGAGCTTAAGGAAATATGTAATCTTGCAATTGAGTCCTTTGATTATGCTTTAAAAGCCCGGGAAACTGAAAACAGAGATTATATACTCAAGGTTGAAGAAATAGAAAAGACAGTGGATACTCTTAAGGATGATTTGCGACAGAAGCATATTAATAGGTTGTCAGAAGGTGTCTGTACATCTGAGAATGGAGTGATCTTTATCGATGCTTTAATAAACCTTGAAAGAATATCCGACCATTCACTTAATATAGCAAACTTTGTTGATAGTGAAATAGTACACTAATATACTTTGAAAAATGCACAAAAAATATTATTAAATAGCATAAAATATAACTAATATCATAATATTCCATAAAAAACTTAGTAAGCTCTTGATATTTTGAACTTAATTGTGTAAAATTATGATTGAGAAATAATTGACAAAGCGATATTTGCTGGTAATTCTCTTGGTTAAAGTTATATATGCTGCCTCGGCAGTATTAATAAATTGTGAATAACAATAAATCATATTATTAGGAGGAATTAATCATGGCAGTAAAAGTAGCAATTAATGGTTTTGGACGTATCGGCCGTCTGGCTTTCAGGCAGATGTTCGGTGCAGAAGGTTATGAGATAGTAGCACTTAATGATTTAACTGATGCTAAAATGTTAGCACACCTATTAAAATACGATTCCGCACAGGGTAGATATGCAAAGGCTGATACAGTTGTTGCAAAAGAAAACTCTATCGTTGTTGACGGAAAAGAAATAAGAATATATAGCGAAGCTGATCCATCCAAATTGCCTTGGAAAGAGTTAGATGTAGACGTAGTCCTTGAGTGTACAGGTTTCTTCGCTTCCAAAGCAAAGTCACAGGCACATATCGATGCTGGTGCTAAGAAGGTAGTTATCTCCGCACCTGCGGGAAATGATCTTCCTACAGTTGTATTCGGAGTTAATGAGAACATATTAAAGGCATCCGATACGATTATATCCGCAGCATCCTGTACAACTAACTGTCTTGCTCCTATGGCTGATGCGCTAAATAAACTGGCTCCTATTGATAAGGGTTATATGATGACAATTCATGCTTATACAGGTGATCAGATGACATTAGACGGCCCTCATAGAAAGGGTGACCTAAGACGTGCAAGAGCGGCAGCAGTTAATATCGTACCTAACTCCACCGGTGCTGCTAAGGCAATCGGACTGGTTATTCCTGAATTAGCTGGCAAGCTTGCCGGTGCTGCACAGAGAGTTCCTGTGGCTACAGGCTCATCAACAATCTTAACAGCAGTATGTAACAAGAAGGTAACAGCTGATGAAGTTAATGCAACTATGAAGGCAGCAGCTGATGCATCCTTCGGATATACAGAGGATGAGATCGTATCTTCTGACATTATCGGAAGCACCTATGGTTCAATATTTGATGCTACTCAGACCGCTGTTATGGACCTTGAAGATGGCAAGACATTAGTTAAGGCTGTAGCATGGTATGACAATGAGAATTCATACACAAGTAACATGGTAAGAACCATTAAATATCTTAATGAATTAGCTTAAGCTTAATCTATGCTTATTTGATCCATGATGGGTCCGGTCTTTTAGGACCGGACCTTTTTTATGTAATACGAGGAAAGTTAGTCCTATTACATAAAATATGAGAAGATAAATGACGATATTGAAAGGAGTATACACTAAAATGTTGAATAAAAAGTCGGTTGACGATATAAATGTAAAGGGTAGACGAGTTCTAGTTAGATGTGATTTTAATGTTCCTCTACAGGAGGGTCAAATCACAGATGAAATCCGTATAGTAGAAGCGCTACCTACAATTAAAAAACTTATTAGCGATGGTGGTAAGGTTATTCTTTGCTCACATCTTGGCAAACCTAAGGGAACTCCGAAGCCTGAGCTCTCACTTGCTCCGGTTGCTGAAAGATTATCCCAGCTACTTGGTAAGGAAGTAAAATTTGCTAAGGACGACAACGTTGTTGGTGAGAATGCAAAGACAGCAGTGGCAGCCATGAAAGAAGGAGATGTTGTACTTCTTGAGAATACTCGCTATCGTGCAGAGGAAGAAAAAAACATAGATACCTTTAGCGAGGACCTTGCATCGATTTGTGATGTGTTTGTAAATGATGCATTTGGTACTGCTCATAGAGCTCATTGCTCCAACGTAGGAGTTACAAAGTTTGTTGATACCGCAGTAGTTGGATATCTTATGCAGAAGGAAATTGATTTCTTAGGCAATGCAGTAAATGACCCCAAGAGACCTTTTGTAGCTATTTTAGGTGGTTCCAAGGTTTCAAGTAAAATATCAGTAATTGATAACCTCCTTGAGAAGGTAGATACATTGATAATTGGTGGAGGAATGGCTTATACCTTCATGAAGGCACAGGGTGAAGAAGTCGGAAATTCCTTATTAGAAGCAGATTATCTTGATTATGCCAAGGAAATGTTAGAAAAGGCAGAGAAGAAAGGCGTCAAGCTATTAATTCCTATTGATACAGTTGTTACTAAAGAATTCTCGAACGATGCAGAGTACAAGACTGTTAAGCGTGGAGAAATCGAGCCTGATTGGCAAGGACTTGATATTGGTGAAGAGACATGCAAGCTATTTGCAGATGCAATAAAAGATGCCAAGACAGTAGTATGGAATGGACCCATGGGTGTATTCGAAATGCCAAACTTCGCAAAGGGCACTATTGCCGTAGCTAAAGCACTTGCTGATATAGATGCTACTACCATTATCGGTGGCGGAGATTCCGCGGCAGCTGTTAATCAGCTGGGATTTGGTGATAAGATGACTCATATTTCTACCGGCGGCGGAGCATCCCTAGAATTCTTAGAGGGTAAGGAGCTTCCCGGTGTAGCGGCAGCTAACGATAAGTAATTCGGTACCTGGTACCAAATAAGCTTGTACCTGGTACCAAAATGAACTGTACCTGGTACCGAATCGTTGATAAAACGACCTAAGTAGCAAGCTTCTCCGTATTTTCTATTGTATTTTACGGAAAAGCTTGCTACAATTTAATATAAATTGGTACCAGGTACGGTACCTGGTACCAATTATAAATGAAGGAGAAGATGAATATGCGTAGAAAAATTATAGCAGGTAATTGGAAAATGAATAAGACACCCAGTGAGGCAGTGCAGTTAATAAATGAATTAAAGCCACTGGTGGCAACAGAGGAAGCCGATGTGGTATTTTGTGTTCCTGCAATCAGCCTAATTTCGGCGGTAGAAGCAGTTAGGGGAACTAATATAGAGATTGGTGCGCAGAATATGTATTTTGAAGATAGCGGTGCTTTCACCGGTGAGATAGCTCCGAATATGCTTACTGAGATTGGAGTAAAATATGTTATAATAGGTCATTCTGAAAGAAGAGAATATTTTGCGGAGACAGACGAGACAGTTAATAAAAAGGTACTGAAGGCATTTGAGCATGGACTAACACCTATAATCTGCTGTGGTGAGTCATTAACACAAAGAGAACAGGGTATAACTATAGATTTTGTACGTCAACAGATTAAGATAGCTTTCCTTAGTGTTACTAAGGAGCAGGCTATGAAATCTGTAATTGCATACGAGCCTATCTGGGCAATCGGAACCGGAAAGGTAGCTACATCAGAGCAGGCTGAAGAGGTATGTAAAGCAATTCGTGATTGTATAGCTGAAATATATGATAATGATACAGCAGAGGCTATTCGTATTCAGTACGGCGGTAGCGTAAGTGCATCCAGTGCAAATGAGCTCTTTAGCCAGCAAAATATTGACGGTGGTTTAGTAGGAGGCGCAAGCCTTAAGGCTGATTTTGGAAAGATCGTTAACTATAAATAGACGACGAAATGAGTAATAGTGCGTTAGAAAGAGGATGTTAAACATGAGTAAAAAACCAACAGTATTATTGGTATTAGACGGCTTCGGACTTAATGACAAGAAGGAAGCCAATGCGATAGCAATTGCGAATACGCCTGTAATGGACCGATTAATGGAGGAATATCCATTTGTTAAGGGAAATGCAAGCGGTATGGCGGTAGGACTTCCTGAGGGGCAGATGGGTAATTCAGAGGTTGGTCATATCAATATAGGTGCAGGAAGAATTGTATATCAGGAGCTGACCAGGATAACAAAGGAAATCCAGGACGGTACCTTTTATGAAAATGCTGCACTTCTTGCAGCCATAGATAATTGTATGAGAAATAATTCGGACTTACATTTATTTGGACTACTATCCGATGGCGGTGTTCACAGTCACAATACACATTTGTATGGATTGTTGGAGCTTGCAAAACGCCATAAGATTACGAATGTATATGTTCATGCATTCCTAGACGGCAGAGACACTCCTCCTGCATCTGGCAAGGGCTATATCGAAGAGCTGGGAGAGAGGATGAGGATGGTCGGAGTCGGAAAGATTGCCACAGTAATGGGACGTTACTATGTTATGGATAGAGATAACCGTTGGGACCGTGTTGAGAAGGCATATCGTGCCATGGTATATGGAGAAGGAGATAGGGCCGAAAGCGGTGTTATTGCCGCACAGAATTCCTATGACAAGGAAGTATATGATGAATTCGTAGTACCCTGTGTAGTTGAGGAGGATGGCAAGCCTGTAGCAACCGTTAAGGAAAATGATTCGGTTATTTTCTTTAATTTCAGACCTGACCGTGCAAGAGAAATCACAAGGGCATTCTGTAACGACGATTTTAATGGCTTTGACCGCGGTGATAAGAGAATAAATCTGACCTATATATGCTTCACAGAATATGATATCACAATACCTAACAAGCTTGTGGCCTTCCATAAGGTATCTATAGAACATACATTTGGTCAGTTCCTTGCGGAGCATAAAATGACACAGCTTAGACTGGCAGAGACTGAAAAATATGCTCATGTTACCTTCTTCTTCAACGCCGGTATTGAGGTTCCAAATGAAGGTGAGGACAGAATACTTGTAAATTCACCCAAGGTTGCAACCTATGACCTGCAGCCCGAAATGAGTGTATACAAGGTGGGCGAGAATCTGGTTGAAGCTATAAAGTCTAATAAATATGATGTGATTATCTGTAATTTTGCCAATCCTGATATGGTAGGACATACCGGAATAATGGAAGCAGCAGTTAAGGCTGTAGAGGCAGTGGATGAATGTGTAGGCAAGGCTGTGGATGCACTTCTATCCGTTGACGGTCAGATGTTTCTCTGTGCAGACCATGGAAATGCAGAACAGCTACTAGATTATAATACAAACGAGCCTTTTACAGCACATACCACTAATCCGGTTCCATTTATATTGATTAACTTTGATAAGGACTATACCTTGGCAGAAGGCGGACGCCTGGCTGATATAGTTCCAACCTTGATCGATATGATGGGCATGAAGCAGCCGGATGAGATGACAGGCAAATCTTTATTAATTAAGGAATAGGGTAAATGTCTGTAAACCACAGTCTTATTAGAAAACATATAAAACTCATATAAAACTCATATAAAACCACACAAAAAAACCTTGAGTTTCCGTAAATTGCACT
>LSQX01369490.1_pt1 | contig 11655 bp, 8 predicted proteins | sample 654561 | NCBI WGS metagenome assembly LSQX01 (sample SAMN04489861, study PRJNA283612) | anaerobic digester metagenome | isolation source: 4 biogas reactors fed with cattle manure at either 37C or 55C with and... | place: Denmark: Kongens Lyngby | collected 2014 | reverse complement strand
CAGCACGCCCCCATACTGCTCCAACCGCGCGCGGGCGTAGTTGTAGGCCTTACGCTGGTAGTCCGCCAGGATCGGCCAGCTTTCGTCGATGACCTCGATCGGCTCTGCCTCGGCCTCAAGCTGATCGTGGAAGAGCGTGTAGAGCGTCTTGAGATAGATGTCCCACGGCGTCACGTGGTCGTTGACGGCCCACGACTTGCTCACCTCGCGCACCAGTTCCTCCGAGAAGTCCTGCGCTACGTCCCAGAGTTCGTCGAACCAGGCCGTCGTCTTCTCATGGACGGAGGGATCCTGCAGCACCACGTTGAGTTCCGTGTTGCTCGTGATGCCTGGCACCGTCAGGTTGGAGCTGCCGATGATCACGTGCCCCGGATCAGTCTTGGCGCGCACCGGGTCGGCCTCGTCGAAGATGTAGCACTTCGCGTGCAGCGGCTCCTTCGTGTAAACGCGCACCTCGATGACGCCCTCGACGATCAGGCGCGAAAGCTCCGCGATTGCGCGCTGGGTCTCGTCGGTCTGATCGGTCCGCTCAAGCGTCTGGCGCGTGTCGCGCAGCGTCTCATCTCGCATCACCCGCGCGTCCACGGGGCGGATGGAGGTCTGCCCGAACCACTCCTGCTCCATCAGCGAGCGGGCCTTGCAGCCGCGCGCGATCTGCTCGGCAGTGGCGCGATCCGTGGAGGGGCCGATCAGCAGACGCAGCTTCTCCAGGCCGGGCACCGCCTCGGCGATGGCCTCGAACCCGCCGACGTAGAAGTAGCCGACCGCGAAGTGCGCCTGCCGACTGAGCTGCAGGTAGTGGTTGATCCGCTCTGAAAGCTTCGTCGTTCGGTTGTCTATGATGTCAGGCATGGAGAGCCCCGGGGTGATACAGGATTCAGCGATCTGCGCGAACAAGCCCGTTGGTCAGCGGCATGATGTCGAAAGATGCCCAGCAGGCCGCCGCCAATTCGTGACCTCGGTGCGGCCACGTCGCGTTGATGACTTTGAAGCCTTTCTCCTGCACTCTCTCGACGCACGGGATCATGTCTGCGTCCGAAGTCACGAGAATGGCCACGTCGAAGGCGCCCTCCCATGCAAGCGAGAGAAGGTCCGTGACGATAGCGGCGTCTACGCCCTTCTCACGAGCGCCCACAAGCGGCTGGTCACAGGAGGGACATTGCGTGAACTCGGTCTCACACTCCCGGCAGTAGAATTTCGCCGGCTTGTCGCGACGCTCAGTTGTGAAGACGCGGAAGCTGGCCTGTCGGTCGAGGAAATTGCGGAGCCACCCTCTCAGGCCTATGTCCTGAGGTCGGCTCGGGTTGTATGATGCGTAGACGCGGGTCTCCTCCAGGCTCAAAGTCTCCGCAATCCCCGCGTCCGTCATGGCCGTCTGCGCTTGCGCGACGAATGCGCTCGGAAGACGCGGCCAATCGCACTGCGCAATCTGTGTTGCATGGTTGTTCCAGGACAGTTGATAGTTCCAGAAATCTATGAACAGACGCACCCGGTATGGCATCCGACGATCCCTCCCGAGAACAGAATACGGGGACCCTCAGTTGAGGGTCCCCGGTGGAGTCATTCGAGCCCCGAAGGGCTTGGCGGCATATTGCGTGAAGCCATACGGCGCCTCACGGTAGTCTCTTATGATTATTATAGACACGGCATAGGGCAAAGTCAACATTTGTGCGCGGAAAGTTTCGCCCCGCGCGGGTTTGAAGCAGTGTGCTCGGAAGTAGCCGACCGCGAAGTGCGCCTGCCGGCTGAGCTGCAGGTAGTGCCTGATCCGCTCGGCCAGCTTAGTTGTTCGATTGTCTATGATGTCGGGCATGGCGCCTCTCCTCAGCTGTTCTTCTTCGCATCCATCAGCACTCGCCACGTCTCGTCGATGTCTTGCTGTGCCAGGGCGCGGCGCCCTTCGTCCGTGATCTGCCACTTGCCGCGTGGGCTATCCGCGCGCAGCATCCCCGCGAGCACCATGTACCGCCGGACCCAATGTGCGCGGTTGTGCCAGCGCATGCCCCCGTTGGAAATCGGTGCGCGATCCAGAGGCGTCAATCGGTGCCCGATCATGGCATCCAGTCTCTGAAGCACGTGATCTACCTGGACTGTGCCGCCAGCATCAGTGAGAATCTCCAGAATAGGGAACACATACGTTCGTTCCTCGAGAATGGAGTCGGGGCTCACTCTCCCCTCCGAAGTCCTCTTCTGTTGTTCGCGTGCCTCCTCCTCAAAGAGGCTCTGCCATCCTGCCCAAAGGGCTTCAACGTCATGAGAGAAGCGCTCCAGGCTCTGGCGCTGTGAGTCAATCTCGCGGAATGTGTCATGATCACCCGCCACGTAGGCAGAGGCTCCTCGCTTGCGAACATCATTCAGAAGCGCCTGTGTCTCTTCGCGCAGAATCTGCAGGGCGTAGTCAACATCGCTCATTCGGCCGTCCATACGTCCCTCCCACTCTCCGTCACGATGACCACAGTCACTCTTCGAGGTCCTCGGCATTCGCGTCGAACGGCTCGCCGCTCTGCTCCCACTCCTGAAACGCGAGCGCGCTCCAGGGCGCGTGCCCTGACTACAGGCTTGCCGTCTTGCCTACCCGAGAAGAGACGAGTGCAACCACGGCGTCGATGAGGGCGTCGAGGCAGTCGGCGCACCCTAGGGCGTCAAGGAAGAGGTAGTCGAGTTCTCGCCGATCGGGGCGATCAACCTCCTCCAGTATCGACAGCGGCGCTCTGGAAAGCAGAGCCTGGAATGCAGTATTGGTCTCCTGTGATGTCAGCAGGTCCTTGGGCAGCCAGATGTGGCGCTTCATCTCGCCTGTGGGGGTTTGAAGGCTGGTTCCGCTACCCCCGGGATCATTAGCGAAGACCTCGGTGAAAAGGGCGACGGCTGTAGAGTTCAGCAGGGCACACAGACTGACAGGATCAACCCCCTCTTCGGGGTATACGGCGTAGAAAGTGTGGTCTGCCGCGAGACCGGCTGAGTTGAGTAGGGTGAAGTAGCGTTCGCGGCGCATCTCCATCCAGTAGATCGGGGGGGGGGCGGGAACCTCGACAGAGTACCAGTACGGGTTGTGCCCTTTACAGGTCGGTCGTTCTGCCGGAATGCGTGCGCCACCGCGGCCTGGGAAGCGCTCCGTCTCGCCCCGGCGAAGATAGGCCCCAAACCCGGTGCCCTTGAGCTGTCGCCTCGACTTCGGACTGGAGACGAGAATGAGGTCCGTGTCGCTCCGTTGGGTGCGGTATGCTGTGATCTGGTCCGATGAGACGAGTACCGGGTGTCGGAATTCAGGCTCAATACCGAGTTCATCGGCTTCGGCTTCGGTCATGTAGAAGAAGCTGTCGGCCCCAGTCTTGATGCCAAATCGAGGAGTTGCGGCGGCACCGAGGGGCACAAGCCGGTCGCCGGCGCGTTCGAGTATCTCCCAGTAGATCTCCGGCGCGCGCAGGTACTTGCCGCCCCACTTGTCGCCGCCGTACTCGCCGATCTTGATGAGCGGGCCGCTGCTCTTCTTCGCCTCCTCAACCTCCATTCCGGCCTCCAGCAGCTCGCGCTGCGGCCTCGGGAAGACGCGGAACTCCGCCTTCTGTGCGCGCTCCGTCGCGTCATCTATCTCGCTCATGAAGACCGGGTGCAGCAGAAGCTCGAAGGGCACCTGCGCCATGACGAAGCGCGCGGTGTGGTCAAGGCAGGCATCCCTCTCGCGCCGCGCCGCTCCGAAGAGCGCAATGACCGTGTTGACGTCGGCGTTCGCGAAGGAGCGCTTCACCTGGTTGTCTATGATCATGTGAATCGGCACCTGCCGGGCGAGGAACTCCTGAAGCTCCTTCCCGTAGCCGACATCGAGCCATGAGTTGGAGGTGACGAAGCAGAACGCGCCCTGCGGGTTGAGCAGGGAGAGTGCGTGGAAGTAGAAGTAGATGTAGAGATCGCTGCGGGCGCCGATGGTAACGCGCGGGCGGCCCGACTCGGTCAGGAAGTATTCGGGGAATGCGGCATGGACGGAGCGCTGCAGCTTCTGCTTGTAGAGCCCGCGCTCATCACGCGACTGTTCGCGCTTGACCTGCGGATCGGCGATCTTCTCCTGCCGCACGTATGGCGGGTTGCCGATGACGATGTCGAAGCCATGGCTGTCGCCGGAGAATATCTCGACGAAGGCGAGGTCCCAGATGAAGGGAAGCTGCTCCTGCCTGCCGATAGCGAGGCGGACCTCCTCAAGACGCTCTGCCTGGGCCTCGCACTCCGCGCGCCTCGCCTCCAGGCGACGCCGATCGCTTCCGTTGACGGCGGCCTGCTCCTCGCCCATAAGGGTTCGATTGGTGAGGGCAAGCTGGCCGTCGATGTCTTCTATCTGTTCCTGCAGCTTGCGCCGCTTTTCCGCGCAGATGCGTAGGAAGATGTTCTGCTCCTGCGCGCGCAGGGCGGCCTCCTGTATGTGGTTCTGATTGGCGGCGTCGTAGAAGCTGAGTTTATCAACGCGCAGCCGCCGTAGGTCGGACTTTGTTGACTGCGATATCTCCACAGCCGACTGCAGATGGGCGAGATTGACGCCGCCGAGTTCCTGGACAAGGCTATCGCCCTGTCGGATCTTCAGCGACAGGTTAGGCAACAGCGGGCGGGGACCGCGCAGTTCGCCCGGCTGCGGATCCGCGTGGATCATCAGTTGCAGCCACAGCCGCAGTTCGGCGACGTGGCAGGCCCAGTCCATGACGTCCACGCCGTAGAGGCTGGTGCGGACGATCTCGCGGTTGAGCGCGTAGAGCGTTGGGTTGCGCCCCACGTAGTCATCGGCGCGCATGCGCAGGTCGGCGAGAATGTTCATCATCCCCACGAGGAAGGACCCCGAGCCGCAGGCGGGGTCAACGACCGTGACACGCTCCAGCAGTTCGGCGATGCGCGGCCAGAGGTCATGCGCGGCCGCTTCCTGATCGGCCTCACGCTTCTCATCGGGCTCCAGCGAGAAGATGACCTGATAGATGAGGTCGCGATGCTCCCCGCCGACGTGGTTGCGGAGGTAGTCGGAGAGGGCAAGGCGGCACATGAGGTCGATCTCGGTGCGCGGGGTATAGAAGATGCCGGCCTCGCGCTGCTTGGACCTGTCCTCGGCGGTATCTGTGCCGGGCTCGCTGATGTTGACGAGGGACTCATAGACGCGCCCGATCATCTCGGGGTCAACCGCGACCTCCTGATCGAGCGGGCTGTCCTCGGATATGGTGAAGTTGTAGCGCTCAAGAAAGCCGGGGCCTTGTGCGGCGTCTTCGGTAGTGTGAAGGAGTTCATCAAAATAGCTGTCCTCCACGCGGAAGGCGCCCTCGTGATCGGCATCAAGCTTGATCTTCGCGAACAGGCCACCGTTGAGGTAGGGCGCGTTGCGCAGCGCGTCCTTGATGTCCTGCGGCATGTAGTCGAGCCGAAGGATCTGACTGGCGGTGGCGGAGTCCTGGAAAGCACTGAAGAAGAGCGGCTTGAGCCAATCCTCGAAGAAGGTATCGTTGCCGCCGGTGACCCTGAGGTATGTGTGCCAGTAGTGGGTCATGAAGTCAGGATCGTCATTGATCCATCGCTTGCGCTGGATGAAGTAGATGAACATAAGCCGGCTGAGGAGGCGGAGGGCGTAGTCGTGGGCCCATTCGCGGTCATCAACCTGGTCGAGCAGTCTGCGCTCAAGCGTGAAGAACTGGTCTTTGAAGCCTGCGAAGAAGTCTCTGGTAACCTGCTCGACGTTGAACGCTTCGTTGTGGCGCTCCTGAATCTGCTGTGCGGTAGCGCTGTCCGCCTGATCGGTGGGCAGGGCGATCTGTGCGAACTGACGGATGGCGGTTCCGAGCTTGTCCTCCGGCCCGACCGCGATACGGCGGAGGAGGTGACGCTTCTTCAGGTTGCGATGCTCGGCCTCCGCCTGAGTGATCCGGCGGATGTTGACGAAGTGCCAGTACTGCTGCTGTGGGTCGGAGAAGACGATGAGGGCCTCGGGGTGGCGCCCTTCGCGCATAAGCTGATCGACCACGATCCGCTCATCGGTCAGTCGCAGCGGGGCCGCCTGCGTCTCGCCCTTGCGAAGCGGGACGTAGATGATCTTGAAGCCGGGCTGGGCGCTCTCGCCGGATTCGAGGTTAAGCGTGCCGCCCCCGCCCTCAGCGATGATCGCCGGGCCGTATGGCGTCTCGTCACTGATTGCTTCGCGCGCTGCCTCGGACCACTCGTTATTGGCGATCGGCGGGGGGAAGTGGGGCAGCACGCGGTAGTTCAGGCCGGTGAAGAGGTCGGCGAGGACGCGTCGCTTGTCCCCATCGGGCCTGCGAAGAAGCTCGAACTGCCGCTGGACGTGCTCAAGGACACGGCGGTCATCGTGGTCCATCGGAAGAGCCCCCTCGAAATCGGTGAGTCATGCCACGGGAGGAGACCGGAACGGAAGGGAGAGTTGCGGGCAGTGGTCCCCGGAGGGTGGTATTCCGGCTGCGAAGGGGAAGACCTTCTTTGGAGGTGATCGAAAAGTAGTGTCGAACTGAATGGTCCGCGAGGTCATTCGGGCGGCGGAAGTGGGTACTGTAGCCGATATTATGATGCCACGATCGGGCCTGAAGTAGTTCGATTCTCGCTCATTTTGGCATGCTAACTCGGCTTACAGACACGCTCTCCGTGTCAATAAGCCAAATCGGGCGAATCAACCGTCCATCAAGTAATGTTATGGACACACTGTAGCGACACTCTCTCGCCAGCGATCAGTGGTGTAACCGGCACCCGAAAGGATGTGCCGATCAATGCTGATCGAAGATGCGGCGAGAGAGTTCTTCGTGTACCTACATGCCGAAAAGGGCTGCAGCCCCGCGACCGTCGCCGCCTACCGCTCCGACATCAAGCTCTTCTGCGAGTTCCTTAGAGATCGGGAGACTCCGCCGGAGATCGAGGCGGTCACGCAAGACCTGCTCCGCAACTACGTCGCATCCATGTCCGCGCTAGGCCTCTCCCCCGCCACACGCGCTCGCCGGCTGCACGCGCTGCGGTCCCTCTGGCGTTACCTCGAGCTGGTCGATCTCGTCATTGAGAACCCGACTCGTAAGATCGCAACACCAAAGCGCGACCAGCGCCTGCCATCCTACCTCTCGGTCGAAGAGGCCGGGGCCCTACTCGCCGCCTGCGACGACAACCACTACGTCGATCTCGCGTTCCGCGATCGTGCGATCCTGACCGTCCTCATCTACCAGGGCCTGCGAAGAGCAGAGCTGCTCGGCCTCGGGCTGAATGACGTGGACCTCGCATCTCTAACCCTCCTCGTCAGGCGCGGCAAGGGCGGCAAGTCGCGGCTCTTGCCATTAGCGGGCGCGGCGGCGGCAACTATCGAGGACTGGTTGGAGTTCCGTCCGCACTCGGACAGCGGCGCATTGTTCCTGACGCGCGGTGGCAAGGCCATGCGGCCTACCGACCTCAACCGCATGTTCCGCCGCACCGTGGAGCGCTCGGGGGTTCGGCGAGATGACGTGACGCTGCACACGCTGAGGCACACGTTCGCGACGCTGTTGCTCAAGGAGGGAGTGGATGTGCGGACGCTGCAGCGGCTGCTTGGGCATTCGTCCATCGAGACGACCGCGCGACCCGACAGTCGCACATGGCACACGCTTGATGAGAATGACCCAAAGCTGAGGATCGCTCTTTCGAGCGATATCGTGTCTGAGATGGCCGAGCGCTGGCTGTCCGGTGAAAGACTTAGCGATGAGGACTACCTTAGCCTCCGTGGCCTCATGAACCACGCATGTACGGATGAGGCCGCATCTGCTTACTCCATAATCATGCTGGAGTTCCTCTGGACGAGGACTTACCAGCAGTATTGCGATGCAGTCGACTTCTATCCGCTCGACCCGGCTCGCTCGACGGAGTATTTTGTGCTCAGCGCGTTGGGGGTCTTAGGCGGTGTGGTCTGCGCGAACGACTACATGGTCCGCGGTGATAGCTCCGTTAATGTCCGGGCCACTTCGAGCGGATTGTGCTTGAGGTCCATCGCGTCTTCCTGTCGGCAGCAGCGGGAATGCATTTCATCAAGCTCCCGAGAGGCAGGAGTGACTTCAAGCTCGCAGTCGAGAGACATTGGCTTGAAGTGCTCACGTATGGCAACGGCTATCACGGATTCACAGTGGTCCCACGAATTCGCATCGAGGACTTGGTCAGGTATCAGTTGCTTCGAGAGTGCGACCATGCAGGAAGCAACTGCAGGCCCTTCTGTCGCGCCTCGAGTGCCTGTTGATAAGCGTATTCCGCGTATTGGGGCTGAGTGCGACAGTTGGCGACATGCAGTTGGCGGCGAAGTTCCTACGGCCTTCACGCCCAGACCAGGTGCAGGTGATCCAGCCCCAGTCTGGTGAGCGGGAACTCAAAGTTGTGCTGAAGGGCTATCACGCCGTGGACGGTCTAAACGACGAAGGCGCCGAACGCGCGTGCACCAGTGCCCATCCCGAGATCGCCTCATACCTCTCCGACCGGCGTCAGAGAAGCACTACTGGATCCTCAGCGAACGTTTACTCGATCAGGACTACGCAGCGGCGATGCTGGATGTAGACGGTGGCTGGCAAGCTATGGCATGATTACGGTCATGTCGCAGAACGGAGCAATAGATCGCGATGATCGGGGTGGGACGTCGGCCATATCCGACAGCCTCAACCTCCACTTGAGGACCCGAGCTTCCGCTCGGGCCCTCGCATGGCGGCTGAGCCTACGACTAACCTGCACGGAGATATGCGGCACGAGCAGCGACGAACGTCTCGGGCGCAGCAAACGTCACGTCGCGGTCCATCCGCACACCAAACACCGTGCCCGGGTTGACGGCGACGTCCGTGGGTGTAACTCTCTCCCTCGTATACTCGTTGTAGAAGTAGCCGGCCGCGGCGCCAAGAAGGCCGCCGACGATCATATTGTCGTCGAGCAGTTTGCCGATGAGCAGCCCGGCGCCGGCCCCGATGCCGATCATCTTCAGGCGATCGTCGCCGACTCGCTCGACTGTCGCCCGGAGACGGCCGTCCTCCGACCGGGTCACGGCCTGGTCGTCAAGGGAGATCAGTGAGCCGTCCACTGTCGCCTTGCTGCCATCGGGCAGCCAGGCCTCGCGGAAGCTCAGATCGAGGACACCCGGGTTGGAGGCATCGGCCTTCTGCACCTCCACTACGTTCCCCACCAGCCGGGTGCCGAGCGGGAATTCGGCATCCCCGTCATGGTTGGAGACGACCGTCACGCTGAAACCATCGCCGACCCGGCTGGTCGCCGAATCAAGTGCGGTATCGAGGCTGACCGGGATCACGGTGGCCTCGGGTAAGACGACTGTCTGCATGCCGGTTCGCTGGTAGACATACGGCGTTCCATCGGTGAAGATGGACACCATCTGTGCGGCCTCAGACCAGCGCACGTCGGCCCCGAGAGACTCGCTGACGAAGCGCAGCGGTACCATCGTGGAGCCGCGATGGATCATGGCTGGGACATCCAGGGCCACGGTCTGCCCGTTGACCAGCGCATCGGTCTCGCCGATGGTGAGCTGCAGCTCCGTGGCGCCTCGCGTAGTCCTGACTGTCTGGGTGGATTCGGTCCACTGCACACTTGCTCCCAGTGCCTCAAAGATGGAGCGCATCGGCACCATGGTCCGGTTGACCACCGTAATCGGGTCCACACTAAGCGCGACCGGGTCCCCGTTCAGCTCGACTTGTATGGCTGCCATTCCTGACGTCATGGTCAGTACCACCAGACCGGCCACCACCAATGCCATCACGCCGAAAGGTCTTGTCTTCTTCCTCATATGCCTGTCTCCCTTATCCTCTGCGTTCGTGCTCTCCGCCCCATGAACACTATAGGCTGATCGCGTTCGGGGCACATCCCCCCCAGGGTGGATCTTCCTCTACATCAATGGGTACAGTCAGCACGTGGGAGTGCGGGTGAAGGGTCGCGCAGGCGGTGAGACGCGGAGGGTGAGCGGACCGGGCGCTAGCTGAGGCGCAGAATGCCGCGCCGCAGGGCGATGGTCACTGCCTGGGTACGGTCCTGAGCGTCCAGCTTCCCGATCACAGCGTGCATGTGGCTCTTGACGGTGCCTTCGGTGATGAACAGAGCTGTCGCGATCTCCTTGTTGGACTTCCCGTCCCGGACGAGCTGGAGTACCTCGATCTCCCGGTCGGTGAGGGAGGGTGAACCGATGCTCGCGGCCAGCTTGCTGGCGATGTCGGGGGGGATGAGAGTTCCGCCTTCGTAGACTGTCCTGATGCACGCGAGCAGTTCGTCGCGGGCATCCTTGAGTATGTAAGCCTTGGCCCCCGCCCGCAGACTGCGCTGGATATCGTCGTCGTCGTCATAGGTGGTCAGCACAATCACCCGAGCCGACGGCGCCTCTTTGCGGATGGCTACGATAGCATCAGCGCCGTCCATCTCGGGCATGCGCAGGTCCATAAGGGTGACGTCCGGATGGTGCTCCAGGAATGCTGCCACCGCCTCTCGCCCATTGGACACCTCAGCGACCACGGTCATGCCTGCTCGGTGGTTGATCAGGGCAGCCAGCCCCTCGCGCACCACCGGGTGGTCATCAGCGATGAGAATCCTGATCGGGCTGATCTTCTCCAAGAGCGCCACCTCATTGGGCAGGAATGGGCACTACCGTCTCTACCCGTGTCCCGACGCCCGGCTTACTGGTGATGGTGAGCGTCCCACCGAGGGAGTCGGCCCGCTCCCGCATGCCGCGCAGTCCGAGACCTGGCCGATCTGTCAAATCCTCTACATCGAAGCCGTCGCCAGAATCCTCCACAATCAGGCCGATGCGCGCGTCATCGCAGGTGAGAGTGACCCGAATCTCGGTCGTGTTGGCATGTCGCAGGGCATTGACGAGCGCCTCCTGCCCGATACGCAGCAGGTGGTGCTCGATGTCCTGACGCAGTGGACGCAGGACGCCCTGCAGCGTGAATCCGATCGACGTCCCGGACGTCTCTGTAAGCTTGTGCACCAGGTGGAGGAACGCGTAGCCCAGATCATCGGCACCCTGGGCCAGCGGCCGCAGAGCCCAGACCGAGCGGCGAGCCTCCGAGAGGCTGTCTCGCGCCAGCGTTCGCGCGCGGAGCATGTGGAGGCGCGCCTCCTCGGGCTCGTCAGCCAGCACGTCCTCAGCGGCCTCCAACTGGATCACGATGCCGGTGAAGCCCTGGGCGAGCGTGTCGTGGATCTCGCGCGCGATCCGCGTACGCTCCTCCACCACGACCTGATGCTCCCGGGCCTCGGCGCGCTCGCGCTCGACAATCTCCCGCTGGAGTGCTCGGATGGCGCGGCCCAGTTCCGCGGTCCGCGCCGCCACGCGGTCCTCAAGCTCCAGGCGCAGGGCGTGCAACTGCTCCTCGGCCCGTTTGCGGTCGGTGATGTCGCGGATGTTGCACTGGATGATCTGCTCGCCGTTCACCGCATACACGTTGCTGACGAACTCCACGTCGATCCGCCGGCCACCCTTCGTCTGCAGCGGCAGGTCCTCATAGCGCACATATCCGTCCTCTTGCAGCTTCTCAAACGCCGCCTGGGCGGCGGCCACATCCTTGAAGGGTCCTATCTCCCACAGCTTCCGGCCAATCAGTTCGTCGTGGGAATACGCGAGCAGGTCCTCGAGGAATGGGTTGACGTCCACGATCTTTCCGGTATCAGCGTCTAGCCCGCATTATTCATGACGCG
>LSQX01314410.1_pt1 | contig 11655 bp, 11 predicted proteins | sample 654561 | NCBI WGS metagenome assembly LSQX01 (sample SAMN04489861, study PRJNA283612) | anaerobic digester metagenome | isolation source: 4 biogas reactors fed with cattle manure at either 37C or 55C with and... | place: Denmark: Kongens Lyngby | collected 2014 | reverse complement strand
CTGGCACCAATCCATGCACTGCGTCTGCCGCTAGGTCTCTTCATGTGTCATAATCTAGTATATGAACAAGCTAACTACTGAAAAAAAAGCGGCGCCGGGTCAGGGCCGGGCCAGCTGGATCCGGCTCGACAACGCTTCCAAGATTTTCCCTGCTACAGCGAACTATCAGGACACTAAGGTTTACCGGGTCACGGCTGAGCTGAAGGAAGCTGTCGATCCGGTGATCCTGCAGGAGGCGGTAGATGCCGTCATGCCGCGTTTTCCCAGCTTCAACACTGTACTGAGGCGGGGTGTTTTCTGGTATTATTTCGAACAAAGCGAACTGGCCTGCCAGGTCCGGCCGGAAACGGAAGAGCTCTATGAACCCCTCTACATCCGGGGTGAAAGGATGCTGCCCTACCGGGTCCTCTACTATGGCAGCCGCATCAACGTGGAGGTTTTTCATGCCGTCTGTGACGGCGCTGTGGCGGTGGCCTTCCTCCGTGCACTGCTGGGCCAGTACCTGCTGCTGCGCCATCCGGAAGCGATCGGCAGCGAAGACATCCGCCCCTTGTTCGAGCGCTCCCTGGCCAGCGAAAAGCTGGATGACAGCTTCAGGCGTTATTTCAAGTATGGCAGCAAGGAGGCCGGCAGGAAGCTGCCGGCAACGAAAAAAACCAGGCGCGTCATGGCCTGGCGGCTCAAAGGCACGAAACTGGCCCGGCACCGCGCCGGTCTGATTGAAGGAACTATGCCGCTCGAGGCCGTCTCCGCGGCCGCCAAAGCTCGCAATGCTACCCTGACTGTTTATATTTCAGCGATCTATGCCAAGGTTCTCTGGGAAATGCGCCGGGGTGACAAGCCGCGCCCCATCATTCTCTCGATCCCGGTCAATCTGAGATCCATCTTCCGGTCCCGGACGGAGCGGAACTTTTTCACTGTTATGTACATAACTCTGCCGGAACCGGCCGCAGAGGCAGCCGGGGATCTGAACTGGTGGATCCGGCAGGTCAGTGACAGTTTCAAGGCTGCCCTCAACCCGGAAAAAGTGGCTGCAGACTCCAGCGGCAAGCTGAAACTGGAAGCCAACCCTGTACTGCGGATTCTGCCGACAGGCCTGAAGGACCTGAGTCTGCGCTGGGCTCACGCCATCAGTGACCGCCGCTTCACCACGAGTGTCTCCAATGTTGGCCGCTTCGAACTGCCGGACAAGCTCCGGCCCTATCTGCACTGCGCCTATGCCTCCGTCGTTTCCCGCGGTATCTCCATGGCTGCCATCAGCAGCGCCGGGCTTTTTGCCATCAGTTTTATCTCTGTCTTCAAGGATAATGAGCTGCAGTATCGCTTTTTCACTGCCCTGCAGGCAGCGGGGGTCCCGGTCGAGATCACCAGTAATCTAAATATCGTTACTTCCAGGGCCGGCGATCAGAACGGCGAAGGCGCGATCGTGCCGCCGGCTGAAGGTGTCAGTCCCGCTGCCAGCACGATCTGCCCCAACTGCGGCTGTGCTATCCGGGGTTATAAGGCCAGGTGTCCTTTGGACAATGAACCCCTGCAGCTGCCGGCAGACGCCCGGTCGGATCAGGCCCGGGACGTCTTCCCGGCTGCCGAGCTGAAAACGAATACCCGCCTGCTGACCAAGCTGTTTGCCTTCATCTCGGTTGCCGCCATGATTATCAGTCTCATGCTTTATTATGCTCTGGAGCTGCCGCTCAACCTGCCCATAATGACTCTGTTCGGGATTATCTCAACCTGGACCAGTGTGGGCGCTGTTGTGCTCCGGCGCCGGCATGTCAGCAAGATCATCACCTGGCAGGTCACCATACTGTCGCTGCTGATGCTGGCCTGGGACTGGATGCTGGGCTGGCAGGGCTGGTCTCTGAACTACTCTATCCCTATTGTCCTGCTGGCGGCTCAGGCGAGCCTCTACATTCTGGCTCAGGTCCTGCATATGGAAAGCGGCGACTATATGGTCTATCTGCTGCTCTGTGGACTTCTGGGACTTTTGCCCCTGCTCTTCCTGATCTTTGGCTGGGTTACGATCAGGCTGCCTTCCGTCATCTGCGTGGGGGTCAGCTTGCTGATGATTGCGGCCACCCTGATCTTCCAGGGCGGCATCATCCGCCATGAGCTGTCCAAGCGACTGCACATCTGAGTCAAGGCGGAGATTGAGGGGCATTTTCACGTCCGGGATAAATTTTATTTTTTAACCGGATCAGGCTGGTCCGGGTCAGTCAGGTCAGCTGTTATTGCCGGCCTTCCTGCGCTCACGTTCGCTGAGGAGTCTTTTGCGCAGTCTGATGTTCTGGGGCGTTATTTCCACCAGTTCGTCGTCATTGATAAATTCCAGGGCTTCTTCCAGGGTAAAAACCCGGTGGGGCGGCAGTTTGATGGCTTCATCGCTGCCTGCAGCCCGCATGTTGCTGACCCTTTTGGCTTTGCAGGGGTTGACGACCATATCTTCATTGCGGCTGTTAAGGCCGACGATCATGCCTTCATAGACATGGGTGCCGGGCTCCAGAAAGAGTTCCGCCCGCTCGGCAATATTGGCCAGGGCATAGGCTGTGGTCATGCCTTCCTCCTGAGCGACGATGGCACCGTTGCCGCGTCCCGCGATCTCGCCTTTATAGCTTTCGTAAGCGTAAAAACGCCGCACCATGGTGCCCTCACCGCGGGTCATATTCATAAAGATGGTCCGCAAGCCCAGGAGTCCGCGCGTCGGCACCGTGTAGACCAGCTTGGAACGGCCGTTTCTGGTGTTCATGCTTGCCATCATGCCTTTGCGGATGTTGAGTTCGGCAATAATGGCACCGGCATACTCATCCGGGATCTCAATGATAACTTCTTCCACGGGCTCCGTCTTTTTCCCCTGATCATTTTCTTTCAAAATGACCTCCGGCTTGGANNACGGCCAGTTCGTAGCCTTCCCGCCGCATCTGCTCGATCAGGATCGAAAGATGCAGCTCGCCGCGTCCGGAGACTTTAAAGGCATCCGTGGAATCGGTCTCTTCGAGCAGGAGGCCGACGTTGACTTCCAGCTCCTTTTCCAGGCGGTCTCTGATGTGGCGGCTGGTCACGTACTTGCCTTCCCGGCCGGCAAAGGGGGAGCTGTTGACCATGAAGTTCATGCTCAGCGTCGGTTCTTCGATCCTGATGGACGACATCTGTACGGGATGGTCGGGATTGCAGATGGTGTCGCCGATGGTGATGTCTTTGATGCCGGACACGACGCAGATATCCCCGCAGGAAATTTCAGCTGCTTCTACCCGCTTCAGGCCCTGGTAGCTGAAGCACTGGTTGATCTTGTCTATTCTGCTCCTGCCCTCGTGGTCGACAATGACGACGGTCTCGGCGGGATGGATCGTGCCTCTGTCGATGCGGCCGATGCCCAGGCGTCCGATGTAGTCGTCGTAGGCTAAGGAAGAAATCTGAAAGCGCAGGGGTTCTTCCGAATAGTCGGGGTAGCCCTGCACCTGCTCGATGATTGTGTCGAAAAGGGGACGCAGGCTCAGCCCGTCCTGGCCGGAAGGCCGCTTGTTGATCTTTTTGCCTGCGGTTTCGATGCTGACACCTGCTACTTCGGCCGGATCGCGCACAACAATTCCCTGGCGGGCGATGCCGTACAGAATCTTAAAATCCAGCTGCTCGTCCGTGGCTTCAAGGTCCATGAAGAGCTCATAAACTTCGTCGACGACTTCTGCGATCCGGGCATCCTTTTTGTCGATTTTGTTAATCAGCAGGATGGGAAGCAGACCCTCTTCCAGGGATTTTTGCAGGACAAAACGGGTCTGGGGCATGGGGCCTTCGGAAGAATCGACCAGGAGGATGACCGTGTCGACGGTTTTGATGATCCGCTCCACTTCTGAAGAAAAGTCGGCGTGGCCCGGTGTGTCTACGATGTTGATCTTGTAGCCGTTGTGGAGAACCGAGCAGTTTTTTGAATAAATAGTAATCCCGCGTTCTTTTTCCAGGTCGTTGGAATCCATGACCCGTTCGGCCATCTCTTCGTTGTCGCGAAAAATTCCGCTTTGGGCGAGGAAGGCGTCGACCAGGGTGGATTTCCCTGCGTCTACGTGGGCAATAACTGCTATATTAATGATCTTTTTTCTTTGTTTGATGCTCATAAAATTGTTCCCAGCATCTCCTTTTTTATCTATGTGCAAATTGGAAATCCAAGAGTACACGCACGATGAAGTTGACCCCAGGGGCCACGCATTATCATACACCTAATTGGCCGGATTACCAGTATGGATGTGTTACCAGTAGTTATCCTGCCCAGGCGGGGGCGCGGGCTTTTTACAGTCCTTCTTCGGTTACGAAGGAATAAAAGGCTGCTTCCTCGCTTTCTTCGCGGTCTCTGACTCTGCCGACGGGTTGCAGGTAGACGGTATATTCATTCTCACCGTCCAGCTTGAGGACCCGGTCGCAGTGGTCCTGCAGGAAGGCACCGATGCCGCAGGTCCCCAGTCTGAGGGCTTCAGCGGCCAGGTAGAGGTTTTCGCCGACATGACCCAGGTCGACCAGGGCGATGCGGTGGGCATGGATGGAATAGCGCCACTCGAAGCGGTAGGGCACCGCGCTGAAATAAAAAAGGGCGGCTGCGCGGACGGCCCATTTCTGGCCTGCTACAGCTTGCAGGCGTTCGGCTTCAGTCTGCCTGTTTCTGAGTTCGAGTGCATGGCTGCCGGCCAGATAGTGGTATATTCCGGGCTCAAGTCCGGTCACGCGGGTCACTTCAACATAGCATTCAAAGCCGTGTCTGGCGCCGCCGCTGGGTACGGTGCGCAGGGTCGCGTACTTGTCGCCGCGCCGGCCTTTTACGCCCTGGGCGCTCCAGAGCAGGAAGGACAGCTCCGGCAGGGAGAGGGCTTCATCCGTGTAGACGCGCCGTGATTTTCTGCTGCGCAAAAGCTCGAAGAGATTCTCGTTCAGGTCCAGTTCTGCGAAGTTGCGCGGCAGGGGTATGACCTGGCTGTCCGCTGCCGCTTCATGATATAAGTCCGGCTGAGGAAGCTTCCTGTCCTGGTCGGAAAGCAAAGTTTCGCTCCAGACCGGGCATTTCATAAAATTTCTGCCGCTGTCCCTTAAAGCCTTGATTTCTTTCTCATCCATATGTATACCTCTTCTTTTTTGCGGTGCCAGGCACCTAAGTTGTTAAGTTATTTGTAATGACAGCAGGGCTGTCGGATAAGCTCGCTGGCTGGCAGCCGGGAATATAGCTGTCAGCAGTCCCACTGGTATTTTTTCAGATCGACGTGATCAGCATTTTTCAGAGTGACGCCCTCGTCCTCCAGCAGGCGCTGTTGCTCCCACCAGCCGGGCACAAGGCGGCCGGCGTGGTTTACGACTCTGTGGCAGGGGTAGTCGCCATAATGCTGTGACATGCTCAGCACTTTTCCCACCAGGCGGGAGTTTTTGTCCCGGCCGATCAGGCGGGCGATCTGCCCGTATGTAGCCACCTTGCCCTCCGGTATTTCTTCGACCACCGAAAGGATTTCGTAGATTAAATCCTGGTGCAAAACCTTTGCCATCGCCTAGCCCCTCTGAAGTCCATATTTTATATCAGGCGTCGTGAAAAGGAAACACGGATAACTTAGTATCTTAGGTGCCTGGCACCGAAAACCAAAAAAGACCAAAAAAGAAAGCTGCCTCTGCATTGTCCTGTGACAGGTACAGGATTCTGCAGAAGGCCACTTTCATTCACCGAGAAGAGAGGAGGAGCTTTTTTTAACTCAGACCCCTCTAATCAACAATTAATAATTTGGGTGCCTGGCACCACTAACCCAATGTTGTCTCCCTAAATTTCAATAAAAAAGGAAAGAGCTACAAACTCTCTCCCGCTAACATATGCACTGTCTCTCGCAATGCAACACGTAAAGAAGAAGACCTGACTCCCCACTCCGGGTGGGATTACAGTGGCGGGACCGTGCCGGAATCTAACCGGACTTCCACTAAATATTAAGTTTTTAAGCTTGTCACCGACAATCGCAGACCGGTGACTCTTGTCTAAAGTTTAACATCCCACCCAGGCCAAATGCAACACAGATAACTTAATAAGTTAGGTGCCTGGCACCGCCTGACCGTGGCACCGCCTGGCCGGCCGGCAGATCGCATCCCGGTAAGCTCTCTTCCGCTTCTGAACGCACGAAGTGATTGTAGTAATCGTTGCTCTGGAGAAGCTCTGCAGGAGTTCCGACCGCCTCAACCCTGCCCTCATGGAGGACAATTACGTTCTTGGCAGCCCGGGTGGCGGCAAAGTTGTGGGCGATGATGACAGTGGTCCGTCCCTTCATGAGCTCATCCAGGGCCCGGTTGACCTGGACCTCGCTCTTGATATCCAGGTTGGAGGTAGCCTCATCGAGGAGGAGGAAGTCGCTGTCCCTCAGCATGGCTCTGGCGATGGCGATCAGCTGCTGCTGGCCGCCGGAGAAGTTGGATCCGTTGGGGCCGACCTGGACGTCATAGTCTGCCGCTTTTTCTCCCACGAAATCAGCGACACCGGTCAGGCGGGCGACCTTGAGGAGTTCTTCCTCGGTTACGCTGCGCTCCAGTCCGTAAAGCATATTTTCCCTGACCGTACCGCTCATCAGGGGGTTTCCCTGGGTGACGACAGAGAACTTTCTGCGCCAGGCGGCCAGTCCGTAATCTCTGATATCCTCCTGGCCCAGACTGATGCGTCCCTGCCGGGGATCATACATTCTGGTGAGAAGCTTCAGAACGGTACTCTTGCCCGAACCGTTGGTGCCGATGATAGCGGTAACTTCGCCTCTGGGCAAGGTGAAACTGAGATCTGACAGAATATCAACCTGGGGCAGATAGCCAAAGCTGACATTTTCCAGTTTCAGATCCGCGCCTGTATCGGGCAGATCAGGACCGGAGAAATCTTCGGTCTCTGCCGACATCAGCTGGACCACCTTGGTCATAATACCGCGGACGGAGGCGAAGCCGCCGATGCTGCTCAGCATATTGACCAGGCGCAAGGTGATAACTCCACTCAGGGAATAAAAGCCGATCAGGCGGCCGCTGGTGATGCTGCCGTCCTGCAGATAGCGGCTGCCGGCGGCAAAGCTGACGACAATGAAGACTATGTTAAAAAGGCTCATCCAGATCTGGAAAGTCGATACGGAGATACCGGACAATAAGTCAGCAATGTAGAGTTTGCCAAAATGAGCAGAAGCCTGCTTTTTTTCCTCTTCTTCCGTTACGGCCGACTTGATCAGCCTGAAGTTGACAACCCGCTCTGCGATATAGCCCAGAGACCTGGCCTGGTGAACATTGGTCAGGAGGCCGGCTTTGTGCGTCAGCAGGCTGTAGACCATGCTGAAAATCAGTGTCATGGGCAGGATCAGCAGGGCCCAGCTGGCCAGCTGGGCCTGATAACTGAACAGCTGGACGAAGACGGAGATTATGCCGTAAATCCCCGTAATCATCGATATGATCAGGACAAAAAGCGAGCTGACAGCAGTCACATCTGATGTGACCCTGCTGATCAGCTCCTTGCCGTTATCCGCGTCGTAGTATTGGGCCGGCAGGTGCATAATCTGATCCCAGACCCGGGTGCGGACCCTGAGGTCTATGGTCTGCTCCATCCAGCCGTCAGCGAAATAAGTCAGTATAGTCAAAAGCCCTGCCAGTGACAGGGTCACAATATAGTCGGTCAGAGAATCAATCTGTATGGCCATTTTGGCCTGGTCGATGATATTGGCGGTCAGAGTAAAGGTCCTGATCTGCAAGGTCACAGCCAGCACGTTGACTATGAGGCTGAAGAGAATATGCAGCCAGGGCAGTTTAACCCCTTTGAAGAGGGTCGGGTAGCTTCTAAAGCCGGTTGAAGCAGATTTTTTACTCATAAACTGCACTCCTTTTCCTGAGCGATGGCTGCCAGCATATCGCAGTAGTGCGGACAGGTTTTCAGAAGCGTCCGGTGCGTTCCGATACCGATGCCCTCTCCCTTGTCCAGAACCAGTATCTGATCAACGTCCTCGATCAGTGAGAGGTCGTGGGTGATAATCAGGCGGGTCTTGTCGGCAAACATCTCGTTGAGCAGCTTTTTGATTTCGACTGAGGCAATGGCGTCAAGGGCAGAGGTCGGCTCATCGAGCAGAACAATATCACCCGCTCTCAGGAGTTCGCGGGTCAGCACCAGTCGCTGGCGCTGGCCGCCGGACATGTTAGCGCCGGCAGGTGCCACCGGGGCATCCAGTCCTGCCTCGTGGAGGCGGAGGTAATCGTCAAAGCCGGTATGCTCACAGGCCAGAAGGATTTCCTCATCCGTGAGTTCCCTGTTTATACCGTAGCTGATGGCCTGCCGGATGCTGCCGGAGAAAATATCGGCTCCCTGCTGAACGTAGGTAAAGCGGCGGCGGTAATCCGCCAGCTCCATCTCTTCCACCGGGACGCCGCCGAGAAGGATCCGGCCTGATTCAGGCCGGAAAAAACGCTCTATCAGGCTGATTGCGGTAGTTTTGCCGCTGCCGCAGAGGCCGATAATGGCCAGGGAGGAGCCGCTCGGTACTGTAAAAGAAAGGTCTTTGACAGCAGCATCGTCGGCGCCGGGGTAGCTGAAGCTGACTTTTTCAAAAACCAGACTGTCATCTGCAGGCACCGGAGTCTTTTCCGGCTGGGAAAATTCTTCGCGGGGAGCTGCCATAATTTCCACAGGCCTGGCCAGCATACCCTGAATGCCTTTTACCGTTAGCCAGTAGCCGAAGATCTGGTCAATATAGCTGAAGAGGCTTTGGGTAAAGAGGAAAAAGGCAACCCAGTCAGCAAAGCTGATCAGACCCTGTTTAAGGAAGACGACAGCGGCCATGATCACGATAAAATTCTCCAGGATGGTGAAGACTGTATTGACCGCCTCATTAATATTGCCTACCCGGACCAGGCCCATTTGTGCGCCGAAGAGCCTTTGGGCAACGGCGTGCCCCAGGCTGCGTTCAGCTTCTTCATTGTTATAGGCCTTAATCAGGGGCATGTGTCCGATCCGTTCGGACAAATATCCGGTCAGCTCACCTATGTTATCAAGACAAGATACGTTAGCTTTGAAATACAGGCGGCCCAGGAGCCAGACAGCCAGATATTTCAAGGGTACTACGGTCATACAGGCGGCCATCAGAAGCGGATGGTAATTAAAAATCTGCCTCATGGCCATGACAACGTAGTAGATGGCCGGGAAAAAATAGATAAAAAACCCGATCAGCTGAACGATGCCCTGGCTCAAATCGGTTGTAACCGCACTCATCATGGACTGCGGGTCGTTCAGGCTGTAATAACTCATGTCGATGTTGAGCATGCGGTTCCACAGGCTTTCTCTGGACTTGCGGACGGAATGAGCCTCTGCCTGCATCTGGACTCCGACCTGCACAAAGCCGATCAGGCCTGTCAGCAGGTAGAAGCGGACAGCCTGAGCAACGCCCTCGCCTGTCAGCATGAGCTGAGAGGTAACGGAAGGAATTTGCAGGGTCAGTGCCGTCAGTCCCAGATTGACCAGAAAAGCGAATATGATCCAGAGCCAGGGTAGTTTAAGCTGACCGATCGCAGAGAAAAAAGGCTTCCACCGGGAACCCGGACGGCGGTTTTTAACTATTTTGTTTTTTGACATAGTGTAAATTGCTCCAAAAAAAAGCCGGCTGCACCAGGCAGCCGGCTCCTACTTACTTTTTTTAGTAATCTTCGAGATTGAGTCCTCCGAAGTTAGTCGCAAACATATCAGACAGATCTTTGGCTGTTTGGCCGTCCATGATATGCCACTCATTGTAAGCGATCAGATTCGCTGCCATCTCGTCCTCGTCGATGTAGAAAACAGAAACATTGCCCTTTTGCTCAATGTTGAAGCCATCCGCCTGCATGGAGTCAACATAAGCCTTGGCACCCGCTTCTGTCTCGAAAACATCGTATTCATAAGAAACGAGGGCCTTTTCGTCGTTGCCGTAAATGAACATGACGACGCGCACAGGCAGTTCGTCCAGATCCTGCATACCGGTTATATAATCATCATCATCTTTAGCCGTCATGACATAACGCTCAGTGAACTCTAAATCTGCCGGGTCTTCATGAGTCAGGTCGTCAGTGATCTTGACCGGCTCAAAGGCAGAATCCTTGTCGTCGTCTTTGCCTGAGGTGAACATATCGCAGGCGGAGGCGGCCAGAACCAGGGTCAGGACCATAAGCAGGGCCAGAAACTTCATTTTACTAGTGCTTGTTTTTTTCATTTTTTCTCCATTTCCTATTTTCAGTTGTTTTTTTAATCCTTATAATACAGTTGGCATAAGCAGAAGCCGTGAAAGTCAGGGTCCTTTAACTGCTCCCTGAACTCCTGGCAAATGCATTTATTCTCGGGTGTATGTTCGGCCCGGCAGGGGCAGTAGCCACCTGTTTCAGTCAGTTGCTGTCTCAGTTTCGCAACAGTTTCTTTGTCCGGGTTCAGACGGAAAAGTGCCATAGTTTTTCATTCTCCTATTCGTAAAGTAATTCCGCCACCGCCTCCAGGAGGTCCTGGCGGCTCATACTGCCAACGGTACGTTTAATTTCTTGGCCCTGACGGAAGTAGACCAGGGTGGGCATGGCGTTAATGCCCAGTTTCTCCATGGCATCAGGGGCACTGCCGGGATCAAGTTCTGCAAAAATCAGGCCGGGCAGGTCAAAGGACACTTCCCTGTAAACAGGGTCCAAAAGCTCACAGCCATAACAGTTGTCACCGCTGAAATTAACGATTACGTAAGGCTCCTTCCGGGTCAGTTTTTCCATGGCTTCCAGACTGTCAATATATTCAATAGTCATTATTTGTCCTCCAGATGCGACTGAGCCAAAGGTCTTAGCAGGGCTGCAGCCTGATCGGCATAAGCCCCGTCTATAAGCATAGCAAGGTAAAAGTCAATCATCTCTTCCATGTCAGGCATATCGGACATGGAGTCAAGCTCCTGCTTAAAGTTTTCCTCTGTGAAAATAATTCCTGCCTGCTGACAGATAGAGCGGTTTACTGCTTCTGTCTTCAGGTCGCTGATATACTGGTTTATCGCCTCTTCGTAAACTTGGGGGTCAAGATCCGCTTCTCCCGGCGGCAGGTTTTCCTTCAGTCTGTTTTCAGCAGCTGAGCGTATGCCTGATGCACTGAGATTGTAGGTGGATCTCTCCGCCATTTCTCCGATCATAGACTGGATCAGATTATTAAGAAGCCCTTCTTTCTTTTTTAAAGCAGCTTCCTGGCTGTACTCTTTTTTGTAGTCTTCCAGATTCTCAGCCGGGCCGCCTAAGGAGCGGATAAGTTCGTCATCAATAGCATGAGCCTGGCGCCGCAGGATACGTTCTATCGCCAGTTCGATGTCTTGGCCCTTTAATCTGATTCTGACCGTATCTCCCGGCTTTTTGCCGATGAGCAGCCGGGCGTCATCTGCGCCGGGCAGGTCCAGGCCGGGATATAGATAGAGGCTGCGGTCTCCTGAAAAATCAGGTGAGGAACAAATTACGCAATCGGCAGCTGCAACTATGTCGGCATCAAAATCTTCTGCCTGCTGCCGGCTCAGTTCCTGCAGGTGGCGGTTCAGCTCTTCTTCTGTTAGCTGCCAGTCAGGCAGCTTTCCGGGGATCTCAATATGTTCAGGGTCAAAAAGTTTGACCACTGTTAGATTTGTCATTCCATATCTCCTGTACTTCTCATTTTTGAGCGAAGTATAGTAT